>Ga0114978_10000885_pt1 | contig 25151 bp, 21 predicted proteins | sample S_140212_EF_Meta_FD_87027 | JGI IMG/M metagenome (GOLD analysis project Ga0114978, IMG submission 87027) | Freshwater microbial communities from Lake Simoncouche, Canada to study carbon cycling - S_140212_EF_MetaG | ecosystem: Environmental > Aquatic > Freshwater > Lake | place: Lake...
CGTGATGACCGCCGTGATGACCGCCGTGATGACCGCCGTGATGACCGCCGTGATGACCACCGTGATGACCGCCGTCGCCAAGATTCTGCCGCTCCAACAACAGGTCCCAGTATCTGCATCCCTCGTACATTTACTACAATCCGCGGAGAACAAACCAAGCGCGCCGTTTTCAGAACATTCAAGGAATTACACATCGGATTCGTTGAACGCATCGACACGGTTCACAAGACCGACAAACATGGCGAGCGTTACTGTACCGTTTATGTGCATCTCAAATGGAACATGGACAACACCCTTGCGCGCGACACTCGCCAAAAGTTGGTTCACGGCAAAGAAATCAAAGTGGTCTACGATGAGCCATGGTTCTGGAAGTGCACTGCAAGCACCATCGAAAAGCCGGAAAATCGCTACGCTGACACACAACCCCGCAACAATGCAAGACCTCGCATCGACTTGGGTGAAGGGGCGCGCGCTCTTTCCCGCTACACTTGCGAAGAACATGAACAGCGCGACCCCCGCGACGAGCAAAAGGAGCAACACAACCAGGAACAGCTTTGCAACACGGAGCGCGAAGATGACGAAGAGTAAATGACGACAGCTACAGTAAAGGTAAGGTAATTCAAGGTAAGTATTAAGCAAATATAAATTATGTTCTATATGTTCTAACCCTTTTTTATTTTTATACTGTAATTTTATACTATCATGGAGTTAGAAAAAAAAATAAATATTAAATCAGATAATTTGTCACAGGAATCTACATTAAAAATTGGGAGTACAAAAATTTCTCTTTTGAAAGAAAACTCTTATGTCATTGAGGCAAGTAGTTTGCTTTTAGACTCTATAAACGAAAATATGACACATGACAGCGAACACAGAAAAAAAATTAACATGTCCATTATATCAGACGCACCGAGGAAGACTAACAAAAAAACCAAAAAAGCATTATACGAAAAAATAAAATTAAAATTTAACGCTCAGTCGGTAATGCCCCTAAAAACTTTTATAAATAAACAGGGCAATAAGAAGGGAACAGACTACAACGTAATACTTCATTTTATAGGTAATATAGGAAACCAATTAACATTTTTACGAAATAACGGATACTCTATTCCTTTTTTTAGTTTAGAAGATTTTATTGTTATCGATAATACTATTTTTTCTTTTATAAACGACGACAAAATATTTAAAATAGACAGCAAAAACAATTATATTACACTAGACTACCCCATTCAATATAATAAAAATACTTCTTTCATCCCACCCCATGTCGAGCTAGGACTTGACGACCAACCCGATAAAATACCCGTCGACATATATTTTTCATCCATATATTATAGTCTAGCGCAGTTATGTGTATACATTTTTTTAAGAAAACAAATCAAAGATGAAGAAGAATATGATAAAATATCCGGCCCATTTATCTACACTTCTCTCTATTGGTGCCTTAAACGTTGTTTAGATAAAGACGAAAATAAAAGAATTCTTTTGTATGTGTAATTTATAAGAATGTCAATTGCTACTTTAAAAAGAAAAACGAATTTAGGCGGAAATCCTCGCGTTAACCCTATTTCTGGTATTGGGAATGAAGGTTTCGCTCTAAATGGAACTCTCCGTAATTTTGGAGGCGTTGGCCAGTTTAGAATGGTATCCAATGTAACGAGAACCAGATTCCGCGGAAACACCCCGATGGGTTCTGGCGGAAGTGGCGGCAGATATCCCGTATTTGTTTTTAACTCGGGCGACTGTTGCACCAATGATACAAATATTATTAAAAAATCCACCAAAAATACTCAGGGTATGTTGGACGAACATTACAAGGGTATTTTATTTGGAACTTATCCAAACACGTGGGTCAAAGATGACGACAATAGTTACAGACTTACAAAAACACAGGGGCAATATGTTCAAAATATTACACAGAAAGTTGGTTCTTGTAATTTTGAAAATCCTGTTTGTTGCGAAATTGACAACAAGTGTAATTGTGTTAAGGGTAAATATATATATATTGGTACCAAAAAGAAACTGTTTTATCGCCCCACAACTAAGAATGTCCATAATTTTAGCCCTTCCGGCGAAATGATGTCCCAGGGCGTGTATATTACGGCGGGTGGTGTTTCTAAGAAGAATAATCTTCCCACACCGGCGTGTATGCAACATTATCCGCCAATGTTGTCGCATACAGGTTGCGATACGGATGTAATAACATGGCAGCAAGCGAAAGCAGTTGGTATTGTTCCTCCCGATTACATGGACTGCCCGCCATGTACCGCAACCAATCCTCCCTGTGTTACTTGTGTTTAATATAATGGTGATATTAACACGATAACATGATACATATATAACGTGAACGAGTGCGTTATATATGTTTGCAAATTTTACAGTATTTAAAGTGAAATGAAATAGAACAACATCAAGTTGGTAAAAATCATAAATAATTGTTGAGCCATTATAATAAACTTGGCAAAGTCGCTTCTTGGCGTGACCAACGTATAACCAACACCTGCTTGGACCGTTGTAGCTAAAAATAATGTATCGGGATATCTGGGTTCTATATACCGAGACATGTCTTCATTTAAATCCATTTCTTTACGTATACTGTAATAAATTAAAGAGAATACTAAAATACTCAAAAAGTTATATAAAGCACCCCGAAAAACATACTTCATTTTATTATTTATAAATAATACAAATATTATAAATAGTACAAATATTATAAATAATAACTATTCGCGTTTGAAGTATGATATATAATGTTTTTAATACTTTTTATTTTTAATCGAACGTTTTTTAATACACTTTCTGGTTTTTATTCTTGTACTCTTAGTTCTTGGGTTATAGCGTTTCTTACTTTTACCTCCTTCTGCTGGACCATCCCCATCACTAAGCAATCCCTTTGGTGTATAAAACCCAACAGTACCACTACTACTAGACGTCAGGTCATGTAACTTTTCTGACTCTCTATATAATCCGTGCGAAGCTGATGCACCTGATTCGGGCGATTGTTGTCTTAACTGTAGTGACCTATTTTTTAAAAACTTTTTGCGTGCTCTTCTTTGTTTTTTAGTCAACTTTTTATACGCTTTATGTTTTTGTCTCCATAAACTGTGTCGCTCATCTTCAGGAACACTTAGTTCACCGTTGCTCGTCAAAGATACGGAGGATCTTGTTGACGCTGGAGAAACTAATTCTTGTGGAATCATTTGTGGTAGTTCAAAAAATGGAAGTGGTTGTACATCAAAATCGGCAATAGGTCCAGTAAATCTCGTTTGCATTCTTTCTTTTGGAGGATGTTCAGATGCTAGTAATCGTTCGGACAAGTGTTGATGCATTTGTACGGCATGATAGCGTTCTCTTTCATTTTGCTGCAATATAACATCATCTAACATTTCGCTTAAAACATCATATGTTTGTGACAGAACGGATGAAAACTTTTTAGGTATGATATCATAACTAGCCAACTCACGCACCTGCATTAAAACGATTCTTTTTTGTAAATGCTGTTTTTGTACAAGAGACAACCTACTGCTATCATGTTCAGGTAAATCGACAATAATAGATGCACACAAAAATGCCGACTTTGAAAATTTAAACATCGTTTTTTGTTCAAAATCCGTCAAGTTATCTAAAAAACATCTCGCCGAAGCACAATCCACCTCCCGAACATCTACCGCCGCTTCTCCTGCTTCTCCTGCTTTATCCCCCCTTTTTTCGGCCATCAACTCCTTTTTCTTAGAGAGTTCACTTAATCTTTTTAATACTTTTCCACTCGTAGATCCTTCTCGAGTATCACCAACAATAGCACGAACTCCACCTTTCGCAACAAATTCGCGACACTGTCTCACGTTTTTATAAATAATATATACGTATTCCATCAAAGCTATATGCACATCCAAGTAAAAAAATGTAAGCCCTCCTCGAATTGTATAAGCGCGAACACGACTATAAAGTTTATCAATTTCTTCATCATACGTAGAGTACGTTATATCTATTAACTTTACTTTTTTTCTGGGTTCTTCGGTATCTCCCAAAACAACTTTCACATTTTTAGATTCCAATTCTGTACCACATACTCCCGGCCCTCTCATACCAACATCGACACAGCTATACGTAAGCCTTTCACATCCTTTTTTTACAACTTCTCTGGTTTCGACCGGCACTTGTTCTGCCGTTTCTAGCAACTTTTCACGCTTTAAATCAAGACACGATTTAATAAATGCTCCAACTTGTTGTGCAAATACTTTCCTCGTAACATCACCTTGGTCAGTATGTCTCGCTAATATTACAAGGTCAATGTCATCAGTTGTATGGTGTTCTAAGTCACCCAAAACGCTATATATGTCACCACATAAATATAGCCCCGTCTTTCCTTTTAACATTACTTTGCATTTGTGCTGTAGTATTTTACTTACTCTACCAACTGCAATAAAACACATTCCCATATCATAATTACTTTGCGGATTTTCAAGACTTTGTCTTTTGCATAAACTGGTAATTAGTGGTAGTGTATCTACTAGACCACCTTGCAGCATATTCCCAAACATAAAGTTACGATAGTCTTGATAAACGCTTTCTATTGTTTCTTGAAAATTTCGAACATTCATTGCAGACCAGAAGTTTTCATCTACTTCAATGGGTACAGGAACGGTACTCTCTAACATTAAGTCAGGAGGTTCTTCCCAGACACCCATACCCATACCCATACCTTGATGATGCGGATGCAGATGCGGATGCTGTCCTTGAAATACAGGCCATTGCATTCCCATAGGCATTCCCATATGCATTCCCATAGGCATTCCTATATGCATAGGCCCATATCCTAGAACAGATCCTTCATTATAACCAGCCATAGCAGCAACTGCGCCACGATGCCGCGGCCCTCTATCGCGATGCGTAGGACATTTACTTCGTTTGTGCCCATAGTTATGACATATTTCACAAGGTCCTTCTGTTTTTTTCATCCATATATATTAATATATTATTTTAAACTGCAAAATAATATAAAGTTATAACAATAATAATACTATCAACCTTGCGTAAAAATGAGCCATAGCCGGTCTACTTCCTTTCAAACAATTCCTCCAGCATATATTCTTAAAATGTTTATTATGAAACAGTCCACGAATGCTTCTATTCCCACTCCTAAATATGATGAAATAGTAAAGGCATATGAAGCCAAAATTGAAGAGCATAACAAAAAAATACATGAGTCGCAATATCCCGACTCGGGCTTTGACCTATTTATTCCTTTTGACTACTCAGAACATGATCTCGGTTATACAAGTAACCGCATATCATCGGTAACATTTCGCGCACCTCTCGGTGTTAAATGTAGTATGACACACTTTAATACTACATACAATAAATCAATTCCGTCGGGATACTATTTATATCCTCGCTCCAGTATTGTAAAAACACCTTTTCGCTTATCAAATTCGGTCGGCATTATTGACTCCGGATATAGGGGCGAAATCATGGCTGTCGTCGATAATATTAATTCGGAAAGCAACGACATAAAAACGTATATTAGCCGACATATGCCGCCGATGTCGCGAATGTTTCAGATATGTTCGCCAACATTGCAGCCATTTATGGTAAATATTGTAGACAGTGAAGAAAAGTTGGGAATCACGGAACGCGGTACTGGTGGTTTCGGTTCTACTGGCGTATAGTATATAGGCAAAAGCCTCATTGTTCTTTGTTCTTTGTTCTTTGTTTTATAGTAAAAAATTATCATAATCGTCATACGGCATCGAACTGTCGTTTGCACCTTTAAATTTTACTATTTTCCCACCATCAATATAAATCTTAGTAGGAAATGAGGCCGCATATTCGGCATCGTGTGTTACGACGATAAGCGTCGATTTTTTGGCCATCTCATCGACCATTCGCATTATATATTTTTTGTGTATACTGTCGACCGCGGCGGTAGGTTCATCCATAATAATAATAGGTTTGTTGCTTAAGTAGCAACGGAGTAAATATATAATTTGTTTTTGTCCACCACTTAGTGTCGATCCGTGTAATCCCGCCAACGTTTCTAATCCCTGTGGTTGATTTTTAAATACACGCATTACTTGTAGATTTTTTATAATTTGTTTTACCTTTTCTTTTGGTATATTATTTCCATAACATATATTGTCAATAATGGAGCGATCGAATAGGACTACCTTTTGATTTATGATTGCAATCTTAGAGCGCAAGTATTCGCGATTAATATCCAAAACATTCACACCATTATGTAGAACTTCTCCATCTGAAACATTATAGTATCCCATAATAAGCTTAATAATTGTTGATTTACCGCTACCATTTGACCCGATAACTGCAACTCGATCTAACGGTTTTATTTTAAAAGAAACGTTATCTAGTGACTTATGTTTCTTTTCTAATTTTTGTGTATTCGTATTCGTATTCGTATTCGTATTCGTATTCGGGTCTTTGCTGCTATACTCGAACGATACATTTTTAAATTCTATGTCACCGGTTACTGGAATATTTTTTTTCATTCCATTTCCTGCGGTTTCGTTGACTATATTTTTAATAATTTGTTCGCTTTCTTCTAACTTACCATATATTACAGCGACCTGAATAGTTCTATTTAAGGCTGTCTTCAAATATCGAATAAAAAACAAAATAATAATGACAAGCTTTATGGTATCCTCGCTTGTTATTTTCTTAGCCTTGTAGAAACGAAGAATAATATATATATATATCACTAATATAACTGTTACTATAAAAGAAAATAAATATAGTCCCTTGGATGAATACCATAGCTGATCTTCGTGTTTTTTATCATATATATTATGTTTGTTTTCTAGGTATTCTTTTTCATCTTTGATTTTTTTACAAGCGATTACACTTAAAGAGTTGCTCAGTACATCATCAACGTGCGTCGTTAGTACTTTTTCCTCTTTGTCTCTCTCGCCCGATTTATTTTTTATTTTTAGCAACACATAGTAGTATGTAAGAAAAAATATACAAAATAGTATTATCATTATGCCTCCTATTTCTAGATTTATGTATAAAATATATGCTAATATTGAAATAATAGTTATACAGAATGTGAACATCCAATATGTGAAACTTTGGGTACAACTTACTGCTACATTAGGAATCTGTAATAATCTTAAAATTATATTTGATATATTTTCATGGTCATAGTTGACTTCTATGTTTTTAAATATTAAATCGATTAACTTGAACCTAATAAATTTTTCCATCTTAGGGTAACATATTTTATCATAGTAACTGTTTATCATGTATATCACATCTATTATGATATATAAGAATGCAATCTTCCATAATGTACTCATGGAGTTATCATGGTCTAGTTTATTAATATAGCCAGTGAATTTACTAAATAAATTTGAAAGTACAATCATCTCTAGAGGGGTTGTTACGAATAATACGACTATTGTAACGATTAACCATAATATGTTTTGTTTATAAAAGTCTAAAACAAATCCTATTAAAATATTCTTATTTTTTATGTCATCGGCGCCGGTGGCGTTACTTTGCGAATCCATAACTAAGATATATTATATACATAATATATTTTAGTTACTAAAATTATACTTCTTTGTTGTTTGCTTTATTTTGATTTACTTTATTTGGGCTTACTTTATTTGGGTTTACTTTCTTGTTTTTCTAGTTTTTGTTTTTATCGAGGATATAAATAACTTACGTAATAAGTTTTTAGCTTTTTTTGCTACATTGTAATAATACGGTACGCGATGTTTCTGAATGGTTCTATCTCTTGCTCTACGCGTCATCTCACGAGCTCGAATATATGCTGAAATGAGACCACCTTTGCTTGGCTTACATGTACCGGCATTACAAATAGGGAATGATTTTTTCGATCCAAGAAAACACTTTTTTCCGCATCGTTTCATTTGCAGTGTTCGTTGGTGTCTAGTAGGCTGATTATTGCGCCAACTTTTATATGTTGTAAGAAGCTGCTTTCTTGTTACCATATTCTATGTATGTATGGATGTATATATATATATTTTATATTATAATTATGTATGAAATATGAAATATGAAATATTTTGAAGTAAGAATAATAAAGTTATACTAGATGTTTAATAATATTTATATATAGTAATATTATAAGATGGAACCAGTAATAAATATATATATAAAAAAGAAGAATTCGAAAGGTGTATATAAAACAAAATATGGAATACCATTTCAGTGTGTTGAACTAATTAGAAGATTTTTTTCGACTATTAAAAATGTGTCATTTCCTTCGGTGGTAGATGCTGTTGACTTTTTTAACAGAATTGATGTTTTATCCGGTAATGAAAATGATAAATTAGTTAAATTAAAAACTTATGAATATCCATATACAAAACCGTATTCGCACTACTTAAAACCTGGTTCAATTCTATTTTGGAAGTATAAAAAACCAAGTTTTATTTATGGTCATGTTGCATTAATATTAGATAGTAATGATAGTGAAACTATAATTATACAACAAAATTTAAACCCCCCAGTTAAAATCTATAACACTAAAACATTATTTGATAAAATAAATAATGAAAAAAGTAAATTTTTGGGTATTAAAACTATTCCAAAATCACTTTCTAAAAATATTGATTTGATAAAGTATAATGTTATTTCATTATGAAAATGTTTGTTTGTTTAATATTTAGAATTTTATTATACTTATAATATATCTATATATGAGTTTGTTAGGTACTCCACGTTTCCTGGGAAACTTAATAGATTTATTTAACCCTAAATCAAAATCAGACCATCCTTTACGTGGTATCCAAGCACAAGCAGAAAGAAATAATGCTTTGATTCATGACAGTCGCGAGATAAGGGGCCATATTAAACAAAATTTAGATACTCTAGTGCCTGACACTACAGGTAATGCAAACGAGGAAGCAGTCCAAAATGAGACATTCTTAAATAATAATGAACTGATTAACGATGAAGTTGCTAAAATTGTTGCTCAAGATGAAACAGAAGAACAATATGAAGCAGAACAAAACCGTATTTTTAGTGATGAATTTCAGCGTTTAATTGATGAGTTTATACAAAAAAGATTAGCAGAAGGTAACTATCAAAATTTGTGCAAACAAACAGTAATGGATGACATAAAGTCTATGCTGGATAGTTGTTTTTATACCCAAGATGAAAAAAATAAGTTACTCCCGTTATTACCTGATACTAACTATGATGTACTACGAGGTGAATTTTTTAGGAAATGTTTCGAACTTGCCCGAAATTCAGTAAATAGAGTTACCGACTCATGGTTATCCGATCTTAAGTTGCCTGCCCCCGTAGAATGGAGGGGTCCAGAAGTTACTAAAAATCAAACATTTTTTAAAAGAACGGCGTTGTACTTAGATGCACTTAAAGCGTATAACATATTTAACACACCTATGTGGAGAAATTATAAGTTATTGGAAACTGCAAGAATGAGTGGAGCACCAGCAAATCCAGGATATGATTTTCGAACATATATCCCCCCATATTATTATGTAGTCGGTCCTATTGTAGACTTTGAAAAATTAGAAGGTCGGACATTAATATATGTAAAATGCTATGATGACAATACGATTACAACGGGTATTTATTTTTGGGTATATCTTTCACAAAGTGAAGGATTATTTCGTGTATTTTTTAAACTAAGCGCTAGTTCTATTATTGAAAAAGGATTTGATTATACACAGGGAACGCTTGTAGACTTTAGGTTACAGGGTATTTTAAGTTCATATTATTTTAAGCATTATTCTAATGGGAAACAGGCTCCGATTAAATTAGATTCTTTACAACGTGTTCTTTATTTCGTAGAAAATATGCCTTACTTACAATCTAGTTTTCTTAATAATTTTCCATTACCGATAATCCTTCCATGTATTCCAGTGCAGCTTGGATGTTGTTATGTCGGAATTCCTCCACATCCTCATACAGTAGATAGTGTTAATAGACCACAAGGTTTAGTTGGACATTACTACCTAATAGATAAAAAATATAATGCTATATTTCGTCAAGGATTTCCACTCGTACCAGGTGAAATAAATGATTTTTTTCCACCTCTTTTACCTAGAGATGTAGTAAATCCTGATAATCGATACTGTCGGGAACAACTAATACGAGAATCGGGTCCTGTAAGTAACCAACCGGTCGAAACAAATATATTTAAAGACTTTCTTAAAGCTAATGGAACGCAACTTTTTACTATATCAGAACCTTTAATATATTGTTTTACGACTTCATGTCCCAAAACTACTCTTGTATCATTTGGTGATTTACTGAATGTAATGAACTATACGGCTACGGTTTGGTTCCAGGGTCTTCAAAACTTTACTAGAATGTTTAATGGTATGCTTTCACCTGTTCTTTATATAGTTATTGGTGCTACGGTAGAAAAACCAGATTTTGAATTATCATCAATTAGAGATGAGATGTTGGGTCTTAGGGCTGCTACTCCTTTAAGTATAGCTAAAAACCATTTTAATAATTGTTCATCAATGTTAATGACATTAGGAACGGAAGGATTTAGAAATGTAGACCCTCTTTCACCATTACCAGGTCTTGACCCAACACCTAGACCATCAGCTACAGCAGCTTCTAAGGAATTTATGGTACACCCAGGTAGATATCAAGTTTCCCATTCCAAATTATATAGTGTTGCAGAAAGTATAAGTAAACAAAAAGAATTTGTAAGAACAAATATAGTGGATAAAATATTAAAAACCCCAATACCACCAAATCTTCAACTTATGCTTACTAAGTTTAATATACAGCCTTCAAATGGTTTTTTTGTTGAACAGTTAATAGACTTTGGGCTTTTATCTATTAAAAAGAAGTGGTTATATCTAATGTTTAATAATGCATATAAAGCTGGAACATCAGTATTCCCGGATGAAATAGAACCCAATACCGTAAGACTATACGGTTTATGTGGAAATAATAAATTTTTACTGTTAGAAAACTTGAACTGTTTAGACCCAGATGACGTGTGCCTACAAACATTACCTTCTATGTTTAACGAAACTCGTATGGACTATGATGATCATGCAAGTGGTGAAGTAAATGTTGTTGTAAGTACTCTAGCTCAGCAGTATTGTATGGAGTTCCCGTATGATGAACAGACTACACTAGAAACATCTACTCCTAGACGAATGTGCGTGATGTTTCAACTATCATCTACGATTGTATATACGGTAGCCACGCCCAACAAAATTTTATATGCTATTGATATGCAAAAAACACCTACCGCGTGTCTCCCTGAATATAAAATTCCTACAGTTACTGCTGATGAACATCAAGAAATGTTACGAGCTGGTCAAGGTGGTGGTGGAAAACAAAAGTATCTAACAACTAAACAAGTTAGAGCTGGGATACTCGCGGAAAAAAAAGCGGAAAAAAAAGCGGAGGAAAAGGCAGCTGCGGCTCACCAAACAGCAACTGCAGCATCTGTAGCAACCGTATCTGGATCATTAGGAAAACAACCAGCTACTTCTAAAGCAAATACAACTAATGCAGCTAAAGGTAAACAAGCTAATAAACCTAAACCAGTTCAATTACCCCTCCCGAGAAGTTCTTTACCACAACCAGATGTTCAAGGAATGTCTGGTGAAGTAAGTTTTACAAAAGAAGAATTGGATGAAAAGAAGCAGTTAGAAGCCGTCAAATTAGAAGCAGCAAAAGGTGAAAATTTCCTATTCGAAAGAATAAGTAATGTATTGTTAACTGACAATACGATATTTTCAACACCTAAAAGAGTTTCTTCATGGGGTGCTTTTTTCGCAGGAAAGATGATGGAATATTTATTTGGACCATATTTTCAACTTCCTACACTTTTTAAACAGTTAGCCCCATGGCTTCAGGTATGTCATACATATTATACAACCGCTTTAATATATAACTATAATACAGCACGACCATATGTTTTTTTCAATACAGTCAATACAGTCCCCGGAGGAACATCATATTCATTTGCTCGTTTATTTGCTAGAAAATTAAGCACTGAGGGTTTCAAAGCTCCACCTGCTGTACCTGGTGGTACTCCCCCAGAAATCCTGACTTACGTAAGCCAACGTCTTAATGAGCATACAGCTGCAATAAGGGAAATTTCATTTTTTACTGCACCTTTTATGAATGATATTTCTGAGACAGAACTGGACTCATCTCCAAGTTCATCATGGTCGGAATCAGTGAGTTCATCAATCGAAAGTTCACCTGCATATGCTTTATTGTTTGCCCCCATTAACATGCCAACATCATCAGAGGAGTCAGGGAAGTCAGGGGAATCATGGAAACCATTATCATCATCGCCGCCGTCGTTATCATCCTCCGCGTCACTGTCGTCACTGTCGTCAGCGTCGCCACAAGGAGGTAGTTTAATCACGAATAAAAGTACTAATAGATGTAAAACTAAACGTAAAAACAGAAAAATGACAAGAAAGAATCGTAAGGTTAATCGTATGGTTAAAAAACATAATACAAAGTACAAGACCTACAAGCGCAAAGCGAATGGTCGTAAGCTTAAAGGCAACAATCATAAGAACAATAAAACTATGAGACGTTACAGGCGCGTGAGAAAATGAGAAATTCATCTATTAAATAAAAATGGATATTTTCGAATATTTAACATAATTTCATCATCATTTTTATCTTCGCGTAATATAGTGTGTACAAACGTATATGAAAAGCGAATCGATATTCCAGACACGGAAGTTGCGAAAAATAAAGAGCAGGAAATTCCCCAAGCGTATTTATTTATATTCTTCTCCACGTAAAGCCCAACGTATGGCGTATAAGTATTTAGGTAAAACTGCGAAACTGTATCCTGCAAGCAATCCTGCAAAAAAGTATATGATTTATGACCCGAAAAATAACAAGTGGGTAAACTTTGGACAGATGGGCTACCAGGATTATCTCAAACATGGTAACAAAACACGTCGCAAAAATTACTTGACACGTACCAAGGGTATGCTCGGTGATTGGAAAAATAACAAATATTCGGCGAATCGGCTGAGTCGTTCTATTCTCTGGTAGTGAATTATAAAACCGACTTTTACGCATCAAAGATATTGAAATAAATAAACAAAATATTACTAACATATAACTGTTTAAAAAAACAATTATATATTATACACAAAGACAAAGACAAACACAACACAAACACAACACAAACACAACACACAAACATGCCCTTTTACGCAGTTCATAAAGGAAAACGCCGCGGTATATATACCGACTGGCTCGAATGTAAGCAGAATATATTTGGTGTAAAGCACCCCATATTTAAGAAGTTCAATACAAAAGAAGAAGCAGAACATTTTCTTATTCATGGATTCGGGACAAAAACAAACCAATCGATGATGGATACTCTCGGAATTGGGGGGGCTGTAAAAACTAGAGATGTTACAGATGCGAGAGATAATTCGAAAATCGATAATAATTCAGAACTCGCAAATTCTCATGAAAATATGGAAAGTACGTCACAACCTCAACCTGCAAAACATGTGATTCATGTATTTACAGATGGCTCTCTTATCAGAAAAAAGCGCAGAAACGGAGATCAAACCCTGTTATGTGGTTATGGAATATATATTCCCGCATATGGTCTCATGGAAGAGTTGCGATATGCTGGTACAATTTACGATAACAAAACAAATAATCGCGGTGAACTAAAAGCCATCATAGATGGTCTCGATTATATACTAGGGTTTATTGAAAAGACATTGGCGGACGCGAGTGTATCGACCGCGACACACCCCATCCAAGTGGAAAAAGACGACAAATTAAAGAATACACAAATCATGCTTTATACGGACTCATCATATTCAAAACTAATCTTGGGTGATACTGGTGTAAAATATAGGAAGGCAGGGTATCTTGTATCGAAGAAAAGCGACGAAAAAGTAAAAAACGCGGATATGGTCGAAGAAATCATGGATATTCGCGACAAGATTGCTGCATACGGTATGGAGCTTATCGTAAAACATGTATATGCACATACGAATCTTGATACATTTGAAGCGAATGGTAACCGACTTGCAGACGAATACGCAAATATCGGTGCAAACAAAACATTCACTAATAATTAAACATATGGGTATGGGTACGGGCACATGTACCGCTTTATAGAATAAAAAAATGTTTTTATATAGACTACACCCTCAGAATCTCATCAGCAAATATTCTTTTTTTGTTTTGAACATTTGCTGTATATGTCTCGATTGTGTCGACAATGATACGGTCTTCGTCGTTGTCGCTGTTGTCGCCACCGCCGTCGCCGCCGTCGCTTTCATCGTCGTCACTAATGTCTGCCGTCGACGCTTGTGATGCTACATCTGCCGAATCTTGTTGTGCGCTGCGTTCTCTTTGCGCGTCAAGAAGATGCTGCGTTTCTGGTGTTGCGGGGATTTTAAACGGCGCCATAACGAAGCGAAAGACAACAACTGGTTCTGTTTGTCCGAAACGGTGACACCGTGCGATTGCCTGGTCCTCAATTGATGGGTTCCAGTCGGGGCTGACGAAATAGACTTCCGAGAATTGTTGAAGATTGAGACCTTCGCAACATGTTTGTATTTGAAGAATAAGTACATCGACAGCTGCATCAGGGGCCAAAATTTGGCGGCGTTCATTTTCTTTTGTGCGCCCATCCAAGTATCGCACCACGAGTGACGGGAATGCTGTTGTGAGTCGCGCCTGAATGTAGTCGATTTCACCGCGGAAATGACAAAACACTATTTTGCGTTTCCCGTTATCTTTGCGCGACAGAATTGTTCGCACCACTTTGGAAATCTTGCTGCTATAGTTTTCGTCCTCGCATGGCGGCATTTGAGGCACAGATTTTCGGCATGCTAGGCGGGGATAAATGCACGATTGCTTTGCCTGAATCATGCGCCCGATTTTTACAGGTGATGGTTCTGGAAACCATGACATGTCTTGAGCAAGGGGGTCGGTGTCGGTGTCGGCGTCTGGGAGGGCTGAGCCCGCAACAACAGGTCCGCCGGGAATATTTAGGCATCCGATGCCGCTATGAAGGCTGTGCGACAAAATCATTTCAGCCGGATTAGACCATTGTACTACGATATTTTTAGTAGTGAGGGGCGGCAGTGAAAGACCGACGCTTTGTTTTGTGCGTTTCAGTATAAAGTGTTTAACAATTGTGCGAATATTGTCCTTGTCGGCATAATACCCCGACGGAATTCCGAGAAGCGCACACAGCGAATAAAGATCGTGAATCGAGTTTTGAATCGGCGTTCCCGTAACAAACCAGCGAATATCCGCTCTCAAAGATGTGACGCTCTTGAATATTTGCGTGTTTCGCCCCTTAAGATGGTGCGCCTCGTCGAAAATAACGCGTCCCCATTTCAGCCCATATAGCCGATTCTCGCGAATATTCGCATCTGCGTGTGTCGCATTCGATACATCTTTGTGCGAAATGGGTGCGAATGAACGGCGAACCATGTGACCATATGTGGTAATAACCACGGGTGCATCTTGCAGCATTTGTTGCGTGATTCTCTTTTTTTCCGCACCGTAAAATACGAGAGCTTGGTGTCCTGTGTTTTTGAGGATTTGCTGCTCCCATTGTTTGACGAGTGCGACAGGTAAAACGATGAGCGTACGCTTCTGAAAGTTCGCCAAGATGAGCCCAATCATCATGATTGTTTTTCCAAGCCCCATTTCATCTGCAACAATACCGCCACATACTTGGTGCGGAAGTGTTTCTGGCGATAGTTCGTTCTTCAGACAAAACTGGATGCCTTCAGTTTGGTATTCTTTTTTTTGTAGTCCTGCGCGTGTGAGAAAATTATGAAACGATTCTGTTGCCTTACCTATTTCCTCGGCGATCATGTCTTTGGTGGATGCGTGTGACGTTTCCACTGTTTGTGTTTCGGTCATGGTCGTGGTGATAGTGTTCGTAGTTGTAGTTGTTGTTTCTAGTATATTCGCGGTTCTCTATATCCTATATATTCAATTTTTTTCATTTCAATTTCCTATTATATATAAAATGAATAAAAGGAATAGATGAATTCGCCTAATGAAAAGTAAGCAAATATGTAAACTTATTAAGGTCGCCTAATATTTCATCGCGAATGTTGAGTAAGTCGCTATTTTCCGGATTTTTAAAATATGGCGCATTTGACATATTTACTAAATACGTTTTAAATATTTCTATACATTGTTTAAACTTCGTTACATTTGTATAGTCATAAAAAGGAATACTTTTTGTTGATGAAAGATTAAACCGTTTTCCCGTTTTGCCTATCATTGTTTCTACGAACTCGTCCATACGTCCATTAAAACTCTCGTACAACTCGTCGGTTGCTTTATGCTGTGGGTAACTAAGCGTTTTCCAGTGGTATATTTTTATAATATTCAAAATTTGAATAAATTTTAATATGATTTCATTTTCGCTGTACTTGGCTGTTCGGCATGATTTCACTCTTTTTTGCGTCTTGTTCGCCATTTTACTATATATTGTTATTATAAAATATATTTTTAGTTACTGAAAGTACTATAATATAATATCTTGTAGTATTATACATTAAGCATCTGTATGAGTATTTCACCTTCAGAATTAAAGACGACTCAAGTAGTAAATGAGTTTTTGTCGGGGTTAACAATTGCTCTTTTATTAATTCCCGAGTCTATTGCATTTGCTTATATTTTGGGTCTTTCGCCTGAAACAGGTATCCATAATACCATGGTTATTTCTTTAATAACATCTATTTTTGGAGGAATTCCTACTATGATTTCAGGATCGACTGCAGCGGTAGCAACGTCTATTGTTGGCGTAAAAACACTGTTAGGAAACGATTATATTTTACCTACAGTAATTTTTGGAGGTATAATTCAAGTTATTGCTTCATTAACCGGTCTCTATAAATATGTATCCCGGATTCCAAAATATATTATGTCTGGATTTTTAGTAGCATTAGCGGGTCTTATTGCTATAAATCAGTTAGAAGATTTTAAAGATAAAAACCATAAATTCTTCACAGGGGTAAAGATGGCGAATACAATATTGTTTACTATTATTTCACTTGCTATTGCTGTGTATGGAACTATTAAAAAAGATGTATCTTTTGGTTCAACTGGTGATAAAAATATAATTCATATACCGGGCGGTTTGATATCTATATTAATAATAACATCATTTATCTTTTTATTTTCGAAATATTATGATATTGTTAGGGTAAAAGACATAGGTGAAATAAAACCAAGTCTTCCATCTATACAAATTCCAAAAGTTGACTTATCTTTTAATAAATTAATTAAAATAATACCTTTTTCTCTTGCGATGGCGTTTGCAGGGTTAATGGAGTCATTAATTATGTTAAAAGATACAGAAGATAAATTGCATATTAAAGGTAATGCTTTTAAGGAATCAATTACACAAGGAATAGCTAATATTGTTTCGGGGTTTACGGGAGGTTTTGGTGGGTGTGTTTTGGTGGGTCAGAGTAAACTAAATTTAGACAATGGTTCCGTTACACAATTTTCATCCATCATTACAAGTGTATTGTTTATCGTTCTCACGTTATTTTTAACTTCATCTATTAATGAAATACCGATGGCGGCTATTGTCGGTATTATGATACTAATCGCTTATAAAACAGGAGACTGGAATAGTATTTTCAAACCAAAAGCATTCGATAAACGTTGGTTAGTTACAATTATAACTACTTCTGTTGGATTTTTATCCGGTAACCTGTCGCTTGGAATAATTGTAGGACTAGTATGTAGTAAGTTGTTAATTGGATAGGTAGTAGTTGAAGAATTTATATATTTTTACTTTATTTTCATTTAAATTTTTATTTATTGAATATATGATTATTACATTTCTATTTTCATGAAACGGAAAATTGAAGTGAAATAAACTCATAAAATAGAATGCAGTGAATAATCAATTACAAATCGAAATGTCGTCGTCCACTTCCTTCTCCTACGGAATCCCAGGTTCTGAAGTCAAGCTCACTCTTAACGCGAGCGGAAATCATACTCTGATGCTATTGCGTGGTTCCAATACGAATTCCAAGACTTCTTCCAGTGTTCCTGTGCCTGCCGGTCAACGCAGATTCCCCGATGGATGGGTTGGTCCCGCTGATATGCCTTTCTGCAAGGTCTGCTACGATGCCGGTCTACCCGTTGCTGATTACACCAACCACTTCGTGAAGAACCAACCCGGTCCTGGTGGAAAAGTCGTGTGCCCCACGCTTCTCGCCCAGAAGTGTTTGGAGTGTGGTGTTTTCGGACACACGTCAAGCTACTGCTCCCTCAAACGCACTCTTGAAAGAATTGACCTCGATGTTGCACGTGAAGCACGTGAAAAGGCGAAGAGAGAAAATGGAGGCTGGGAAACAGTTGGAGCCAAGGGACACGCGGTGTCGTCTTCTTCTGTCAAATCCAAGCCACGCGTCGAAGTCATGACTGTGAAGAAACCAGCTCTCGTTGCTGCTGCTCCCGCTGCTCCCGTTGCTCCCGCTGTCAAGTATGGTGGATTCGGACTACTCGCGGTCGAGACTTCATCGTCTGATTCCGAGGAAGAACGCGCTGTTGTCGCTCCTCTTCCTTCTTCCGCGGTCGAACCTTCCAAGCCGCTCACCTGGGCACAACGTGCTGCAGCTGCTGCCCAAAAGCCGGTTCCTGTTCCTGTGTCGTCCTCGTCCTCATCCTCTTCTACAGCAAGTGTCATGGATACTCGTTTCCAGCTTCACGCAGCACTGTGTGACAACATTCAGGAAAGCAAGCGTGCAACTGCACCCAAAAGAGTAACACGTGTTCCTCTTCCTCCTCCTCCTGCACAAACAGAAGCAATGCAACAACCTGTCAACGCTCGCGGGGCTGCTGCCGCCATCGCATCCGAAAGTTCCAAGAAAAGAAAACAAAACGCTGCAATGGTTCCTGCCTAAATGGGGGTCCTGCTGGTGTGAAGTAATATAAGGTAAGAAATGCTAAGCTGTATATGTGTATATGTTCTAACACTTTTTATTGCGTTTTTATATTAACTTATTAAAAAACTCATAGTTAATATTATCATAGTTAAATAAAAAATCATTTATTTTATTATTAGTTTCATTGTTAATTGGAATATCATTTGTATCTACTAATACAATTAAACTTTTTTTTATTGTATTATTATCGTTATTAATTAACTCTTTTTCTGGTAAAAGATAAAAATGTTTCTTATTAGGTAAATGTAGCCAGTATAAGTTATTTTCTCCTATACTATAAGGTTTAAATTTTGAAACACCATTTATTGAACCATTTCTTTTACATAAACTAAAAAATATTTTATTACTATTTTTACATTTAGTTCCAACTTTTTCTTGAACTTTTTTATCATTTATAATAAAATCATAATGTAGATAATTTGATACATCTATAAAGTTACATTTTACATTTTGTATTCTTAATTTTTTAAACTCCATTTCTTTTTTACCATTCAAACATATTGGTTCATTAGCATCTTCATAACTTGACAATTTAATTTTATTATAATAAGTTTTTAAATTTTGAAATATATTTTCTTTATTTATTTCGTTATCAGAATATTTTGATTTATTATATCCAATTGTTATTTTTGATAGTGTCATATCATTACCATTAAATAACCACATTTTTTTATCTTCCCAACAAATACATATTATTAAACAATCTTTATAAAAACATCTTCTGCTATTATTAAAACTATAACCTTTTAAACACTTTAAAGTTGTTTTTACTTGAATTTTTAACCATAAGTCGTTCATTTGACTTATAGGTTTTATAATTAAATCAGACAAACAACCTTCACTAGTTTTTTTATAATTGTATTGTATTTTAATAATTTCTATAAAATAGTCAATACACTTTTCTTCATTATTTTGCCTTATAGATTGACCTATTTCAGTTTTTGAAGCGTTACCTAATTGTTTTTCTTTATTTTCTTTTGTTCTACATAATGGACATATAACTCCTGTATTTCTCGACTTAAAAACATTAAAGTGAACATCATTTTCATGACTACACGATGCAATATATCTTAATTTTGGTATCTTTTTTGTTTTAGTTAATAAAAGATATTCTTCTTTATCTGTTAATAGGTGACATTGTTTTGAATTAAAATAATTAAATACTTCACTATATAACATTTTACTAAATATATATAATATATTGTGTCTAACTTTGTTACAATTAATATTTTAAATGTAACAAAATAATAACGTCCCTGGAAGGATTCGAACCTTCGTTGAATGGTTAACAGCCATCAGTACTAACCTCTATACTACAAGGACATAACTAAAAAATCGTATTCCTACCAACGCCCCCGGAGGGACTCGAACCCTCGACCCCAGGATTAGAAGTCCTGTGCGCTATCCAACTGCGCTACGGGGGCAAAATATGATACCCAATATATCTATATATTCTTTTTTTACTATTTTAAACGCAGTAAATTTTCTACCCTACTAAAAGACTCTCACCCCAATATATTATATATGAAATTCTTTAAATTAGTTTTCACTTAACTATTTATAATATATTTTATTGTTTATTGTTTATTTTGAATCAGAAAATATATATAAAGTATATATATGTCAACTAGAAAAGCACCATCTAAAAGTGCTACATTATTTAAAAATGGAACTATTAAGAAAGGCAATGATGGTAATAAGTGGGTAATTGTAACAACCAGCAACGGTATTCGAAGATGGAAAAAGGTTCATGGTGTAAGTGCAACTATGAAAAATAAAACCAAAAAGTCAAAGCGTGTACTAGAAATGGAAGCCGATCCAAATACTGTTTGGGGGAAGAATAAACCATTAGAAAAACTTTGGGAAAGTTTAGCATCTGGTAAGAAGGTTGTATTGATTTACAAAACGGGTGATCATAAAATATTCACTATGCCTACGGGGAAAATGACAGATCGAAAAATGTATAATACGTTTGATGACGACCCGAATATAGTTGCGGTTCTTTCATCTAATCTGTCTCAGGATGCATATGAGGTACATTTGTATCCAAAAGCGAAAGATAAATCAGTTGAATACGTGATTACAAATTATAAGAAATATTTTAAAACGATGGGGCCTATGCCGAAAGACCTTGCAGAGAAAGGTGTACCTGAACAAAAAAAAGTATTATTTCCTTCTTGATGTGAGCGTCAAGAACATTGAAAGACCGTCAACCGCGAGACCGCCGATACTGAAGATGATGAGGAAGTAGTCGAAAAGTGTTTTATTGGGTCTAAACGATATGAAAAGGATAATAAATAAGAAACAGAAAAATGCGATGAAGTCGCCATATTTGGGAATTTTGTGCAGGAAGGAGCCTAGAGACATTGGTGCGTTGGAGTATTTATGTTTATATTATATTTATATTAAAATTAATAATAACTGTCTGGTTATTATTAATATAAAGATATGCGCGAAGCAGGGTTCGAACCTGCGCATCCTGAGATAGTGGGGCTTAAGTCCACCGCCTTAGACCACTCGGCCATTCGCGCAAAACATGAAAAAAATATTGCTCCTTGCGGGGCTCGAACCCGCGACCCCGGGCTCATAAGACCCGTGCTCTAACCAAAACTGAGCTAAAAGAGCGAAACCATATTTCGTTTCATTTTTTACATTTTGTTTTACAATTTTTATTTGGTTTTGTTTTATTATATTATAAATTTACAGGTTAAGGTTACAGTGCATGAGATAATGTGTGAATTAGTAAGTGAATAACATCACAACCTTGTGCGATGATGGTGATGTTGTGCGCCGCGTTGCTACCAACTTTGATTATTAAACTAATAATTCTTTTTTTAATAGTTTGCTGTAAGTTGATAATGATAGAGGAAAAAGTACCTGTAAAATAAACAATTGTGTTAGTAATACCACCTGCCGGTATCGATCCAGCACCGTCTTAGTAATGAGTTAAGAGAGAACCATTCAATTGTCCGGACATTTCTGTCAAAAAGGTATCAAACGGGGGTTTACGTCCGCCATGGAAGTGGTTTGTTGTTTGTTCGGATGGTGTCGCCTAATTGAAAACCCCCACCATCCTTCGCCAAGGTTTTCAATTCATTTTTATAATAGGATAACCCAAAGATGGCGTACTATTTCATGGTAAAAATATATTTATGGGTATGGTTTTTAATAATTATGATAACCCATAAATGACGTACCAGAAGTTAGTCAAATTATATCAATGGGGTAAGGTGTTACATGCCCCACGCTCGCATACAACAGTCTCATCCATATGTAAGTTAATTCTGTACTAAAATCATAAACTGAATTATGTGTAGTTTTTATGTCAATGCACCAGAAAAGATCCCGATACCCGCCAAGATGATGCATTGAAATAGTTACTCCGAAATAACTGCTCTCATCCATAAAAGAAACTTAATTCCCTACTTCTTTTGAAAAGCCGATATACACATTAGTATGATTTCATCCATATTCACAGAATTCTTCACATATTTTCGATGAGTCCATACCCACTCTGTTTATAGTCTCTGAGCCTGACATTGTGCTAGTGTCTTGATACACCGGTGCGAATTGATGAAAATACCGGCAACAGGTTTCGATCCTGTGACCTCGGAGTTATGAGCCCCGCGCGCTGCCTCTGCGCCATGCCGGTGAAAAATGAAATGATTAGGATTGCTGCGTTTATAGCGTCCAGCTTGACAATACCGGCAACTGGTTTCGATCCAGTGACCTCGGGGTTATGAGCCACGCGCGCTGCCTCTGCGCCATGCCGGTGAATGTGGTTGTGCTGCGTTTTTCGTCGCGCGAGCTATGACGAGTCGTTTCTGTAAAACGACCAAATTGGAATATTACCGGCGACAGGTTTCGATCCTGTGACCTTCCGCTTATAAGGCGATAACCATCCGTAAAGCAGACCGTGATAGTCGAGGAGGGTACGAACGGTGTTTGTAGACGCTCTGCCGCTGAGCTACACCGGTACGTTTTTGTTGATCTCGAAGAGTGCTCTAGTGCCTCTATGCACCGGTGCGATTTGATGATGATACCGACAACCCGTTTCGATCGAGTGCCCTCGGAGTTATGAGCCCCGCGCGCTACCGCTGCGCCATGTCGGTAAAGTAGTGGATTGTATGAATGAGTATTTCCTTTGCAAACTACTCATTCACATATACATATAGTTCGGTGGCTTTAAGTAGTTTTATATAATATATATTATACGAATAAAACTACTTAAAAAAGATTACATATAATTAACGCGAAATATACTTATCGCGAAATATACTTAAAAATATTTTCTTATTCTATAGTATAAAAATCTTTGAATGTCTTCACTCAACTTGACGAACAACTTTCCTGTGCGTACTACTCCGGGTGTTTTTACCGGTGGATCTAGTAATGCTAATAACAATGGATGGGGCGCTCAAGGTCATGTCGGTTACGGCAATAATCAGCGCTACGGTGCTATCCATGTGGGGCGCGATGCCGGATGGAATGGACAGGGTTCCAACAGTATTGGGATTAGCGGTGGATTTAGGTTTTAGCTGATATAGACTCTCTACTATAAAAAAAAGATCTAGAACATATAAAAAATAAAATATATATCAACGCTATAGAAATATTAAATATTATATGATATCATATCATATATTATTTAATAATTAAGAAATGGAAGACAAAGAAGAAAGGAAAGAAGAAAGGAAAGAAGAAAAAAAAGAAGAACAGGGAGAAAATAGTTCTCATCACGTTGTTCAAGATATGGCGCATTTTATGCACTATTTGTCGCTTTCTTTATACGAATCCCAGTTCACTAAAAATCACGAAGATTCATATGCAACGCTTCGTTCTATTTATGATAATGCCGCTTCGCAACCTTCTACACCGCCTTCGTATAGAGATGTTAAACAATTTTATGATAATATTGTTTACTTGGGAAGCGTTACATATACTGATGATCCTGATTATTATAAGTATAAAATAAACTTAAGAAAATATATTATCGGTTTACAATATAAATGACAATAACAGAAAAAACAAATGTTCGCAAGGGACCACCTGAAAGTGCTACCGCTTTTAGCATAGGAACTGTAAAAAAGGGCAACGACGGAAATATGTGGAAGATTATTGTTACAAAAACAGGCATACATAGATGGTCCGTTATAAAAGACAAAGATGCTGCAATCACAATGACACCTGCGACAAAAAAGAATAAAACAGTTAAAAACCCGCATGTAATTATACAACCAACTAAGCAAGACATTTCGCTCTCGGAACTTAAAAAACTTGCTAAAAAATATAGTGTGTTAAGCTCTGGTAAATCGAAAAGTCAACTTGCGTTAATTATTTTTAAAATTAGAAGCCAATCGATGTCCGCGTCTGATTTAGAAAAAATTGTACATTTACTTCCTAGTAAAGAAAAAAGAAAAATAAAACAAATGATTTCCACCCAATATGAAAATCCCGTAACAGAATACAAGGGCATGTGGAAACCAATGCCTAAGGCGCTAAATAAAATGTCGCGGATAGAATTGATACATAACTTGCGTAATTTTAGAGACGCATGGGAGCGCGAAATAGGTAGAAACCAGGATTTATCTGATGAACGACTTGCAGGAGAAACGGATAAAACCTTGCGCCAACGCTTAAGCTGGTACTATAGCGACTCGGCGAAAAATATGGCGGCGAATTGGATTCGCGATAATATTTAAGCGTATATATTAAAAATTAGGTTAGTGCGTTTTTTTTATATCTTCCTGCGCCGATTCTAGCAATTTTATAACTGTTTTATCAAACATTTGAACAAAGGCATAAATCATCGTATTATTATATATAGAACTATATTTTTATATTACTATATAAAATAATTGTTTTATTTAGAAATAGTATACTATAATATTTTAGCATGATTTAGTATTTTTTATATTATATATTATATATTATATATACTATAAATGAATAATAACTTTAGTCTAGGCAATAAGAAGGCAGCGCAAGAAAAAATGCAAAGCGATATGTATAATTCTATTTTACACAATCAAAAAATGTTAGCCCATGCGTTAAAACAGAGCGCGGCTAGACAACTCGCTGTTCCTGCTCCTGCTCCTGCTCCTGCTCCTGCTCCTGCTCCTGCTCCTGCTCCTGCTCCTGCTCCTGCTCCTGCTCCTGCTCCTGCTCCTGCTCCTGCTCCCGCTCATGCTCATGCTCATGCTCATGCTCATGCTC
>Ga0114978_10000892_pt1 | contig 25010 bp, 30 predicted proteins | sample S_140212_EF_Meta_FD_87027 | JGI IMG/M metagenome (GOLD analysis project Ga0114978, IMG submission 87027) | Freshwater microbial communities from Lake Simoncouche, Canada to study carbon cycling - S_140212_EF_MetaG | ecosystem: Environmental > Aquatic > Freshwater > Lake | place: Lake...
ACAATGATGTTTGTCCAACGTGTAGCCAGAATCTTGACGAACATCTCAAAGGATCCGCAATCGAACTTCATACACATAAACGTGAAGAAGTGCAATCTGCGATTGAAGCCCTTACATTGCAACTTGAAGGCATTGAAACTAGACTTAATGAGATTGATGCGATCGAAAAGAAAATCTCTGAATATACAAGCAACATCATTAGATACCAATCAAAGATCATCGCATCTCAAACGTACATTCAAAAGCTACAAGCGGACCTGGCAGTCAACAATAATGATACGGCAAACATTGAAGATGAAACGAGGAAACTTAAAAACTTGGCCAAGGAAGTGGTCGCACTTGCCGGTGAAAAAAGTAAATTATCAGAAGATAAGCATTATTTAGATATTGCAAGTGTATTGCTAAAAGATACTGGCATTAAAACAAAGATTATTCGTCAATATTTACCTGCAATAAATAAATTAGTAAATAAGTATTTGGTGGCAATGGATTTCTTTGTTCACTTTGAATTAGATGAATCATTTAATGAAGTAATTAAATCTAGACATAGAGATGAATTTAGTTATGCTTCATTTAGTGAGGGTGAGAAACAAAGAATTGATTTAGCATTATTGTTTACTTGGCGCACAATTGCTAAGATGAAAAATAGTGCTAGCACTAATCTGTTATTATTAGATGAAGTATTTGATTCTTCATTAGATACAAATGGTACAGATTATGTTATGAATTTATTAAATACTATAGGTGAAGAAACAAACGTATTTGTTATTTCGCATAAAGGTGATCAATTACTAGATAAATTTAAGTCTGTAATTAAGTTTCAAAAGTATCAAAATTTTAGTAGAATATCATGATTATATTAAGAAGAGACAAATTAAATTTAGTAGAACCAACTGATGAGGTAATGCATAAAGCACCTCAGCCTTTTAATTTTGAAACCGATGGTGATAGTGCTCAGAATATTGCAAATGTTTTATTTGATAGAATGAAACAATTAGGCGGAGTTGGTTTAAGTGCAAATCAAGTAGGTTTAGATATGCGCGTATTTGTAATGGGGTTAGGTGAAACTAAAATTGCAGTATTTAATCCTTTTATAACTAAATATAATGACACAGAAGAATTATTTAATGAAGGTTGTTTATCTTATCCTGGAATTATGTTAGCTATTAATAGGCCAACTAAAATTACAGCTACATATCAAGATGAAACTGGTAAATTCATTGAGCAAGAATTTAATGGATTAACTGCTAGAATATTTCAGCATGAATATGACCATATGAATGGCACTGATTTTACTGGTCGAGTATCTAAATTTAAATTAGATTATGCTAAAAAGAAATTCGAAAATAAGCGTAAAAAGATAATTAAAAAATACGCAGTTAAAACAATGATAGAGGCACTAAATGTCAATAAAGATTCCAACTGAATATGATAATGGATTTGATTTTGGGTTTACAGCTGTAGATTCAGAAGAGTCTATTGTAGAAAAACCGGTAGTTAAAACCCAAGATATAGTTGATTCTGTATCTGTTGAATTAACATTATTAAAAGATAAATTAGATTCCGTATATAATAAAATTGATTCAATGGAAGAGATAATTAAAGCTGGTGCTGGTTCTAATTTTGATATTGATAGTTATAAAGTTTTAGTAGATAAAGATTCTAATGAGAAACTTAAAAAGGTTGAGGCATTAATAATGCCATTATTAGCAAATTTATTAAAAAATCCGGATAAAGATTATATTAAATGGCCTAATAGAACTCCGATTATTGAAGCACAAATACAGAAAATTCTCGCAATTACTCGTCCAAATTAGTAAAATTTCTGTTGACTTCTGTTGCAAACGGTGTTATAATAGTCTTATAGACAGGAGATCTTATGACACTAGCAAATTCAAAGTCAACGCTTGCCAAACTTTTAGCTCAAGAAAATCTTTCGGTTGAGCACCGCAATGTAAGCACTGCTTATTTTGATCCCAAGAACAGGGTTCTTGTTCTCCCCATCTGGAAAGAAATGTCCACTGAACTGTATGACTTGCTTGTAGGTCATGAAGTAGGCCATGCATGGGAAACCCCCGCCGAAGGCTGGCACACAGCCGTTACATCACATCCAAAAGGTTTTAAATCATATCTTAATGTGATCGAAGATGCACGTATTGAGAAAGCTATTAAATCTCGATACCCTGGTCTTCGTTCTGCTTTTTACAAGGCATACAAAGAACTGATTGAAAAAGACTTCTTTGGTATTGCAGATGCCGATATTAATGGATTGGCATTGATAGACCGAATCAATCTGCACTATAAGGTTGGTCCTTTTATGAATGTTCATTTCTCATCCGATGAACAAGCAATTTTAACTGACATTGATAATGCATCGCAATGGGATGATGTTCTTAGAATTGCCAAAAGTCTTTATGAGCTTCGCAAAGAAGAAATGGAAACAAACTCGTTTGACGATTTTGAATATGAACCAGGTGAAGATGGTGAAGACGAAGATGGCGATTATGATATTGATTCTGAATATGATTCAGACTTTTCAGATGAAGATGAGGATGGCGACGAGGACTTAGATTCAAAGAGAAAACAATATCGCGGAATGACTAGGGATATTGACCCAGAATCATTCACAGACAAAGTATTCCGTCAAAAAGAAGAAACCCTTATTTCTGACGAGATCCGACCATACTGTTATGTCAATTTACCATTAGTAAATACTAAAGATTTTATTGTGTCCTATAAAAAAGTATACGAACAATCTGCCTGGACCTCAGTCGATAATTATCAAACCTTTGTTAAAGAACAGGTTGCCAATGCAACGTATGACATGACATTGAAAGAAGGCGACGCATTTAATCCAACCACACTATTATCGGAATACAAAGAAACAAATTCAAGATTCATTCAATATCTTGTTAAAGAATTTGAATTGAAACGAAATGCTGCACAATTTGCCAGAGCAAGCGTGTCCAAGACAGGTGAGTTGGATGTTGAAAAAGTATTCGCATATAAATTCAAAGAAGATCTTTTCAAGCGTGTTACTAAAATTCCATTCGGCAAGAATCACGGCATGGTAATGTTCGTCGATTGGTCAGGTTCAATGACAAACAACATTACATCTACAATTGAACAAACTTTGATTCTTGCAGATTTTTGTCGCAAGGTTAATATTCCTTTTGAAGTTTATGCGTTTACAAACTGTGATGCAGGATTTGAATCTCATTTAGGTTTTCCTAAAAATGCTAAAATTCGGTATTCCCGCAGATCAAAGGATCTTTGCTTAGAGGATAGAAGTTTTCGGTTGTTGCAGTTATTATCTAATACTATGGATAGCAAACAATATCGTACGGCTCAAACACGCTTGCTTCAATATGGCAAAGTGTATGAATATTATCTTAAAGATAGATATAATCATACAGACGCGTCAATTGCAAGATTTCGTGAACGCCAATTACCTCTCGAATTGCGTTTGGCAGGCACCCCGTTAAATGAAGCATTGGTTCTCGCTAATTATATTATTCCAGAATTTAAGACAGCTTATCGATTAGATGTAGTAAACACTATTTTCCTAACAGATGGCGAAGCTAACGACACCGATATGATAGTTGTGGTTGACGAAAAAAATGGCGAACATAGATCGCATGGACGTATGTTAGCATCTGAGTATAATGCATCGAAACACAAAGGTTACAATGTTATTCTTAATGACAAAGAAACAGGCAAAGTTGGTTATGCTAAACCTCGTGAGCCAATGACAACTGCTTTACTTCGTTTGTTGAAAGAACGCACAGGTACAAATTTAGTTGGATATTATATTAGTTCATATACTAGCAGAAATGGTATTAAGGGATTCCTTGGTACTGCAGGTCAACCTACTGAGAATGTAGATTCGATTTATACATTTATGAGAAAGAATAAATTTTATGATCTAAAAGATGCAGGATATGACAAGTATTTTTTGGTAAATAATAAAGATTTGATTGTAGAAAATTCCGAATTATCTGTTGAAAAAGATTCATCCAAAAAAGATATTATGAAAGCTTTTATTACAAATCAAAAGAAAAAGTTAATTAACCGTGTTCTTTTGAACAAATTTATTGCAGAAATTGCTTGACACCGAAACCAAAAGGTGTTATAATTAATTATGATTAACCGTGAGACTACTTTATTATGAAATCTACTGACATTCAAAAGAAACAAATTGTATCTGATCTGATTCAAGCATTTGGTAAAACCGCTGCTAGAAAAGATGTTATTGCTTTTATCAAGCAAAAAGGTATTACTATGCCTAACTGGTTAATCAACGGTGAAGCATATCGAGCAGGCCGTGGTCTTATTAATCTTGATGCATTTGGAACAGATAAAATGAACAACAAACCCCATACTCCAGTAACAGCTTCTGCTGTAGAAATGCCCGCAATGCAAGCTCAAGTTGTTCAATTGCGTCAACGCAAGCTAGTAACAGAAGTTGATAATCTAATTCCAAATAAAGACGCAACATATGTGCCGTTTGGTTTTTATAAAGATCTAGAATCTATTGTAAAATCTAAAGCATTTTATCCATTGTTTATTACTGGTCTTACTGGTAACGGTAAAACAACAATGGTAGAACAAGTATGTGCTAAATTAAAACGTGAATGTATTCGTGTCAATGTTTCTATTGAAACAGATGAGGATGACCTTGTAGGGGGTTCTACTTTGATCGACGGTAATGTTACATTCCGCGAAGGTCCAGTTATTACAGCAATGAAGCGTGGTGCAGTTCTTTTGATTGACGAAATTGATCGCGGTTCAAATAAGTTGATGTGTATTCAGGGTATTCTTGAAGGCAAGTCATACTTTAATAAAAAGAACGGTGAAGTAATTTATCCGGCCGAAGGCTTTAATGTTATTGCTACAGCAAATACTAAAGGTCGCGGTACAGATGATGGCAAGTATATTGCAGCACAAATTCTTGACGAAGCTTTCTTAGAGCGATTCCCGATTACAGTTGAACAAGAATATCCCTCAACCTCAATCGAGCGCAAGATCATTATCAACAATATGGAAACAAGCAATTGCGTAGATGAAGAATTTGCAGACAAGTTGGTGGCTTGGGCCGAGATTATTCGTAAGACATATATGGAAGATGCGATTGACGAATTGATTTCTACTCGACGTCTTGTTCATATTGTAAAAGCATTCTCAGTATTTAAAGATCGTAGCAAGGCAATTAATCTGTGTATTAATCGTTTTGACGATGACACAAAGAATGCGTTTATGGATTTGTACTCTAAGATTGATTCGCCACCCGTTGAAGAACCAGTTGCCCCTGTTCAAGAAAACAAGGTTACAGAGGATGAAGACATCCCATTTTAAAGGAAATAAATGAGTAATGAAAATTTTGCAGTTGTAGATTCGGTGTATGGTAAATTTATTTTGCCGAAAAATTATACACCGGGTCCCCCAACTCCTCCGCCCTATGTAGAAATGTCTAATACAGGTCGGACACATATTGAGCATGAAATACAAAATATTCTTGCAATTGTTCACACGCTAGATGATGGATCAATTATTATTGACGGCGGTGCGAATATTGGATTCTTTACTATCCCGGTTGCACAATTTATGCGGGAGAGAAACTGCAAAATTATTTCGTTTGAACCGCAAAAGCAATTGTTCTATGCATTAGGTGGTAGTGTTGCCCTGAATGAATTAAACAACGTTTATCTACATAATTTAGGTATCGGTGATAAACAATCTATTGCAGAATTATCTGAAATGGATTATAGTAAAAAAGCAGATTATGGTATGGTTACATTGACTGAGAAGTCTAATCATATTGAAGTGCCTTATTTGCGTTATAATTCTGCAGATGTAATTACTATTGATTCTATGGAATTACCTGGATGCGATTTCCTTAAATTAGATATTGAAGGATATGAGTGTCAGGCATTGCGAGGAGCAATCGATACTATTAAAAAATATAGACCATGGATTTGGATTGAATATAATATGGCAGGTGAAGATAATATCAAAGCAGAACTAAAAAATATTCCAGACTATGAGTATATTATTATTGATTGGCAAAATATGTTATGTGCTCCGAAAGAACGCATTGAGTCATCTGGTATAGACTTTAAATAAAATTTTTAATTTTACAAAATCCCACTTAGGTGGGATTACTTATCTTTTATGAACACTATTGTAGCTCACACCCACACCGGTTTAGGTGATCATATTATTACAAATGGGATGGTACATTCCTTTGCTGAAGATTATGACAAAGTATATGTACCGCACATTAAGATGTTTGGCGAGTCTGTTCGAGCATTATATGCAGGTTATGATAAGATTGAAACAGTTGAATTTCCGGACATTGATATTAATCTCCACGGCCGGCATTTAATTGAAAATCTTATTACAGATACTAAGTCTGAAGTAGCAAAAATTTGTGATCCTTATTTATATTATCCTCGCAGGTTAATACAGGATAAAGATGGCAAGTTTGCCTACGTACATGCTGCAACAAATTTTGATAGACAATTCTATGAACTTGCAGGCATGCACTTCTCATATAGATATACTAAATGTAGAATTCCTCCTCCAACAGATAAATCTAATAACATTTATCAATCATTAACTGGTGGAAAAGACTATATTCTTGTTCACGGCAATAGTAGTCAAAGCGATGGCTACCCGATTCAAATTACAAATAAAGATTTGCCGATAGTTGAAATTAAGCCCGGTATTACTGATAATGTATTTGACTTTGTAGATCTAATTAGAAATGCTACAGAGATTCATGCTGTAGGTAGTTTCTTTCAATGTTTGGTTGATAGTATGTGGAATGACACAAAGGCAAAATTATATTTTCATAATATTATGACAAAACATGATACACAAATAAATTGTTTTTGGAATAATAATAGTTGGAATATTATAGAATACGACAGGAAGTACTAATTTTAGTATATAAATAAATGTATATTATAAATTCATTATAGGAATTGAAAATGAAAACAGCATTAATTACTGGTATCACAGGCCAGGATGGATCATACCTTGCAGAATTACTTCTCGAAAAAGGCTATATGGTTCACGGTGTTATTAGACGTAGCTCTTCAATTAACACAGGTCGCATCGACCACATCTACAGCAATCCCAATTTAAAATTACACTATGGCGACGTAACAGATTCGTTGTCCATTATGAACATACTTAAGAAGTATGAGCCAGATGAGATTTATAATTTGGCGGCACAAAGTCATGTTAAAGTATCTTTTGAAACTCCCGAATACACAGCGCAGGTTGATGCATTAGGTACTTTGAAAATTCTCGAATCTGTTAGATTGTTGAACTTAGAACATAAGACAAAAATTTATCAGGCATCCACATCTGAACTGTATGGTTTGGTTCAGGAAACCCCACAAAAAGAAACAACCCCGTTTTACCCCAGATCGCCATATGGTGTGGCTAAACTATACGGGTTTTGGATCGTTAAAAATTATCGTGAATCATATAATATGTTTGCCTGTTCTGGTATACTATTTAACCATGAATCTCCTCGTCGAGGACATAATTTTGTAACTAAGAAAATTGTAGATGGACTAGAGGCAATTAGTGCTGGTCGTCAAGAGTGTTTGTATATGGGCAATTTAAATGCTAAACGAGATTGGGGTCACGCTAAAGATTATGTGAAGGCAATGTGGTTAATGCTACAACAAGATACACCTGACGACTTTGTTATTGCAACCGGCGAACAATATTCGGTTAAAGATTTTGTTAATAAATGCGCACCCTACTATCACTTATCTATTAGATGGGAAGGTGAAGGTCTTAATGAAGTAGGTATCAATAATTACAATAATAAAGTAATTATTCGTGTAGATGAAAAATACTTCCGCCCTGCAGAAGTAGAAACTTTATTGGGTGATCCATCAAAGGCAAAGAGTGTGCTAGGTTGGCAGCCTGAGCATACATTCGATAGTTTAGTTGAAGATATGTGTGTTAATTTTGAGTGAGGATAATATGGAAAAGAATAGTAAAATTTTTGTTGCAGGTCATAATGGTTTAGTTGGATCGGCCATTGTTCGTAAACTTCGTAATGAAGGATATGATAATTTAATTCTTCGTTCTAGAAACGAATTAGATTTGCGAGATCAACGCGCAGTTCGTAATTTCTTTAGTACAGAAAAACCTGAATATGTTTTCTTAGCTGCTGCTAAAGTTGGAGGCATTATTGCTAATGCACAGGCCCCTGCAGATTTCACTTATGATAACCTAGCTATTCAGACTAATGTTATTGATTCTGCATATCGCAATGGCGTTAAGAAACTATTGTTCCTGGGTTCTGCTTGCATCTATCCTAAGATCACATCACAACCAATTAAAGAGGAATATTTGCTTGAAGGCAAATTGGAACCTACAAATGAAGGGTATGCTCTTGCTAAGATTGTCGGATTAAAATTATGCGAATATTATAAACAACAATATGGCTTCAATGCTATCAGTTTAATGCCTGTTAATTTATATGGTCCGAATGATAACTTTGATCCTACAAAGAGTCACGTTATTCCAGGTATGATTCGTAAATTCTATGATGCAAAGAAAAATGGTCTCGCATCAGTAAGTTGCTGGGGCGATGGATCACCTACAAGAGAATTTTTACATTCTGATGATTTAGCAGATGCTTGTTTGTTCATGATGAATAGTTATAATGATACGCAATTTGTTAATGTAGGTAGCGACAATGAAATTACAATTAAAGCATTGTCTGAAATGATTAAGAAAGAGATTGGGTTTGAGGGTGAAATTATTTGGGACACAACTTATCCCAATGGTCAACCTTTGAGAAAATTAGATTATACTTTGATGGATAATCTGGGATGGAAATCTAAAGTATCTTTTGAAGAAGGTCTTCGTACAACTGTTAAATGGTTTATGGATCATAAAGTAATTAATTATGATATCCAATTTGGAGGTAATTAATATGTCTGATCTAGGATTAGCAATCGAAAATGCAATTAAGGATACGGTAGATCGCGTATTAACTAAAGGCGATATGGTAGATACAGACTATATTGCTACAGATAATTTAGGTGAAATTGTTGAGAAGTTAGTTATTCTTCATATCCGTACTTGGATGCTTGAGGATCAATTGCCAATGGCAAAAGATGATGCGGAAGTAGGTATCATTAAAAAGAAAATTGATATCTGTTTTAAAATTAAAAGACCAAAATTTGTGCAGGCAATTAATCTATTAGTTGAAGATGCTATTAGAAACAATAAGTCTTTAAAAGAAGACTCGGTTAAATTATACAAAGGATTTGCTAATGAATAAACTTCGCCTCGGTATTACAGATACACATGACCACCTTGCACAGTTCTTTGTAGCATTGATTGGTAGCCGGTATGATTTAGTACTTGTCGATGTAGAGCAAGAAAAACCTGACGTATTATTATTCGGAGATAATAATTTTGGCAATAATAATATGAAGTTTAGTCGGGATGATTGTGTTAAGCTTTTATATACGGGCGAAAATCAGCGCCCCGAAGACTATGATTGCGATTATGCAATTTCGTTTGACCACAACTTTGAGCCGTGGCATTATCGTTTGCCGTTATATGTAATCTATATGTGGGCATTAGAATATATTCATAATACGCCCTATGATTATAATTACATTTTTAATCCGGAAGTAAAGGAAAAGACGGACTTTGCATCTTTTGTTGTATCAAATCCTAAGTGCGAGGAACGAAATACCTTTTTTAAATTATTGTCCGAATATAAAAAGGTAGATAGCGCAGGCAAGTTATATAATAACATTAATACTAACCTTGAAGGTGAACAATCTAAAATTGATTTCTTATCCTCGCGTAAATTCAACATTTGTTTTGAACCAGAATCACATCCTGGATATACTACAGAGAAAATTTTGCACGCATTCTATGCGGGGACTGTTCCAATTTATTGGGGTTCGGAAACAATTGCAAACGATTTTAATCCGGCATCTTTCATAAATGTCCACGATTTCAATAGCCAGGAAGAGGCTATTGAACATATAATTAAGGTTGATCAAGATGATGAACTTTATGCATCTTATATAAATGCACCTAAATTTTTAAATGGTGTACCTCCCTCACATATAATGTTGGACAATTTCTTAAATTGGTTTGATGCTATAGTATATAATAAAATTAATAAAAGATGAAAATACAGACATTTATTTTCAACTGGCGTGGACAGTATGAAAAGACAAAAGAAAAACAAAAACAACTGAGTGCCATTGGGGTCATGCCTGTCGTTATTAATAGTGACGACAATCACCGTGAGGATGATCCTAATTGGCACAACATTGGTGAAGATAGTTATTTTACTGCACAATTTTTAAAGGCAATTGAATTGTTTGATGGTGACGCCATGTTCCACATTCAAGCAGATGCATCCTATACTGATTGGGTAAGTATTTACAAAGGTGCTGAAGATTGTTTTGATACTTACAATTGGGGAATATATGCGCCTAATGTAGATTATACCTGGTACGATTCTTCAAGGACAAATTTAACATCTTTTGATTTAGAAGAACCCAATCTAAAAATGGTTGCAAATACTGATTGCACCTGTTGGTTTATTCATAAAGATATTATCAATGAGGCTAAGCGCAGAGGTATTGATTTCTCCCCGTATAAGATGGGTTGGAGTTTTGATATTGTTTATCCTGCAATTAGTTACATCTGCAAAAGACCAGTTATCCGAGATTACGCATATACTATTGACCATCCGTCAGGAACCAATTATAATAAGGATCAAGCTGAAAGAGAAATGCATACCTTGTACAATACTTTAGATGATGAAGTAAAACAAGCATTTCAGTATATTAAAACAGACATCAATAAACTTGCAGAATACTATGTGGAAAAAGAAATGAACGTAGCAATTGTATCGTGCCATAATCAAAGTTATATTCCTTTGGCAAATTTAACTTGGGATAGAAATAAAAAGCTTTATGCTGAAAGGCATGGATATTCTGCAGAATGTAAAGTATGGGAAAACAGAAACAATCCTCCAGGTTGGGAGAAGATGTTGCACGTCAAAGAATTGTTCTCAGATCCTACAAAGAATATTAGTTGGGCATGGGTAACAGGTTGCGATTCTTTGATTACAAATTTTGATATTCCTATTACATCTGTTATTGATGAAGCATATCACTTTATTATTTCTGCGGATATTAATGAACTTAATGCTGATAGCTTCTTGATTAAGAATAGTCCCGAGGGTAACGAGTATTTAGATTTCTTATTATCTAAAATGAAAGATCCTGTGTTTATGAATCAACCGCCTATCGGTCATGGTAGATTTGAGCAAGGTGCAATGGTAGATACTTATGAACAATGGAAACACATAATTAAAGTTGTTTCGCAAAGAACATTTAATTCATATGATTATAGTTATCTAGCTTGGCAACCTCCTCAAATAGATAAGACTGGCGCGCATGGTAATTGGATGCAAGGCGATTTGTTATTGCATTTGCCTGCAATGACATTGCAAAGACGTATCAAATATATTGAGCATTATATGAATTGTATAACAGGAGTGGGCAATCCACTAATGATGTAATGCAAACAGACTTTCACACAATAAACAAACTAATTGCAGACAAATTAGATTCCGGTGAACCGTTTTCGGTTATAAGAATTGATAATACTGCAGGCCATGTAATTGATTGTAGACTTAGAGGAGAATATCCTTCGGGTGAACATTATCATGAACGAAGTTTAGTTGAAGGCGGTATACATCCGCATACTGTAGATTATGCTTACAACTATGTTATTCCTCCTACAATTAAAGCCCTTGAAGATGCCGACATCGTGGGCTTTGTTGATTGTGCGCAAACATTACAGCAAAGCCCCACAATTATAGAAACTTATAAAGATAAACCATCATTCTTTAGCCATAGTTTTTTAGTTATGGATCCTGGTGCATTACTTGGTTTCGATACATTGCACCCATACTCTTGGGGAGCAGTTGCTGACCCATGGACTGCGCATTTGAAGGGCAAAAAAGTATTGACTATATCTACTCATTGTGAATCTATTAATCACCAATGGAAAAACATTGATAAGATTTGGGGAAGCAATCGAGATAAAATTGCACCTTTTGAATTAGTAGGTACAATTAGATCACCTTATCATCCCATGATGGATGATAGACAATATCCTAACTGCAATGCTTGGCACGAAAGTGTTGAATATATAAAGCATGAGATGGAAAAGTATGACTTCGATGTATTGCTATCTGGAGCAACAACATCTTCTCCTATGTATGTGGATCATGCTAAGAAGATGGGCAAGGTAGGAATTCAAACAGGTGGAACACTACAATTGTTTTTTGGCATCTTGGGTTATCGTTGGGCCCCTGAAGCTAAGAATGGATATGCTCCTTGGGCAGCAATGTATAATGAACATTGGATATATCCATTAAAAGAGGACTCTGCTCAACAAAGAGAGAATTATAAATTTTTAGAAACTAACTACGCATATTGGTAATTATGGAAAAACAAGATATTATTAAAAGTGTTGCTGAATTTATCCAAGAGAAAAACAGCAAAAAGACATGGACCGCTGGCAAAGATTTTGTTAATTATGCCGGCCCATATTTTGATGAACAGGAAATTACGGCAGCAGTATCTACATTGTTAGATAGTTGGCTTGTAATGGGAGATCAATCAATAAAATTTGAGAAACAATTCCCTAAGCAATTTCAAAAGAATTTTGGAATACTTACTAACTCAGGATCAAGTTCTAACCTATTGATGATGTCTACGCTTACATCTAAGCGAGGTTACAATTTACCTAAAGGTACAAAGGTACTAATGCCTATTGCAGGATTTCCTACAACATTGAATCCGACATTACAAGTTGGATTTGAACCTGTATTTTTAGATATTGAATTAGATACACTTAATTTAGATTTAACTAGAGCAGAAGAACTAATTAAGAAACACGACATTCGAGTAATCACATTTGCTCACGTATTGGGCAATCCCCCTAATATGCGTTGGGTAATGGAACTTGTTAATCGTTATAATTTGATTCTATTAGAAGATTGTTGCGATGCTTTAGGTTCAACCTATGGCGGACAACCGTTAGGATCATTTGGTGAAATGGCATCTTGCTCATTCTATCCTGCGCACCATATGACAATGGGTGAAGGTGGTTTTGTAGCATGTAAGTCTTATGAGACTGAAGTTATTCTTCGTTCATTCAGAGAATGGGGTCGCGGGTGTTATTGCGTAGGTCCGGAAGCTAATAAACTAAAGTGTGGTTCTTGTGGCAAACGATTCCAAGAATGGATTCCAGAAATGCCTGGTGAAATTTTTGACCACAAATATGTTTATGATGAGATTGGATATAACCTTAAGCCTATTGAATTGCAAGGTGCAATGGGATTAGTTCAATTAGAAAAACTGGAGACAATTCATGCACTTCGTCGTCGTAATTATGGTTTGTTGTTTGATATCTACAGCAAATACGAGGAGTATTTCCATCTACCAAGAGCACAAGAATACTCAGACCCAAGTTGGTTTGCGTTCCCATTAACAATTCGTGCAGGTTCACCTTTCAAGCGCAGTGACATTGTAGACTATTTGGAAGAGAATTTAATTCAGACAAGACCTTATTTTGCCGGCAATATTATGTTGCAACCTGCATATTCTCATTTAATGAATCCTGCAGATGCAAGAGATAATTTCCCAGTTGCTACAATGACAATGACTAATACTTATTTCCATGGTACAAGTCCTGTTATTACTCCAGAACAAATTGCATACATCGGAGAAACTGTAGACAGTTTTATGAGTTTATTTAAATGATATCCAATCAAGAATTAATAGATTTTGAAACAGAAATCGGAGAATTATTTAATCAAGCAAAGATTAGAGCTCCGATTCACTTATCCTCGGGGAATGAAAAACAAATTCGCCAAGTATTTAAATTTATTGATACTGAAAAAGATTGGATATGTTGCACTTGGCGCAACCATTATCAGGCATTGTTAAAAGGCATTCCACCTGAGATATTAAAAGAACAAATTGTAAAAGGCAAAAGCATGATTTTGAATATGCCTGAATACAAATTTATTTGTTCTAGTATTGTGGGCGGTATTCCTAGTATAGCAACAGGCATTGCGCTTGCAGCTAAACTAAAAGGAACCTCTGAAAAGGTTTGGTGTTGGGTTGGAGATATGAGTGCAGAGACGGGTGCATGGGCAGAGGCATACAAATATGCGGTTGCCCAAGATTTGCCTATTACTTTTATTGTAGAAGATAACGAATTAAGTGTAATGACTCCTACTGAAACAGTATGGGGAAATCACAAATGGTATTTGCCTGAGCAAAACGTCGATAAGTTTGTAAGTGAACACTTAATATACTACAAATATAAAAATGATAAGTATCCTCATGCAGGAGCAGGTGTAAGGGTTCAATTTTAATGACTACCGCAAAATACAATGCTGAATTAAAGCAAGCAATGAATTGGATTGCAGATCAGGATAATGTAATGATACTTGGTCAAGCAGTTTGTTATGCCGGCACAGGTTGCTATGAAAGTCTAACAGAAGTTCCTGCTAATAAGAAAATGGAATTTCCTGTAGCAGAAAATTTGCAAATAGGTGTTAGTACTGGCCTAGCACTTAACGGAATTGTTCCCGTTAGTGTAGTTCCTCGTTGGAATTTTTTATTAGCTGCAACAGATCAAATTATTAACCATTTGGATAAAATGCGATTAATGAGTGACGGTAAATGTAGCCCTAAAGTTATTATTAGAGTTGCAGTAGGATCAGAGACACCTATTGATCCTCAAGATCAACATAAAGGTAACTTTGCAGAAGCATTTAGATTGATGTGCAAAACAATTGATGTCGTAGAATTAAAAACAATTGAGGATATCATGCCCGCATATCAAAAATCATATAATAGAACAGATGGTATTAGTACCATACTTGTAGAGTTTCCAGATTTTGGAAAGGCATAAAATGAGAGTTTGTGATTGGATTGCCGAATATTTGTATTCAGCAGGAATTAAAAATGTACATGGTTTAATGGGCGGTGGTGCTAGTGGCCTGAATGATGGATTTATTAAAAACAAAAATATCAATTATATTTGTTACCATCATGAACAAGGCGCTGGGCATGCTGCAATTGGCGAAGCAAAATTTACAGGTAACATCGCGGTTGTTAATCCTACAACGGGGTGTGCTGGAACAAATTGCGCAACATCAGTATTAAACGCATGGCAGGATTCGACTCCTGTATTGTTTATATCTGGCAATGTTAGAACAAATACTTGCTCAGGCCATATTAACAATATGAGAAAGATAAACATTCGTAAGTATGGGGTACAAGAACATCATGTGGTGGATACATATAAATCAATAACAAAGTTTAGTCAATTTGTAACTAGACCCGAAGATGTTCCTTTCGCATTATCTTTAGCAATACATATAGCTAAAAGTGATAGACCAGGCCCCGTTTGGTTAGATATTCCTAGTGATGTTCAAACAGCAAAGATGCCTACAAGTTATGTAGAATATAATGCTGGTCAACGTAAAAGACCTATTGAAGTTTCTCATATAAAGGCAACGATTGAAAAGTCTGAAAGACCAATTGTTCTTGCAGGTTATGGTATTAGACAAGCAGATGCTGTATATAACTTTAATAAATTCATTGAATCATATAAGATTCCATACGTTAGTACATATGGTGCAAGAGATTATAATGATGCCTATCATCCTTTGAATGTGGGTGCCATAGGCATTAAAGGTAGTCGAGCAGGAAACTTTGCTATGCAGAATGCTGACCTGTTGTTAATTTTAGGTTGTAGTTTGGGTGCTAGTGTAATTGGATATGATCCAAAACAATTTAGCCCACACAGTTATAAAATTATGGTAGATATAGATGCAGATGAATTCGATAAAGGTATTGTTCATATAGATGAAACATATAACACATCATTGAATGAATTTTTTGGAGCAATGTTATGACAAGAGCCGAATGGGTTGAAAAATGTGCATGGTGGCGACACAAGTGGCCTGTAATGCAAAATGAATATAGAGCAGATAACGACACATATCGAGTAAACATCTATGCTGTTCTTGATGCAATTAATAAGCATAGTACTGCTAATGATATTTTAATGGGGGATGCTGGTAGTATTAGCTATGCTGGCCCTGTTGCGTTGAATGCTAAAAAGGGACAAAGACTTATCTTTAGTCCTGCACAAGCTGATATGGGATGGGCATTGCCTGGTGCAATTGGAGTTAGCTTAGCTAGTAAACAACCCGTTATTGCTATTACGGGCGACGGCAGTTTTATGAGTAATATACAAGAACTTGCAGTTGTTAAACAACATAATCTTAATATTAAATTTGTGATACTGAATAATAATGGATATTTAAGTATTAAAAATACACAGACAAAATATTTTGATGGTCGCGTATATGGCACAAGTTCTGATACTGGATTATGGTTTCCTTCATTTAAAAATATTGCCGCATCTTTTGGTATAGGATATGAGGATGTTAGACTTGCAAAAGATTTAGATAGAATGGGCGAAATGTTATCTAAAGAAGGCCCTGCAATTATAGATTGCCAATGTCTTTTAGAACAAGAAATATTGCCAGCACAGGCATTAAAGAATGGTAAACAATGTGGCCTACACGACATGATGCCGTTTCTAAGCGATGAAGAATTAGAAAGTGAAATGATTGTAAAACTATGAAAATTTTAATTGTAGGTGCCGGCGGATTTGTTGGTACATATTTGACTGAGCATTTAGCTAAAAAGCACGAAGTATATCCTTTATACAAAGGCACACTTGACTTATTGGATAATACTACAGTTACTACATTATTAGAAACACTGCAAGTTGATATAGTTGTTAATTGTTTAACTTTTGGCGGTAAAGAAAAGGTTAAAGAAAATAGCGCAACAGATGTAGCAGATAACCTTGCAATGTTCTATAATTTTTATACCAATCAACATTTGTATACTAAATACATTAATATAGGTTCTGGAATTGAAAAATCAGAAGACAGTTCTGCATATGCATTTTCTAAAAGAACAATTCATAATATTATAAAAAACAACAATAAATTTTTCACACTTAGATTATATGGTTGTTTTGGAAAAGGCGAACCTGATTTTAGATTGTTAAAAAAGTTTCTATCAGCAACTGAGCCTCTAAAAATTGCAGATAAGTATTTTGATTATTTTTCAATTCAAGATTTTGGAAATGTTGTAGAATATATTGCGAATGAAACACAAACAGGTAACGAACGATACTATAGTTATGATATAGATTGTGTTTATGGACAAAAAATGTTGCTTAGCGAGTTTTTAGATTACTTTTGCGATATAAATAATATTGAGAAGAATTTTGTAGTAGAGTCATACTCCGATAAACATTATACCGGAGATAGTAATAATCTAATGAAACTGCAAGGGGCTGGTCTTAGATTATATGGCTTAGCCCATGGATTGAAAGTTTATATATGAAAAAAGTAGTTTATGTAACCGGTTGTCTTGGTTTTATTGGTTACCATGTCACAAAGAAATGTCTTGATGCAGGATACTATGTATTTGGTATTGATAAAAAGACATACGCAAGCAATTTAAATTTCCTGCCAGAATTAGAAAAGTCTCTAAAATTTAAATTTTTAGAATCAGATATTAATGACATTGAGCGCATTCATGATTGCGATTACATCATTAATACTGCGGCAGAAACACACGTAGATAATAGTATTGCCAGCTCAGATGTATTCTTACAGAGTAACATCAATGGAGTGCATAAGTTATTAGAACTTATAAAAGCATTACCAAAAGCAAGAAGGCCAGTATTATTGCATTTTAGTACAGACGAAGTCTACGGAGATATAGAAGAAGGGTTTCATACTGAAACAGATCTTCTTAAACCCAGTAACCCTTACTCAGCAACAAAGGCTGCTGCGGATATGTTAGTTACAGCCTGGGCAAGAACATATGATGTACCTTATATAATTGTTAGACCCACTAACAATTACGGTATAGGACAATATGTTGAAAAATTTATACCCAAAGCAGTTAAGCATTTGATGTTGGACAGACCAATTTTAATGCACGATAACGGCACACCCACAAGAACATGGTTGCACGTTAGTGATACTGCATCTGCAGTCTTAACAATTATTGAATCTGGCAAGATTAACGAAACATATAATATTTCTGGCAATTACGAAGAACAAAATATTGTTGTTGCTAATAAAATATTAAAAGCATATGGCATTGATAAATCTGATTACTTAGATCATATGGATTTCTCTGAAAAGAGACAAGGCCAAGATGTTAGATATGCAATAGATGATTCTAAATTAAAATCGCTTGGATGGAGACCAGTAGCTAATTTTGATACTCGATTAAAAGAAATTGTACGATATTACAAAGAACATTTCATATGGTAAATCGAGCAATTATATACCACCATCTTGGGATGGGTGATCTGTTTACTTGTAATGGATTAGTTCATCACATTGCCAAAGACTTTGACGAAGTATGGTTAGCTACTAAAGATTACGTAGTGCCAACTGCGACACATCTATATGCAGACTATCCCAAGATTAAAATATTTGAAGTTAAACAAGAACCGCATGATATTTTTGACTTTGGTACAATTTCAGAAATATCCGTTATAAAGGTTGGATTTGAGCACACAGATCCAATGCACTTTGAACGATCTTTTTATGCGCAGTATGGGTTGACACTCGAGGATAAAAATACAAAATTTAGAATGCCGTTAGACCTATCACAGTCTATTAAATTTTATAATAAGACTGTTTCTAAATTAGGAAATGATTATATCTTTGTTCATACAGAAAGCACTGCTGGTAATTTTGAATTACAGATTAATTCCGCATCTCCTAAGTTTATAGTAGATAAATCTGATACTCCAGATGTGTTAGATTATATACACACAATATGCAATGCGAAAGAAGTCCATTTTATAAACAGTGGACTATATCCTTTAATATCTTTATTGTCACATTTAGGATTATTAAAGACAAACAAGGTTGTTTATCACAACACCAGAAAATTTCACCAAGGCGGATTGCCTATAGAAATACCAAATCATTTTGAAACAATTAATTATTGATTATGAAAATTATATCCATAAGTGTTTGGGGTGATGACCCAAGATATATTGTTGGCGCAAACCGTCAATACGAATTATCAAAAAAATATTACTCCGATTGGGAATTTAGAATTTATACAGATGACAAAAATAAATTCTCAAATTTAGCAGATGCAAATATCATAGAAGTTAATGATGGTAGCTACGGAATGTACTGGCGGTTTCGAGCAATGTTTGAGAATGAAAATAACATTGTGCTTGTACGTGACTCAGATAGTAGAATTACTATACGAGAACAAAAAGCAGTTAATGACTGGATAAATTCTGATAAAAAGTTCCACACATTCCGAGACCACGATGCACATTTTGAATTTCCTATTATAGGTTGCGCATTTGGTTATAAGGGTAAATTTAGTACGCCTGTATTTAATTTGATGAACAAGTATACAGAACAACTTAATTATTATGTGGGTGATCAAATATTCTTGCGTGATGTAATTTGGCCTTTGGTTCAAGATAGTGCATTAGTGCATTCTATGAATGAAGGCTGGTTTGGAGAAACAAGAGCACTATTAGTTAATCCATATGATTTTTGTGGTAATGGATACGACGAACACGATATGCCAATGTATCCTCCTACATTAAAAGAATGTGCGGAGTTTGATCCAAAATCTGTATCTAAAAAGTATAAGTTTAACAATGGTGAATTACACGAATAAAATAAGGAAATATTATGGGAATTGGTAATCAGGAAATGCAGTTTTTAGTCAACGTAAGTCAGCACGGCCCGTTTGGTAAAACAATTACTGCAGGTAGACAAGGTCTTCATGTGCAAAAACATAATGTTGAACATTTTTTAAACATAAAAGATTTTAAACCTAGTCAATATTGTGACGATATGTTAATGGAATATTTTGGAGCAACAAAGGTTGATTCAATAGATTATTCTGATTATGAGGGCGCAAACATTATTCATGATATGAATTTACCTTTGAATCGCCCTGAAGAATATGATACTGTTATTGATAGTGGAACATTAGAACACGTATTTAATATTAATGAAGCATTTAAAAACATAACTAGATTATGTAAAGTAGGTGGCCAAATTTTACATGCACTGCCTGCAAATAATAATTGCGGACATGGATTCTGGCAATTCTCTCCTGAATTATTCTTTGCATTGTATTCTGAAAAGAATGGGTATAAAGACACACAAGTATTTGTGGGCGATACCGCAGACTTGGGATGGACATATGAATTGGATCCGCCTGAGCCCGGACAACGATTGGAAATAGAACATCCAAGACCAGTATATGTTATGGTTAGAACTGTTTTAGCGAGAAAAGATTTCGCACATAAAAATATACAACAAGCAGATTACGCATATCAATGGAGCAAAGCTGCAAATGACTAAGGTGACAGTAATTACAGCAACAACAGGTTCAGAATATCTAAGAGACAATATTAGATCAGTTGCATCCCAAACATATCTTGATGTTCAACATCTTGTGGTTGTAGATGGCGAGCATCATCTAGACAAGGTGGCGCAAATCTTGCAGCAAGAAAACCACAATGCAGACTTAGTTGTCTTACCTTATGCAACAGGGGTCGATCAATATAATGGTCATAAAATTTATGGCGCGTTTACTCATATTGCAAAGGGCGATTATATTTGTTACCTGGATGAGGATAATTGGTTAGAACCAGAACACGTAGAATCCCTAATAAAAACGGTTGGCGATAACCAATGGGCGGCGACCTTAAGAAAGATTGTAGACAATGAAGGTAAGTTCATTTGTAATGATGATTGTGAAAGCCTATGTAATTGGGAATCGGTTATCAGAGATTATTTTGTAGATGTTAATTGTTTCTTTTTTAGTAAACCATTAGCATTGCAATTAAGTCCTATTTGGTTTAGACGTGCAAGGCATCCAGACGATCAACCTGAGGTTGATAGAGCATTGACTTATACGCTTAAAGATAATAAAATAGAGTGTGAGGTGACAGGAAAGTATACTGTAAATTATCGAGCAGGTAATAGAGCAGATTCGGTTCAAGGCCAATTCTTTTTGAAAGGCAATGAGATTATGAAACAAAAATATAATGGAGTATTCCCGTGGAGAAAGTAGATTACAAATACAACGAAGGTGAACTTATTAAAGAGTTCCAAGAATATATTGATGCAACATATGGACAACATTATTCAATGAATAGATTTCAGGCAACTGAATTTATTATTGACAATGGACATGGCGTAGGCTTTACCGCCGGCAATGTTATGAAATATGTTCAAAGATATGGAAAAAAAGCAGGAAGGAATAGACAAGACCTGCTAAAGGTGTTACACTATGCATTGATGCTTTTATATGTACACGACATTGAAGTAGAAGAGCCGATGATGCATCGGGAACCAATTGAAGATTATGTGACGGACTATCCCCAAATTTAAAGGAAAATATTATGCAATTTAGTAATGAAACAATTCAGTTCTTAAAGAACTTCGCCGCAATTAATAGTAACATTTTGATCCGTAAAGGTCAGACATTATCTACAATCAGCACAGCAAAGAATATCTTTGCTCGTGTAACAGTTACTGAAGACTTCCCTGTAGAAGTTCCTGTTTATGATTTGAATTCTTTGTTGGCATTGTTAACTTTGATGGAAAATCAGCAAGTTGATTTTGGCGAGAAGTCTTTGACTATTTCTAAAGACAATGGTAAATTTGAGTATTTCTATTCTAACGCAAGCGTTATTGTTGCGGCACCAGATAAGAACATTGAGATTGATGAGCATTTTAAATTTAACCTCTCATCTGAAGATGTTAACATGATTATGAAGGCAGCAGCTATTACAGCAGCACCTACAATTTCTGTTATCAGTAAAAACGGTCAAGTTACATTGACTATCGGTGATAAGAAAAATGATACTGCAAACACTTATAAAAAGACAATTGGTGCTTCAGATGAAACATTTGAATGCCACATGGCAGTTGAAAACTTCAAGATCGTTCCCGATGCTTATGCAGTAACAGTTGCTAAAAAGAAATTGTTCCACTTTAAAAACGCTACAAAGCCTTTAGAGTATTTCATTGCAATGGAACCTGATTCGGTGATCTAATGAATCCCGTAGGTCGTAGATCATTTGCTAAAGGCCTAGGTTTTATAGGCCTAATAGGTGTAGGTGTTGCAGGTTATAAAGAAGCCAAAGAGCGTCTTATGCCTGCGCCCGATGAACTAGCGTCTAAAGAGTTATCTGACAAATTAGACGAACAGCCTTTACTTCAGTTGCAGGCAACATATGGTGAAAAGATGCCGCCACCACCGCCACCCGCTGGACAATTTATGTTTATAGGCACCGGTCCTAATTATAAACCCGGAACTGAAATACATGTGCAAGCTAAGATGCAGGTTGGACCTGACGGAAAGCTATATGTCAAAGAGAATAACATTTGGCGTAAAATTTAATATTATGGAGTTATTATGGAATTTCGTGAAGATCAATTTTTGTGGGTTGAGCGTTATCGCCCTCGTAAACTAGATGAATGTATTTTACCTGCAGACCAAAAGAAGGTCTTCCAGGACATGGTTGAAAAAGATGAAATACAGAACATGCTATTGTGTGGTTCGGCGGGTGTAGGTAAGACTACTATTGCTCGAGCATTGTGTGAAGAATTAGGTACAGACTATATCATTATTAACGGTTCAGAGGAATCGGGTATTGATGTTCTTAGAACTAAAATTAAACAGTTTGCTTCTACAGTATCCTTTAGTGGCAAGACTAAAGTTGTTATTTTAGACGAGGCAGATTACTTAAACCCTAATTCTACACAACCGGCCTTAAGAGCATTCATAGAAGAATTCTCAGCAAATTGCAGATTCATTTTTACTTGTAATTTTAAAAATCGTATTATTCCTCCGCTTCATTCTCGTTGCGCGGTAATCGAATTTAAAATTGGTAAAGAAGAACGTCCGAAGATTGCTGCTCGTTTCTTTAAACGTGTTAATGAAATCTTGGCAAACGAAAAGGTTGAAGCTGACCCTAAAGTTGTAGCAAAAGTTCTTGAGAAACATTTTCCCGATTATCGTCGTGTACTTAATGAGTTACAGCGTTATGCATCTTCGGGCAAGATCGATGAGGGTATTCTTGTTAATATGGGTGAGGTTAATATGCAAGACCTTATCTCTGCTCTCAAAGACAAAGATTGGAAAAAGATGCGTACTTGGGTTGTTAACAATTTAGATAACGATCCGCAAACTCTTTTCAGAAAAATCTATGATACATTATTAGATTCAGTTGTACAGGTACCGCAACTTGTTTTATTGCTTGCAGACTATCAGTACAAGGCCGCATTTTGTGCAGACCAAGAAATTAATCTTGTTGCGTGTTTAACAGAGATTATGGCGTCGGTTGAATTTAAATGATTGATTTATTACGACCCACATTAGATTGGATTAGACATGATTATACTAGTAATCGCTTTCGTTTTTGCGTGGAGTTGCTTGCTTGGGCTATTAGTATTGGGTGTTCAATTACCATGGCTCTCACAGTCCCCAATCCGCCCCTATTATCTCTTTACCCTATATGGATCCTCGGTTGTGGTATGTATGCTTGGGCTGCTTTTACTCGCAAATCTTTTGGCATGCTGGCTAACTACTTGCTATTGGTAACAATAGATTCAGTAGGATTAGTGAGGATGTTAACATGAGCTTATTTGGAACCCCTGTAGAAAAACCCGCAGAAGTTCCTTATAAGGCCCCTGCAATCTCACCCTTCGACTTTATTAATGCTATTCATTATAGCAAAGATAATCTCATTGTAGATGATTGGTCGGAGAAACAATATAACCCGTTTATCATTAATAAAGGACTATCTTACGGACATGATACAGTAATCCCTGCGAATGAGATGAATTCGCGACCACATCTTGAGAAAAAGATGCAGTTTTCGTTTCTTATAAATACAATTAGGCCCCGTAAAAGATTCAATAAATGGATCAAAGCGGAGAAAATTGAATCGATCGAAGTAATTAAAGAATACTATGGATATAGCACAGAAAAAGCCCGCCAAGTACTCCCTCTTCTCGACGACTCAAAATTAGATTATTTAAGAACAAAACTAATAAAAGGTGGTCGTAATGGCTGAAGATATTTTTCACATTGATTATCCTGGATACAACCCGCTGGAAGTAACCATGGCACAACCTGACGATTTTTTGAAGGTCAGAGAAACTCTCACACGTATCGGTGTAGCATCACGCAAAGATAAAGTACTTTATCAATCTTGCCATATCTTACATAAGCAAGGTAGATACTTCATTGTCCATTTTAAAGAGCTATTTGCTCTTGATGGTAAGACTGCAGATTTGACAGAGAACGATTTACAAAGACGTAATACAATTGCTAAGTTGCTAATAGATTGGGGCTTGGTAAAAATTATTGATCCTGATAAATTTACAGATTTAGCACCGTTATCGCAGATCAAAGTAATTGCATTTAAAGATAAAAATGAATGGTCTTTACAAACAAAGTATAATATTGGTAAGAAAAAACAACCTACAGAAGAATAATCTGTATAAATAATTATAATCCCCGGGATGGGAAACGCAGCAATCGGTGTGGGCTGTATAAACCAGAAGCCGAACTAATTTCAGTCCCACTACCTTGGGAACGTCTAAAGCTGGTACAACGTATGGTACCCCTGTAGTCAGTAAGCAGGATTAACGCTATGCCTTCGGGGTAGCAAATCTAAAACTCGCTTAATAGGAGAACTATATGTTTTACGCAAACATGGCTATCGATTCAATTCAAAACGCCAAAATCAACTTCCTCAAACAAACAGTCAAGGAAGATTCCCTTCAAAAACCC
>Ga0114978_10000893_pt1 | contig 24993 bp, 23 predicted proteins | sample S_140212_EF_Meta_FD_87027 | JGI IMG/M metagenome (GOLD analysis project Ga0114978, IMG submission 87027) | Freshwater microbial communities from Lake Simoncouche, Canada to study carbon cycling - S_140212_EF_MetaG | ecosystem: Environmental > Aquatic > Freshwater > Lake | place: Lake...
AGCATAATTTCTGGAGATAAATTCATTCAGCATAGTGTGCTGAATGATCTGACCAGGTAATTGATTTTGTTGAGCAAATTCGTCAACCATGCGCCATTGACCGCGGCGATCAAGAGCAAGCCAGCCAAAGCAGGCCGGTACATTAGGCCATTTAATGAGCGAGCGTAATACTTGCTCATCCATGATTAGTTAATGTAAGCCGTGAGGTGTGGATGGGGCATCAAACGTATCGTCAGTTGAGCGACTAGCATGAAGATGGGCAATACGCCAACCTTGGCTATCTTGTAAGAGCACGAGGGTAATATTAAGAAAAAATTCAGCTTCGATTTGGTCTGCTCTGAGATGAACAGCTTCCGTCGTGTCATACACTGCTGCCCCGAGAATGGAGTGACTCATGCAAGCAATGGGCTCTAGAAATAACGCTTGCTTAGAAAGTAGTCTTTCTAAGCCTTCTCGGATTTCTGCATGGCCACTCAAACGATGACCTTCTGGAAGTACGCAAGTGATAGAGTCATCATCTAGCCAAATATCTAAGGCACCCTTAACATCACGATGACGTAGAGCATCCCGCCAAGCTTCAACCACTTCATCTGCGTTGTGAAAGAGTCTGGCTAGTTTAGTCATGTCTAACGTCCCTAAGAATTTATTGCAAGGTATTCAGTGTAGCTAAGACTTGTTGCGGGAGAATGTCATTTAGGCACTTTAAGTGACCCAGGGGACATTCTTTTTTATGACAGGGACTGCAAGGCAGATTCAGCCAAATGATCTTCGCTTTATCTGATAGAGGTGGAGTATGCGCAGGATCGCTAGATCCAAATATCGCAACTTGAGGAGTTTTGAGTGCAGCGGCAATATGCATTAGCCCAGAATCATTGCTAACGACAATCTTGGCCATGCCAATGAGAGCAATTGCTTCATCTAGGGAAGTATTTCCACACCAGTTATGAAGATGAGATTGCTGATGCGTCTGAGAAAGAATGTTTGTGGCAATCTTCTGATCACTCTTGCTACCCAATAGAATAACTTGAGTATTTATACTTTCTTCAATCAGACTTTGTGCAAGGCTTGCAAAATGATTAGCAGGCCAGCGTTTAGTTGGACCATATTCAGCACCAGGGCAAAAGATAACCAGAGAGCCGGTATTAATATTGGCAGTGGCCAATTGTTGCTCTACTGATTGCTGTGCTAAGGAAGAGACTCTGAGTGTTGGTATTAATGAATTGGGCACATGCTCTGCATCATCATGCAAAAGCTGGCTTAATGCTAAATAGTGCTCAACCATCGGCGGCCGATTGACTTTGCTGGGATTATCAAGCGATAAATTAATCAAGCCATAGCGATGCTCACCGCGATATCCAATACGAAATGGGATATTGGCTAACCAAGGAATCAGTGCGGATTTAAAACTATTTGGCAAAACAAAACAGGCTTGATAATTTTTAGCTTGTAGATCTTTTGCCAGCCGTTTACGTAATCCCCACTGCAATTGCTTGTGCTCAAATTTTGCTTCAATGACTGCATTGACCTCAATGCAAGCACGATAAATGGGAGCGACCCAAGTGCTTGCAAGAATGTCTATTTTCGAGTTTGGATATTGGACCTTTAGCCTGGCTAGCAAAGGCTGGGTCATGACAGCATCCCCAATCCAGTTTGGGGCGATGATCAGAATACCTTGCATGTGATGTATCCCGACACAGCACCCCATGGGGTGCTAATCAGGTTTAGTGTCCGTGTGGTTCTGTACCAGGAATGAGCTTGTAATCAGCGCCACAATATGGGCACTTAGCCTCCCCAGTTTTAGTGATATCCAAAAATACTCGTGGATGAGAATTCCATGCAGGAGTTTTATTGGTAGGGCAATGTAAGGGTAGATCTTTTCCATCTACCATCGTCATTTGAGCTTGTGCCATGTTCTGCTTCCTGATTGTTAAATTTTATTTAACGTAAGTAAGCCATGATTGATATTTTTCGCCTCTGCCATAGACCGCATCAAAATAGGTCTTCTGAATTTTTTCAGTGATAGGACCACGCTTGCCGTCGCCTATCGTACGATCATCCAGCTCGCGAATTGGCGTTACTTCTGCAGCCGTACCAGTAAAGAAGGCTTCATCAGCAGAATAGATCTCATCACGAGTGATACGTTTTTCACGTAACTCAAGACCGAGATCTTTCACAATCTCAATAATGGAGTCGCGAGTAATACCATCCAGGCAAGAAGCTAGGTCTGGCGTATAAACAATGCCATCACTCACCATGAAAACGTTCTCTCCTGAACCTTCAGAAACATAACCTTCAGTATCCAGTAGCAAAGCTTCGTCGTATCCATTGGCAGTCACTTCTTGGTTAGCGAGAATGGAGTTGATGTAATAGCCAGATGCTTTGGCGCGCACGAGTGAGGAGTTCACAAAGTGACGAGTAAAAGAGGAGGTTTTCACGCGAATACCTTTATTGAGGCCATCTTCACCCAAATAAGCACCCCATTCCCAAGCTGCAATCGCTGTATGAATGCTGTTGCCCTTAGGGGAGATACCCAGCTTTTCGGAGCCAATAAAGATGATGGGGCGGATATAGCAAGATTCCAGCTTATTGCTATTCACCACATCGATAATCCCTTTGGAAATCACTTCAGGGCTGTAAGGCATATTCATTTGGAAGATCTTGGTACCGTTAAAGAGGCGTTTTACGTGCTCTTGGAGCCGGAAAATGGCGGTGCCTTGGGGGGTGTTATATGCACGGATACCTTCAAATACGGCCATGCCATAGTGCAGGCTATGGGTAAGCACATGAATATTGGCCTCGCGCCAAGGGACTAGCTTCCCATCGGACCAAATAAAGCCATCGCGGTCGGACATCGACATTTTTTCTACCTTTTGTGTCTTTAGGCTATCTGTAATAGCGGATTAATCGGGTCCTTAGATCAGCGGGTTTGGAGACCTTTTGACTTAGAGAGCGTCTAAGTGCCTATTGTAGAGCAGGCTGTTCAGGAGGATGCAAGGGTCCTTCGGAGTAATGGGGCCAGAGGATTTAGAATGGAGCATTCCCCATAAACCACCCTACTTAGCCTATCTCATGCCGGAATCCCTATTTAAAGTGAAGCGTTTAAGCGAATTGGCCCAATTAGGTCAATTAAAGGGGAGGCGGGTCTTTATTCGCTCTGACTTGAATGTGCCCCAGGACGAGGCTGGCAACATTACAGAAGACACTCGTATTCGGGCATCTATGCCAGCTGTTCAGATGTGTTTGGATGCAGGCGCTGCTGTGATGGTGACTTCACATTTGGGTCGCCCCATTGAAGGTGAATTTAAGGCAGAAGATAGTTTGGCGCCTATAGCAGATCGTATCGCCACTTTGCTCAATCGCAAAGTTCCTCTGATTAGCAATTGGGTGGATGGCGACTTTGAAGTTAAGCCAGGCGAAGTTGTACTCTTAGAGAACTGCCGTTTAAATATCGGCGAGAAAAAGAATAGTGAAGAGCTATCAAAAAAGATTGCTGCGCTCTGTGATGTTTATGTAAATGATGCATTTGGTACAGCCCATCGTGCTGAAGCAACCACAAATGGCATTGCTAGATTTGCACCGATTGCTTGTGCCGGTCCTTTAATGGCTGCTGAATTAGATGCTTTGAGTCGTGCTTTAGCAAGTCCGAAGCGCCCCCTTGTGGCGATTGTTGCAGGCTCTAAGGTTTCTTCTAAGTTAACGATTCTCAAGGCGCTTTCTGAAAAGGTAGATGAGCTTATCGTTGGTGGGGGTATTGCAAACACATTTATGTTGGCTAAAGGTTTGCCCATAGGGAAGTCCCTTGCTGAGCCTGACTTGGTTGAGGAAGCGCGAGAAATTATGGATCTGATGGAAAAGCGTGGCGCGCATGTACCTATTCCTGAAGATGTTGTAGTTGCCAACGAACTCTCCCCATTGGCTCGTGCAAATCGCGTACCTGCGGATCAAGTGGCCGAAGACGATATGATTTTGGATATTGGCCCCAAGACAGCAGCGCGTTTATCTATCATGCTTGCGCATGCTGGCACGATTGTTTGGAACGGTCCTCTTGGAGTATTTGAAATCGATCAGTTTGGTGGCGGCACTAAGATGCTAGCTGCAGCAATTGCGCACTCACCAGCATTCTCGATTGCAGGCGGCGGCGATACCTTGGCAGCTATTGCGAAGTATGGCATTGAAAATCAAGTCGATTATATCTCAACTGGCGGGGGTGCTTTCTTGGAGTTTCTTGAAGGTAAAACCTTGCCAGCCTTTGCAGTACTTGCCGAACGGGCGAAAGACTAAACATGCTTAGAGCAACCAAAATTATTGCAACCTTAGGGCCGGCATCCGAAAAGCCAGAAGTTCTACGCGACATGATTCGTGCTGGTGTTGATGTAGTGCGCATGAATTTTTCTCATGGCACAGTAGCAGATCACAAGGCGCGCCATGATTTAGTTCGGAGCATTTCTGCTGAGCTTGGTAAAGAAGTCGGCATCATGGCTGATTTGCAAGGTCCCAAAATTAGGGTAGGCAAGTTTGCAGACCACAAAATTCATCTTGTTGAGGGTGAGCAATTTATCCTTGATGTGGCATGTAAGCTTGGCAATCAAGAACGCGTTGGACTGGATTACAAAGAATTGCCAGGCGATGTAAAGTCTGGTGATCGTTTGTTATTAAATGATGGCTTGGTGGTCTTACGCGTAAAAAGTATCAAGGGTGGAGAAATTTTCACACTAGTTGAACAAGGCGGACCTCTCTCAAACAATAAAGGTATAAATCGTGCTGGTGGTGGCTTAACCGCTCCAGCTCTAACTGAGAAAGATATTGCTGACTTAGATGCAGCTATTGCGATGGGTATAGACTTCTTGGCGATCAGCTTTCCAAAAGATGGTGCCGATATGGCCTATGCCCGCAAACTGGCAGATGCCGCTAGTAAAAAATATGGCGTTGCAAAGGTGAGAACGATTGCAAAGGTCGAGCGTGCTGAAGCAATTGAGCCTGAGGCACTAAAAAGCATTATTGCTGAAAGTGACGGCATCATGGTTGCCCGTGGCGACCTAGCGATTGAAGTTGGCAATGCTGCGGTACCCGCACTACAAAAGCGGATGATTGCATGGGCGCTTGAGGCGGATAAATTTACAATCACTGCAACGCAAATGATGGAGTCAATGATTCATGCGCCAGTCCCGACTCGTGCAGAGGTAAGTGATGTCGCTAATGCGGTATTAGATGGTACTGATGCCGTCATGCTTTCTGCCGAATCTGCTGCTGGTAAGTATCCAGTACAGACCATCAAAGCCATGGCCGAGATTTGTGTTGAGGCAGAGAAGTCAGATCGTGTGAAATTAGATACCGACTTCCTTGATCAAACATTTACTCGCATTGATCAAACTATTGCCTTAGGGGCTTTATTTACCGCTCATCACTTAAATGCACATGCCATTGCCGCTTTGACTGATTCAGGTTCCACTCCGATTTGGATGAGTCGCCATAATATTCATGTGCCTATTTTTGCATTAACCTCGAAGATTGCGACTCAGCGTGCCTTAAGTACTTATCGCAATGTCACTCCGATCGGGCTTGATTACACCAAGGATAGAGACACTGCCTTGCAAGAGGTAGAGGCTTGTCTTAAGAGGTTAGGTGCAGTGAAAAAAGGTGATACCGTGGTGTTAACCTCTGGTGAGCCGATGGGTGAGCCTGGCGGTACCAATACCCTCAAAATCATTCATGTGCAGTAATTCCACTCTATTGAAATCCATCACTAACACATTAGACATTAAGAGAACATCATGGCTTTAGTATCTTTACGGCAACTCTTGGATCATGCGGCTGAAAACGGCTATGGTTTGCCAGCATTTAACGTGAATAACTTAGAACAAGTTACAGCGATTATGGAGGCTGCTCATGAAGCCGATTCCCCTGTGATCATGCAAGCATCTGCTGGCGCTCGTAAATATGCGGGTGAAGCATTTTTGCGCCATTTAATTTCTGCGGCAGTTGAGGCTTATCCACATATTCCAGTAGTGATGCATCAAGATCATGGTCAAAGTCCAGCAGTATGTATGGCTGCGATTAAGAGTGGCTTTACGAGTGTAATGATGGACGGCTCTTTAGAGGCAGATGGTAAATCTGTTGCAAGCTATGAGTACAACGTCGATGTTTCTAGGGAAGTTGTGAAGTTTTCACACTCTATCGGAGTGACGGTTGAAGCTGAGCTTGGTGTTCTAGGTTCTTTAGAAACCATGAAAGGTGATAAAGAAGATGGCCATGGCGCTGATGGTACGATGACTCGCGAGCAGTTGCTCACCGATGTAGAGCAAGCAGCTGACTTTGTAAAAGCAACTCAGTGTGATGCGTTAGCAATCGCGATTGGTACTAGTCATGGCGCCTATAAATTCACCAAAAAACCCACTGGTGATATTTTAGCAATTGATCGGATTAGAGAAATTCATGCACGTATTCCAAATACGCATTTAGTTATGCATGGTTCTTCTAGTGTTCCTCAAGAATTACTTGCTGAGATTCGTGAGTTTGGTGGCGATATGAAAGAAACTTATGGAGTGCCAGTGGAAGAAATTCAAGAGGGTATTAAAAATGGCGTACGCAAAATTAATATTGATACTGATATTCGTTTAGCTATGACCGGTGCTGTTCGCCGTTACCTTATTGAAAATCCTAGCAAATTTGATCCACGTGATTATTTAAAGCCAGCCCGAGAGGCCGCTAAGAAAGTGTGTATTGCGCGTTTCCAAGCCTTTGGCTCTGCTGGACAGGCATCCAAAATTAAACCCATCCCCTTGGAAAAAATGGCTGAGTTATATAAGAGTGGCAAGCTGGCTCAGATCGTGAAGTGATTTAAATATGCCAGCTTTATACGCAACTTCCATTAAGTCATTACCTTTACTTTCTAAAGGCAAGGTGCGCGATGTTTATGCGCTTGGTGATGACAAGTTGTTGATGATTACAACGGATCGCTTATCTGCATTTGATGTGGTGATGGGTGAACCCATTCCAGAAAAAGGGATTATTCTGAATCAAATGGCTAACTTCTGGTTTGATAAATTGGGCAAGGTAATCCCAAACCATTTAACTGGAATTGATCCTGCAACCGTGGTTTCGGCTGATGAGGTCGATCAGGTCAAGGGGCGCGCCGTAGTTGCAAAACGCTTAAAGCCAATCTTAGTTGAAGCGGTTATTCGTGGTTATCTCGCTGGAAGCGGTTGGAAAGACTACAAGGAAACTGGCAAGGTTTGCGGAATTGAATTGCCTCCTGATTTGGAGAATGCACAGAAATTACCTGAGCCTATTTTTACTCCTGCTGCGAAAGCAGAGGTGGGAGAGCATGATGAAAACATATCATTCGAAAAAGTCATTGAGCTGATTGGAGAGAAGCTTGCTAATCAAATTCGTGAAGTCAGCATTCGTCTCTACAAAGAAGCTTCGGAATATGCTGCCACCCGCGGCATCATCATTGCAGATACGAAGTTTGAGTTTGGCCTAGATGATGCTGGTCAATTGGTTTTGATGGACGAGATTCTGACGGCAGATTCTTCCCGTTTTTGGCCGGCTGAAACCTATTATGTTGGATCAAACCCGCCGTCCTATGACAAGCAATTTGTGCGCGACTGGTTAGAAACTGCCGAAGTCAATGGCAAGTTATGGCCTAAGACTGCTCCCGCACCGCAATTGCCAGCTGATGTGATTGAAAAGACCGCTGAAAAGTACCGCGAAGCCCTAAGTCGTTTAACTAAGTAGATCTAACTCAGGGATAATAGAGCCCTTAATAGATCTTTACTGGATATTGAAGGCGTTTGGAGAGGTAAATGAGTAAGAAGCCAATAGTCGGAATAGTGATGGGCTCCAATTCAGATTGGGATACCATGCAGCACGCCGCTCAAATGCTTGAGCAATTTGGCATTGCACACGATGCTCAAGTACTCTCTGCACACCGCATGCCTGACGATATGTTCCAGTATGCTGAAAATGCCCAAGCCAATGGCTTGCAGGCAATCATTGCTGGCGCAGGTGGCGCAGCTCACTTGCCAGGAATGCTTGCTTCCAAAACCATGATTCCTGTTTATGGTGTTCCAGTAGCCAGCAAATATTTACGTGGTGAAGATTCTTTATATTCCATCGTACAAATGCCAAAAGGCATTCCTGTAGCAACCTTTGCTATTGGCGAGGCTGGTGCTGCAAATGCAGCCTTGCATGTCATTGCAGGCTTAGCACTGCATGATGCTGATTTGGCTAAGCGCTTAGAAGAGTTTCGTGTCAAGCAATCCGAAACCGCGCGCTCAATGAATTTGCCAGGATATTAATTACATGGCAGATCGTATGGGGCCCATTTTGCCGGGTTCTTATTTAGGTATATTGGGTGGCGGTCAACTAGGTCGGATGTTTACACAAGCCGCACAAGCCATGGGCTACAAAGTCTGTGTCTTAGATCCAGACTCCGATAGTCCTGCAGGCTCGATTGCAGAAAAATGTATTCGGGCTGATTACACAGATTCTGCTGCCTTAAAGGAAATGGCTTCTTTGTGCGCATCCGTGAGCACCGAGTTTGAAAATGTTCCTGCACAAGCCTTAGATGAGCTGGAATCTTTAGGTGTTTTTGTTGCGCCCCGAAGTAACTGTGTTTCATTGGCGCAAAATCGTATCGCTGAAAAAAATTTCTTAGCCACTTGGAAGTCAGAAACCAATATCGGACCAACCCCCAATTTTGTGATTGAGCATGATGCTGATATTGAACAGGTACCTGCAGAACTCTTTCCTGGGATCTTAAAAACAGCTCGGATGGGTTATGACGGGAAGGGGCAAATGACTGTTCTTGCTCCAGCCGACTTACCTGTGGCTTGGGCTGAGCTAGGAAAGGTGCCTTGCGTACTAGAAAAGCGTATGGAGCTAGACTTCGAGGTCTCAGCTCTGGTGGTACGTGGCTATGATGATGCAGTGGTTGCCTATCCGGTTGCTCAAAATATTCATCGTGATGGTATTTTGCATACCTCTACAGTACCTGCACCATCGTTAAAGCCGGCTCAAGAAAAGAAAATTATTGACGCTGCTAAAGCGCTGATTCGAAAGATTGATTATGTGGGTGTACTGTGTATTGAATTCTTTGTTCTGAAGAATGGCGATATCGTAGCCAACGAAATCGCACCACGCCCTCATAATTCTGGACACTACACTATGGATGCTTGTGTCAGCAGTCAATTTGAACAACAAGTTAGAGCTATGGCGCGTTTACCCCTGGGGGATACTCGTCAGTTAGCACCTGTATCAATGCTAAATCTTTTGGGCAATCTCTGGTTTGATGGTAGTGAAGACCAAGCACTAGAGCCTGCCTGGAATAAAGTACTCGCACATCCTGATGCTAAATTGCACCTCTACGGAAAATCGGCCCCTCGGATGGGTAGAAAAATGGGACACATTAATTGTTTAGGTGAAGCTTTAAATGAAGCCCAACAAAATTGCGCAGCCGTTGCTACCGAACTCGGCATTGAGCCCTAGAAATGTCTAGGGACACATCGGATAGTGCGCTAATGCAATCTTCTGCAGTGATCAATGAAGCAGTTCAAACCTTGCGCGATGGGGGTCTAGTAGCTTTTCCAACCGAGACGGTCTATGGCTTAGGTGCAGATGCTAAAAATCCTGAAGCCATCAAAAAAATCTTCTCCATTAAAGGTAGACCTTCCCATCATCCTTTGATTGTGCACATAGCAGCGCCGGATAAATTTGACCAGACTCAGGTTGATTGGGTGCCAATATTGGCGTCATGGGTCAGAGACCTGTCTGAAGATGCGCTGAAGTTAATTCATGCTTTTTGGCCTGGCCCTCTAACGCTGGTTTTCAAAAAAGACAAAAGTGTTTTGAGTGAACTTACCAGCGGTCAGGATACTGTGGCGATTCGTGCTCCAGCTCATCCGATCGCACAAGAACTATTGCGAAAATTTAAAGGCGGCGTCGTTGCCCCCTCAGCCAATCGTTTTGGTAAAGTCTCCCCTACCAGTGCGGCGGATGTCCGCAGTGAGTTTGCAGGTGAATTGGGGTTAATGGTATTAGATGGCGGCGATTGTGAAGTGGGTATTGAATCTACCATTATTGATTTATCGAGCGGTGATCATCCAGTCTTACTTCGTCCTGGCTTGATTACTCCCAAAGCAATTTTTGCTAAGACAGGGGTTAAGGTGTTTCAGCCTGATGAACTCAAGGACGGTACTTCAAATGGAAATTTAGCGGGTACTCTACCAAGAGTTTCTGGTAGTCTCAAAGCGCATTACGCGCCAACAACCCCATTACGTCTATACGCTCCCGGTCGAGTTTTAGATGCGCTGAGTGAGTTCCCCGATATCAAGTCTCAAGTAGCCGTTGCAGTTTGGGATTCTGAATCTTCTTTGGGTGAAGATGGTCATCCATCTGTTCATTTTGAAGAAGTGGAAGTGCCCAGTGATAGCGTAGCATTTGCTGGTCGTTTATATCGTACTTTACGAGATCTTGATCAGCAGGGATGGGATCTTATTTTGTTTCCAGAGCCACCAGTTGGCGAGGAATGGGACGGCGTTAGAGATCGACTTCAGCGCGCTTGTTTCGGTTCAGGGCCACCTTCGAGTAGCCAAGATAGTAATTGATCATGGGCATCTAAGCCTTTCCAGGCATTAGGGTGATTAATAAAAGAGCTCACTGCATATAGCTTGCCAGATTGACTCAGCACATAACCTGAAATCGCGCGCACATCGGCAAGAGATCCCGTTTTAATTCTGGCTTCAGGCTTTTTCTTTAGGTGTAAAAATTTACGCAATTGGGTCATTAAGCGATTACGCATAGTCCCGTCTGCGCCAGCAATGGGTAGGCTACTATAAAAAACTTCTCCAGCCTGAAGATTTCGTGCGGTGAGTAAAAGCTGATTCATTTGTCCTGCAGAAATTGCTTCATTACGTGAAAGGCCGGAGCCATTCTCGATAACTAGGCCTGCAAAATTCAAGTTGTTTTGTTTGAGCCAGCCCTGAATCACGAGATCACCATTAGCAGTTGTTGCTGGTTTACCCATTTTTTCTAGCGCTAGAGTGAGTAGCAGTTGGCGTGCCATGACATTGTTTGAGTACTTATTAATATCTTGAACATCTTCAGCTAAAGGAATGCCCTCAAATTGCAGTAATAGTCTTGCGGCCAATGGTACGGTCATGTCCTTGCCTGTAGGTTGTTTTACCCAAGCTCCTCCTGATAGTTCCCATGCAGCAGTAAAACCTTGAGTCAGGAAGGTATTGGCATCTAATGCCACCACGTTGTAATTCACACTCTTGCAGCCACTTGGAAATGTGCCTGAGAACTGTGCAGTCAGTAGCTGGTTTGTATTCGCTCCTACTTCAGGGTCTAAATTAAAACGGATATTACTTTTCCAGTTATCGCAAGATCGATCAACTAATTGCATTTGGTTGATAACCTTCAGTTGTGATAAAGCTGGCGTGTAAGCGATATCAATAAAGTCAGTTGTGCGAGATTTTCCTATTTGGAAAGATAATGTTCTGAAAGCATAGAGCAATGGATCTGGCGGCACGTTATAGGCTCGCAGAGATTCACCATCGATGGTGTTGTGCTCCATGACACTAGGGGCATAGGCGCTTCTATCGAAAAAGAGATTGCCATCAATTTTTTGAATACCAAGGGCTTGTAACTCTTTCATGAGTTTGGCTAATTCCTCAGGAATCAGCTTAGGGTCACCGCTACCTTGTAAATAAAGATTACCTTTTAATGTGCCTTGACGAATAATCCCATCGGTAAATATTTTCGTTCTCCAGCGATATTGCGGTCCAAGAATATCTAAGCCAGCAAGCGTTGTGAGGATCTTCATTGTGGAGGCAGGATTCATGACCTCAGTAGAACGCCACTCTAAGATGGTTTTAGCAATATTCTTTCCGGGTTTACCAGACGCAATCTCTGTGACTGCAATGCTTACGGCTTCCAGTGGAATTTGATTGCGCTCTAAGCTATTTTTAATAGCTACAGGGATAGCAAGATTCTCAGCTTTTGTAGTGTTCGATATGAGTAAGCCGCCAATCCAAACGATTGCTATAAATAGGCGGGCTACTGGGACAATGAGTTGGTTCATTTTCCATAGAATAAACCTACAAAGCTCGAGTGCAAAGTTTCAATACATTAGGAGACGCTATACTTTGCTTGGTAGCGCTCGATGACTTGGTTCTGTTTTTCTAAAAGTATTTTAAAAGATGCGAGCTTACTGTCAAAATTCTGCTCTTTTTCTAAAGATTCGCAAGATCGAATAAATTTCTTAGCACTGAGTAGTTCTGCACCACCTTTGACCTTATGAACTAGGCTTGCCAAGCTGGCCTCGGTGACTGACTCAGTATTAATCACCAGCAGGGCTTCCTCATGCACTTTTTTAATTTCATTCAAAATGACGAGAATATGTTCGGGATTACTTTTGAGTAGGCTAGAGAAGGCATCAAATGAGTAATTATTGGGGTATAAATCTTGGTTGCTCACTTCTCTCGATCGAAAGTACCGTGTTAATTCATTTTCAAGGCTCAATAAACTTAACGGCTTAATAAGAACCCCATTCATACCAGCAGCCAAAAAATGGTGGCGAGATTCAAGAGCGTATATATCAGCTGTTACTCCGATGATGATGAGATCCTTAAATCCGAGCGCCCGAATTTTTTGGGCTAATTCGGAACCTTGCATCCCTGGTATCGATTGATCTGTAATTAAAAGATCAAAGTTATTTTCAGTAACCATGTTGAGTGCTGTATTGGCGTTATCGCAAACGGTCACTTGAATGCCCAGCGCCTGAAGCTGTAAAGAGATAATCTGTCTGCTTGCAGGGTGGTCCTCAACCACTAGGGCAAGGATTGCTTGATCATCATCTGGATGAATTTTTAAGGAGAACCTTCTTGAGCTAGTACTTGCAGATGTAGAAGGTTCATTTTTTGCTGGAGCAATACTCGTTCTTGGGAATGCTACGCAGAAATGAATATTACTGCCTAAGCCAGGAGCGCTTTCGAAGTAAAGCTGGCTATTCATAGAGGTAACAAGGTGATTCGTAATTGTCAACCCAAGACCTGTACCATTTTCTTGATCACCTTTCCCAGGAATTTGTTCAAATGCCTGTAATGCGAGTTGAATTTCATCTTCGCCCATACCCACACCGGTGTCGATGATCCGAAATTCAATCAATTGACCCGCATGATCATCAGCCAAAACACTAGTAGAGAAATAAATTTCCCCTTGTTCGGTAAATTTAATAGCATTACTAATCAGGTTTTGTAGTATCTGGCGTAGACGTAATGCATCCATCATCAAGACCTCGGCAATCCGAGGATCTTGTGAGGTATGTAGGATTAAGTTTTGCTTATAAGCAACTGCTGAAAATGCAGAGTCAATATCGTCAATCAAAGAATGTAAACAGCATGGCTCTAAGTTCAAGGTGAGCTTACCTGCCTCGATCTTAGAAAGATCTAATACCTGATTGAGTATTCCTAAAAGAGATTTGGCTGAAGTGTGCGCACTTTTTAGTAACGATTTTTCATGAGGCGGAAATTGTTGACTATTTAATAGTAGCTCTTGCACCCCCAGAATCGCATTCATAGGTGTACGAATTTCATGACTCATTGTTGCCAAGAAAGATGATTTTGCAGCGTTGGCTTTTTCGGCCAGATCTTTAGAGGAGATGAGTGTTGCAGCTTCTTTTTCCTGCTGTAGTTGTTTTTTTCGCATCCGAAACAACACCAAGCTACCTCCCAGAAGGATCACTACGCTTGATAACCAGGGTAGTAGCTTCCAGTGATTAGTGCGGACTGCTGTGTTGTTCATATCTAATGCAAAGAGTTGACGCGACTCTATGGGGTCTAGAGTATTTAAAAAATGCCCTAGAATTTTATGAAGGGGCGTATTTTCATATGAAATCAACCAGCGATATGCAAAGGGCTCGCGGCTATATAGCCCATCAACCTGAACTTGCGAAGTATTCAACTTCTCAATGAGTTTTTGTGCTAAACGAATGGGAAGCACCAAGGCTTCAATATCATTTTTTAAAAGATCGAAGATCAGTTTTTCTATATCGCTTGAAATCTGGACTTGCGGGTCATATTTTGAGGGTGGATTTTCATAGCCACGGTCAAAGTAGGCAATATTGTCAGAGGAAATAGGGCGGTTTACTTTATCGCTTTTAGTGACAACCGCATCTTGCCCCCAAAATATCGCTTCAGACAGGGAGCCAAAGCGAAGGTATTCATCACTCATCGTGGGCGGATCGATAATGAAGGCAACTTCACCATTTGATAGCTGTGCCAAACCTTCTCGCTCTGTTTTTCTCCATCTTGGACGAAATTCTTGCTGGGTTAAGTCCCCAAGCTGTTGGAGTAATACATTGAATACACCTGCGGATTTATTCTTGTGTTGATTTTCAAGATAGGGTGCATATTTCTCATGAATACTAAAGTGAACTACTGGATGGGCATCGATCCATCGTTGCTCTGCAGGACTTAAAAGTGAGGCATGCGTTGCCACACCTGACATGAGGCCATACAGAAAAATGGCACGGATGATGAATCGATGCATACTTTTTAGCTCTCGATAATATTGTTCATTCGACAAAACAGAATCAAATCAGCAATGTTGTTAATGCCAAGCTTGTCAAAGACCCGTGTTTTATAGGTAGCAACGGTTTTATTGCTGATATGGAGCATGTCTGAAATTTGTTGATTGGTATTACCCTTACCAAGATATTTCATGACTTGCAATTCTCGATCAGAGATTAAGGCAAGCTTATCGTTATCAGTTAAAGAGCTATTGCCATTTTTGCCGTGAGTGAAAAAGTTGTAGCCCTGAGAGATTGCAACACACGCAGCCAGAATGACATCCGCGCCAGCAGTCTTATTGACAAAGCCATGGCCACCCAATGATCGAACTCTGCCGCCATAAACTGCTTCATCCATGCTTGATAAAATCAACATGCGAATATCGGGATACATGAGTCCAATGCGCCGGATGACATCAAATCCATCTGTTTTAGGCATATCCAGATCCAGAATGACCATATTGGGATTGACCTCCTTCATGGATCGAAGGCATTCCTCGCCATTTTGGGCTTGGCCTACTACCTCAAATAGCAATTGGTCTTGCAACATACTTTTAAGAGCCATCAGCATTGCTGGATGGTCATCTACCAACATCACGCGTTTTCTCATTACTTGTCTCCATTAGGGTTTAGGTGTTGATGAGGGTGCAGCGAAAAAATGGCTTTTGCTATGCGGCTATCGTTGATCTGGAGTATTTGATGTCTGCTGATAGGGGACATCATGAGTCCGCCATAGCAGTGATCAATTTTCCAATCCGAAGCATTCTCTAAATCTTTTACAAGCCCTACATTGCCTGCATATATTTGTGTTGGTGAATATGGTGAGCGCTGAAGTTTTGCAAGAATATCGTGCGAGAGTGTTTGTTCGCGTAGTTGTTTCATATCCAAGTGAATACCCTCCATCTGCATTTCTTCAACCCAGTGGAGTTGCTCTGAGTTACCACAGAAGTTCATGAAGTGCAGCAATACGCCAAGTCGCCGCATGCGAAGTAAACCTTCCTTGCAGGAGTCTGCAAGAGGAGGCTCTGGCAGTGATTGCATGGCAATTACCACTAGGCCGACTGGTAGCCGTGAATTGAGAATCAGGTCGCTCAGAGCATCTATATAAGCACTTGATGCTATTGCGTGGGTTGGGATGGGCAAAATACCAGGAATAAACCGCCCACTGCGATACCAGTAGGAAATCGAATCTAAGCCCTCCATAAATAAACGCAGTAATTGCATATCGGAACTTGCGAGTAATGGTCTAAATAAAGAGCCGGTCAGTTTTGTCCCCTTACAGTTAAAAATGGGTTCATGACTAATCACTTGTCGTTCGGACCAGGATTGGTGTTCTTCGAGAGCTTGGCTACTAAGGCCAAGCCAGGTTGCGCCACAGGCGTCGTGTACTTCTTGGAAGGGTTTGTTCTTCCATGCCTTTACAAGCGTGTACAGCCGGGATTTCGGGCTCATCAGCATTCTCCAATCGGTGACTGTCCAGTCTAGGCAGGACTGATTGGAGCGGTAAGGGCTTAAGGCTGATTTTTCTGTAGGAATTGTCCTACTGACCTGTCTAAATTATAGATAGGGGCTAAAACCTTAAAGAATTTATGGGGATCCGCCCTTGAAATCTAGGGAATCAGACCTATATAATCAGCAGTCCCTACATGCGAGTGCTAAAACAGCTTGTTTTCAAGTAGTTTCAGTATGGTTTTCGTGTGGGAGATTATAAAGCATTGATTTATATAGATTTTTAATTAGTTAACACTTACTAACATAGGAGAAGAGATGAATTTGCGTCCTTTACATGATCGCGTAATCATCAAGCGTTTGGATCAAGAATCAAAAACTGCGTCTGGAATCATTATTCCTGACGCAGCAGCCGAAAAGCCTGATCAAGGCGAAGTATTGGCAATTGGTCCAGGCAAGCGTGATGAAACTGGCAAGTTAATTGCACTTGACGTCAAAGTGGGCGATCGCGTCTTATTTGGCAAATATGCTGGTCAAACAGTCAAAGTTGACAACGAAGAGCTCATCGTGATGCGTGAAGACGACATCATGGCTGTTGTTCAGAAGTAATTTCGGTATCTAAGAGAGGAATTTAATCATGGCAGCAAAAGATGTTGTATTTGGAGATATCGCCCGCACCAAGATGGTGGAAGGCGTCAATATTCTTGCGAACGCAGTTAAAACGACTTTGGGACCAAAAGGCCGCAACGTTGTTATTGAGCGTTCATTTGGTGGGCCAACCATCACTAAAGATGGTGTGTCTGTAGCAAAAGAAATCGAACTCAAAGATAAGCTTCAAAACATGGGCGCTCAGATGGTTAAGGAAGTTGCTTCCAAAACTGCTGACATTGCTGGTGACGGTACAACTACAGCTACTGTTTTGGCGCAATCTATCGTTCGCGAAGGTATGAAGTATGTTGTTTCTGGCCATAATCCAATGGACTTGAAGCGTGGCATCGATAAGGCTGTTACAGCTGCCGTTGCAGAGCTCGCAAAAATCAGCAAGCCTTGCACTACCACTAAAGAAATTGCTCAAGTAGGCTCTATTTCTGCAAACAGCGACCACAGTATTGGTCAACGTATTGCTGAAGCAATGGAAAAAGTAGGTAAAGAAGGTGTGATCACTGTTGAAGATGGTAAGTCTTTAGAAGATGAGTTGGAAGTAGTTGAAGGTATGCAATTTGATCGCGGTTACCTCTCGCCATATTTCATTAACCAACCTGAAAAACAAGTGGCCGTATTGGAATCCCCATACGTTCTATTGTTTGATAAGAAAATTGCCAATATTCGTGATTTACTTCCAGTACTTGAGCAAGTGGCGAAGTCTGGCCGTCCATTGCTCATCATTGCTGAAGATGTTGAGGGCGAAGCTCTCGCAACTTTGGTGGTCAACAATATTCGCGGCATTATCAAAACTTGTGCTGTTAAGGCCCCTGGTTTTGGCGATCGTCGTAAGGCCATGTTGGAAGATATTGCGATTTTGACTGGCGGTACTGTAATCGCTGAAGAAATTGGCCTCACACTAGAGAAAACGACTCTTGAGCACTTGGGTCAAGCCAAGCGTATTGAGATAGGTAAAGAAAACACCATCATTATTGATGGTGCTGGCGATGCTAAAGCGATCGAAGGCCGTGTGAAAAACATTCGTGTTCAGATCGATGAAGCTACAAGCGACTACGACAAAGAAAAATTGCAAGAACGCGTTGCCAAATTGGCAGGTGGTGTTGCTGTGATTCGTGTTGGCGCAGCTACTGAAATGGAAATGAAAGAGAAGAAAGCGCGTGTGGATGATGCATTGCATGCAACTCGTGCAGCTGTGGAAGAAGGTATTGTTCCTGGCGGCGGCGTAGCGTTGATTCGTGCGATGCAAGGTATCAAGGGCTTGAAGGGCGATAACGCTGATCAAGACGCTGGTATCAGCATCGTCTTACGCGCTATGCAAGAGCCTCTCCGCACTATCGTTAGCAATGCTGGCGAAGATGCTGGGGTGGTTGTTAATGCCGTACAAGAGAGTAAAGGCAATAACGGCTACAACGCAGCTACTGGTGAGTATGGCGATCTCGTTGCACAAGGTGTGATTGACCCAACTAAAGTAACGAAGACTGCCTTAGTTAATGCAGCCTCTGTTGCTGGTTTGTTGTTGACTACTGACTGTGCAATCTGCGAAGCGCCAAAAGATGAGTCTGGCGCTGGCGGCATGCCTGATATGGGTGGCATGGGTGGCATGGGTGGCATGGGCGGTATGATGTAATAGCCTTACATTTCAGCGGTCATCCGACTGTAGAAACTAAAATGCCTGGTTCACAAGATCAGGCATTTTTTTAGTACTTTTTCTCTGCTACTGTTGAGAAATAAAAAAGGCTGCCATTGGCAGCCTTTTTAGTCTTGAAATTAAACTAATTTATTGAAACGCTTTGACCATATCCTCAACGACCTTCTTTGCATCACCGAAGACCATCATGGTTTTATCCATGTAGAAGAGTTCATTGTCTAAGCCTGCATAGCCTGCAGCCATAGAACGCTTATTCACGATGATGGTTTTAGCTTTAAAGGCTTCCAAAATTGGCATACCAAAGATAGGGCTACCTGGAGTGCGGGCTGCTGGGTTTACAACGTCGTTTGCGCCAAGCACTAACACTACGTCGGCTTGCCCAAAGTCGCTATTGATATCTTCCATCTCAAAGACTTGGTCGTATGGCACTTCAGCTTCTGCCAAGAGAACATTCATATGGCCAGGCATACGACCAGCCACTGGGTGAATCGCATACTTCACAGTAACGCCATGATGCGTCAACTTTTCAGTCAGTTCTTTTAAGGCATGCTGCGCGCGCGCAACTGCAAGACCATAACCAGGAACGATGATGACTGTATCTGCATTTTCCATCAGGAATGCGGCATCTTCTGGTGAGCCTGTTTTGTAATTCTTGGGGCTACCATCATCGCCACCACCTGCAGCAGCTTCAGCACCAAAACCGCCCAGCAATACCGCAAGAATGGAACGGTTCATCGCCTTACACATAATGTAAGACAAAATTGCACCTGAAGAGCCAACGCAAGCACCAGCAATAATCAATACTGGGTTATTTAGAGTAAATCCAATACCTGCCGCTGCCCAACCAGAGTAACTATTGAGCATAGACACTACTACTGGCATATCAGCGCCGCCAATAGGGATGATCAAAGTTACACCTAATACCAAAGCAATCGCACACATCGCCAAGAAAGCTGCGTGGCTGTCACCCATGTAATAAGCAACGCCTGCACCAACCATAGAAATGGCTAGGATTAAGTTAAGCAAGTGCTGACCAGAGAAGGTGACTGGCTTACCGCTGACTTTGCCAGACAATTTACCGAAGGCAATCACAGAAGCGGTAAAGGTAATTGCACCAATAAATGCACCAATAAAGAGCTCAATCTTTTGTGCGCCATTATGGTCTTGTGCGGGATTAAATACTGCGGCAATCGCGATCAATACTGCTGATAAGCCAACAAATGAGTGCATTAATGCCACTAGCTCAGGCATCTTGGTCATTTGTACACGTTTCGCTGCAATCGTGCCAATAATTGCGCCACCTACAACAGCACCAATGATGAGCGAAAAGACTGGCTTAAAGTCTGGGATAAAGAATGTCGTAATGACAGCTAGTAGCATCCCCACCATGCCAAACATGTTGCCTTGGCGGGAAGTCGTTGGTGAAGACAGGCCTCGCAAAGCAAGGATGAACAGCACTGATGAAATCAGATAAGAAATAGCAGTTATGTTTGACATGGTGTTGGGTCTCTATAGATCTTGTTCTATTTATTTGGCTGCATCAGCCGCATTTGCCTTGGGAGCTTTTTTCTTAAACATCTCTAGCATGCGGCGGGTAACCATAAAGCCACCAAAAATATTAATTGAGGCTAAGAAAACTGCCACTGCACCAATAATGCTAGTGAGGGTGATTTCATCACCACCGATGACTTCGGTCTGCAAGAGTGCGCCAACAATAATGATTCCGGAGATGGCATTAGTCACTGCCATCAAGGGCGTGTGAAGCGCAGGAGTGACGTTCCAAACCACGTGATAGCCAACAAAAATAGCCAATACAAACACGGTAATGTTTTGGACTGTGAGGATGCTTTGAAAAGCAGCGAGATCCATGATGTTTCCTTCGTATGAATGTTCTATTAATTTTTACGGACGGCTTGGCCATCACGACACATTAAGCAAGCGGTAACGATATCGTCGTCACTCGGAATCACTAACTTTGCTTCTTTATCGATGATGAGCTTCATGAAATCGAGCAAGTTACGTGCATAGAGTGCAGAAGCATCAGCCGCTACCATACTAGCTAGGTTGGTGTAGCCCACAATCTTCACACCATTGATATCAACCACTTTATCCGCTTGAGTTAAAGGGCAATTACCTGAGCCGTTATCACCTTTGCCAGCCGCTAGGTCAATCACTACAGATCCTGGTTTCATATTAGTGACGGTGTCGCTATGCAAAAGAATGGGTGGTTTGCGACCTGGGATTAATGCGGTAGTAATAACGATGTCAGCCTGCTGCGCGCGTTCAGCAACCAATGCTGCTTGACGCTTCATCCAAGATTCTGGCATTGGACGTGCATAACCACCTACACCTTTTGCAATTTCACGCTCTTCATCAGTTTCGTAAGGCACATCAACAAATTTAGCGCCCAAAGACTCAATTTGCTCTTTAGCAGCAGGACGGACATCAGATGCTTCAATCACTGCGCCTAGACGTTTAGCAGTTGCAATCGCTTGCAGGCCGGCAACACCAGCACCCAAGATGAGGATGCGAGCTGCTTTAACAGTACCTGCAGCAGTCATCAACATGGGCATGAAGCGTTGGTATTCATTGGCTGCAACCAGCACTGCTTTATAGCCAGCAATGTTTGCTTGTGATGACAATACATCCATACTTTGAGCGCGAGTAGTACGCGGCGCAGCCTCTAGTGAAAAGCCTGTAACGCCTTGTGCCGCCATGGCATTGATATTGTCATTATCAAATGGATCAAGCATGCCGATAAGCACGCTGCCAGAGCTTATTTGTTTGAGTTCTAGAGCCTCAGGAGCACGCACCTTGAGAACAATCTCTGCACCAAAGGCATCGGCTGCACTTCCAATAGAGGCGCCTACAGCTTCATAAGCAGAGTCTGGCTGACTAGCTTGTAAGCCGGCACCTTTTTGGACGACAACAGTATGTCCTTGGCCGATTAGTTTTTTAACGGTTTCTGGTGTGGCAGCAACCCGAGTTTCCCCAAGTCTTGTTTCCAGCGGCACTCCTATGCGCATGGCATGTCTCCAAAAGCAAAATTTTTCAAAAAATCTATTTTATAGATAAACAGGGTAGGTTATACCTATTTATTGGGCCCCTAGGTATGCCGGCTATGGTTTTGCCTAAAATCATGCGAAGTCTGGTTGAGACTTCTACAATGGGGTTTATCTGTCTATAAAGTATTTTCGCATTTTTTTGATGACCCAGCCTAATTGTCCTGCAACCCCCTCTAAAAAACCCAAGAAAGTCGTTATTGGCATGTCTGGAGGGGTAGATTCGTCAGTTGCCGCTTGGATGCTTAAGGAGCAGGGCCATGAGGTCATTGGCCTTTTCATGAAAAATTGGGAGGATGACGATAACGATGAATATTGCTCCGCTCGCCAGGATTGGCTGGATGTTGTCTCGGTAGCAGATTTAATTGGAATTGATGTTGAGGCGGTCAATTTTGCGGCTGAATATCGTGAGCGTGTATTTGCCGAATTTCTAAGGGAATATGCTGCAGGGCGCACCCCAAACCCCGACGTTCTTTGTAATGCCGAAATTAAGTTCAAGGCATTTTTAGATCACGCCATGAGTTTAGGTGCTGATGCGATTGCTACGGGTCATTATGCGAGAGTGCGCCATGAAGATGGCAGAGTGCAATTATTAAAAGCGCTAGACACTAGCAAAGATCAAAGTTATTTTTTACACCGCCTGACTCAGCAACAATTAGCGAATGTTCTATTTCCTCTAGGTGAAATTCCGAAAATAGAGGTGCGTCAGATTGCAGAAAAAATTGGCTTACACAATGCACGTAAAAAAGATAGCACTGGAATTTGTTTTATTGGTGAACGACCATTTCGAGAGTTCTTAAACCGCTACTTGCCGCGCGCACCGGGTCCCATCAAAACCCCCGAAGGAAAGATAGTTGGTGAGCATATGGGCTTGGCTTTTTTTACTCTTGGTCAGCGCAAAGGGATTGGGCTGGGCGGTAGCCAGGATGGCAATGGTGATGCTTGGTATGTGGCTCGTAAGGATGTCCTCAATAACGTTTTATATGTTGTTCAGGGCCATGAACACCCGTGGTTATTGGCCAATAGGCTCGAAGCTATTGATGCCAGTTGGATTGCAGGCGATTCACCAGCCCCGGGGGATTACGCTGCCAAGACGCGTTATCGTCAAGCCGATTCAGCTTGTGCGTTTGGTGAAGGTGGCGAGTCATTCAATTTCAGTTTGAATTTTCCAGAAGCGCAATGGGCTGTAACGCCTGGACAATCTGCAGTCTTATATGACGGCGATATTTGTTTGGGTGGCGGAATTATTTCCGCCTAATTCCTGCAATCAACTCAATTGCTTGTAACTAAAATTATGCGGCAGGTGGTTCAGTTTCAATAAATGAAGGGCGTTGCAATAATTTTTGGTACAGGCGATCTAGGTTCGGATATTGAACTTGCCATTTGATGTCTGGAAAGCGAAAGAGTAAATAACCAAGTGCGCATCCAACGGTAACATCCGCCAAAGTCATTTGATTGCCATGACACCAAGCACTCCCACCCAGTTTTTCAGACATCTGACGTAAAGAGTGCTGAACTTTACCTAGTTGTCGATCCACCCAAGCCGAACTTTGTTGGTCTGCTGGCCGCCAAGTCAGTTCTAAGCGCGTCAAAATGCTGGCATCTAAAACGCCATCAGCTAAAGCCTCCCAGGTTTTTACTGTGGCTCGCTCACGATTATCTGCAGGAATGAGCTTACTTACAGGACTTAGGGCATCAGCGTACTCAGCGATCACTCGGGAGTCATAGATTGCCTCTCCATCATCTGAAATGAGGCAAGGGACCTTCCCAAGAGGGTTAGCAATAGCAATTTTGCTGTCAGCGGCCCAAACGTTCTCAATTTCAAGGTCAACATCCACCTTTTTCTCCAAGAAAACGATGCGTACTTTGCGTACATAGGGGCTAGTGAGGGATCCGATTAGTTTCATGGGGCACAGTATAGCCACTTAAACTTAGGTTTGTCCAAGCCCAGAACGCATTAAAATGAGGTTTTATTGACACTTTCAATGCAAAGGCAATATCCGTGAGCCAGCCGCTTTCTACCCTCAACGCCCTTTCTCCCCTAGACGGTCGCTATGCCGGTAAGTTAGATGCTTTGCGCCCTTGGCTTTCTGAGGCGGCATTTATGCGCCAGCGCGTTTTTGTAGAAATTCATTGGTTGTTGGCATTGGCAGCAGCAGGTTTGCCTGATGTTCCTAGGATCAGCGCTGCAGATGAGACCTTTTTGCTTTCCCTGCCAGAAAACTTTTCGGATGCAGACGCGCAGCGTATCAAAGAGATTGAAGCGGTAACCAATCACGATGTAAAAGCAGTGGAGTATTTCTTAAAAGAAAAAGTAGCGGGTCGCCCTGATTTATTAAAAGCGAGTGAGTTCATTCACTTTGCCTGTACATCAGAGGATATTAATAACACTTCACATGGCTTGATGTTGCGCGGTGCGCGTGATGAAGTGCTTTTGCCACAACTTCGTAAAGTACTTGCTGTACTAACCGATTTAGCTCTTGAGCACGCTAAGGTCCCTTTGCTCTCTCGTACCCATGGTCAACCCGCTTCTCCTAGCACTCTGGGCAAAGAGATTGCTAATATTGCAAAACGTTTAGAGCGTGCTATTGAATCGATTGTCTCCGCTCCTTTGCTTGGGAAAATGAATGGTGCTGTTGGTAACTACAACGCACACTTAGCTGCTTACCCTGATTTTGATTGGGAAAATTTTTCAAAGAATGTGGTTGAGAAGCGTCTAGGGCTCACTTTCAATCCATACACGATTCAGATTGAGCCACACGATGGTATGGCGCAATTATTTGATGCGATTGCGCGCGCTAACACCATCCTATTGGATATGGATCGTGACTTCTGGGCATATATTTCCGTTGGTTACTTTAAGCAGCGCACTAAAGCGGGTGAGATTGGTTCATCGACCATGCCGCATAAAGTTAACCCTATCGACTTTGAGAACTCTGAAGGTAATTTGGGCGTGGCGAATGCCTTGTTACGTCATTTGGCTGAGAAGCTGCCGATTTCTCGTTGGCAGCGTGATCTGACTGATTCAACTGTTCTGCGCAACTTAGGCCCTGCATTTGGCCATAGCGTATTGGCTTACGATAGCGCTTTGCGCGGTCTGAGTAAGTTGGAAGTTAACCATGCTGCAATTGCTGCTGATCTTGATGCATGCTGGGAAGTATTGGCTGAGCCAGTACAAACCGTGATGCGTCGTTATGGCATTGAAAATCCCTATGAGCAATTAAAAGAATTGACTCGCGGTAAAGGTATTAATCAAGCAGATTTACAAAACTTCATTCGTGGCTTGAAGGTTCCAGAAGATGCAAAAGCACGTTTGCTTGAGATGACACCATCTTCTTATCTTGGTAAGGCGGTCGAATTGACCGAACGTCTCAAAAAGTGAGTGTGACCTCCAATTCAGAATACGGGGCGCGTCCTCGGTTCTGGTTTGCTATTTATCAACTACTGTGGCATCTCTTGCTGCCATTAGCCATTGTGCGTTTAGTTTGGCGCGCTCGGCACTCATTTGATTACCTGCATCATATCCCAGAGCGTCTTGGTTTTGGGTTTGATAAGCCGATCAAAAAAGGCGCAATCTGGATTCACGCGGTTTCAGTCGG
>Ga0114978_10000895_pt1 | contig 24959 bp, 16 predicted proteins | sample S_140212_EF_Meta_FD_87027 | JGI IMG/M metagenome (GOLD analysis project Ga0114978, IMG submission 87027) | Freshwater microbial communities from Lake Simoncouche, Canada to study carbon cycling - S_140212_EF_MetaG | ecosystem: Environmental > Aquatic > Freshwater > Lake | place: Lake...
AGCGCCTCCTTGGAGAAGTTGGAGTAGGCCTCGCCGCGGCGAACCTCGATGGCTGAGTAGGCGCGATAGAGCTCGCTGGCCTTCAGGATCTGGCGAAGCGTCTGCGCAGCCGGATTGTTTGGGTCGAGGAAAAGGATCTCGTCGACGACCTGGATCGCCTCCGCATACTTGAGCTCGAGCTGAAGCTGGCGCACGCGCAGCAGACGCTCATTGATCGCCTTGGTGCGGCTCTCCGAGTCCATCTTCTGCTTCTCACGGGCGGAGTCCGATGCTTCGCGTCGCGCAGCGTCGGCCTTGGCCAACGCTGAACTCGCCTCGCCGACCTCGACCTGCTCGCGCAGGCGGTCAAGCTGACCAACGAGCTCCTGATACTCGCCTCCTGGGAACACGGCCTTCTCGCGCTCAAGACGAATCTTGGCGGTCAGAGCCGTGCGCTTGGCGCCGGTGTAGTCACCAGTGGTGATGGCCTGGCTGGCGTTGACGATCGCAGCGGTGACCTCAACCTCAGTCTTCTGCTTACGCAGCGCGAGATCAGAACCGACATCGTTGATGAGCGAGCCTTGATCGAGCGCAGCCTGCGAACGATTCATGCCCTTGGCGGCCTCAGCGTCGCCAGGCGAAGCGGTGAGAACGGCCGACCAAAGGTCGATCGCCTGCTTCCACTCGCTGCGGCTCATCGCCTCGCGGGCGGCGTTGCGACCGGCCTCGATCGCTGCGGCTTTCGCAGCAGCTTCGGCAGCGGCCTTTTCAGCGGCGGCCTTCGCGGCCTTCTCGGCAAGGTCGGCGGCGGCGGCCTTTTCTGCAGCAGCCTGCGCGGCGGCAGCCTCAGCAGCGGCCTGTGCGGCGGCGGCTTCAGCAGCAGCCTTCGCGACAGCGGCGTCGTCAGTTGGTGCGGGTTCGGTTGCGGGCGCGTCCTGCGCGAGCGTGTTGTGCGAAGCCATCCAGGGCGTCGTTCCAACGAGTGCAACTGCGACAAAACTGGCAACAGTGCGAATCGCACGCTGGCCAGCAGTAGTCGTGATGAAGGTCGCCTCGGTCGTGGTGCTGCGCTGCATTCGTTACTCCTGAGTCGCCCCTGTGGATAAGGCGGGGCGAACTGCCTCTAGGTACGCACGCTCGGTCGCGGACATGCGCTGCTTTCTCTCGAAACAGCCATGAAGCTTTCCGATCAACTCCGTGAAACATCCTCGTGGACGAGACTGCGGAGAGTAGGGCAAGGTACTAAGCACATTGCCTTCCCGCAAGCAGGTCGAGCCTTCGGACGGCGCTCCGATGGTGGGCGGGCTGCATGAATATTCACAACGCTCGACAGGCGATGGCGGCGAGGCACCGCCTGCAACCATCGGTTCCCTGCTGATCTACGGAATGCTGAAAAAAGATGGCAAACGCACGCTTCCAGTCAGACGGCGGCAACCGCTGCCTGCGCGCGCTCCATCTCCGCCGCACCGATGGGCATACGGCTCTGCATCATTTCGATGAAGACATCGAAGAGATACGCGGAGTCGTGCGGGCCAGGGCTGGCCTCGGGGTGGTACTGCACGCTGAAGATCGGCTTCGAAAGATGGCGGAAGCCCGCCAGGGTGCCGTCGTTGAGATGCACATGGGTCGGCTCGCCCCCCACCGCGCGCAGGCTGGTCTCGTCGACGCAAAAGCCGTGATTCTGGCTGGTGATCTCGATTCTGCCAGTCAACAGGTTACGCACAGGCTGGTTCGCGCCTCGGTGACCGAACTTGAGTTTCCAGGTCGACGCGCCGAGCGCGAGGGCAAGAAGTTGGTGTCCCAAACAAATGCCGAAAGTCGGTACTTCGCCAGCGATCTCGCGCAAAGTCTCGATGACCGTCCGCACAACCGCTGGGTCGCCGGGGCCGTTGGAGACAAAGAGGCCATCGACCTTGAGCGCGCGAATCTCTGCGGCGGAAACGCTGTGCGGCAAGAAATGGACATCGCAATTGCGCTCGACCAAATGCCGATAGATGTTGCGCTTGGCGCCGCAGTCGATCGCCGCCACTCGAAATCGCGCACCAGCCGGGCGACCCGTGGGCGACGGCTTGGACTCGAAGAAGAGCCCGCTGCGCGGAGCCCACTCGCCCAACGCCTCTTCGTAAGTGCCGCCGCAACGGGGGCTGACCGTGGCGGCGAGATTCGCGCCCGCCATCGAAGGAATGGCGCGCGCGCGTGCCACCAAGTCTGCATCACGCGCATCCGCGAGAGAAACCGATGAAATCACGCCGCGCATTGCGCCGCCCATGCGCAGACGACGCACGAGCGCGCGCGTGTCGATGCCTTCAATCGCAGGAATTCCTGCATCTGCAAGCCAATCGCTGAGACTGCGCGTCGACCGTTGGTTCGAGACGATGGAGGAGAGTTCGCGCGCCACGAAGCCAGCCACGCACGGCGACGCGCTCTCGATGTCCTCAGGCGCAACGCCGTAGTTACCGATTTGCGTCGCGGTCATCGTGAGGATCTGCCCGGTATAGGACAGGTCGGTGAGCGCTTCCTGGTAGCCGCACATCGCGGTGTTAAACACGACTTCACCCGCGCCTTCGCAGTTCTGCAGCGAACCACCGAACGCGCGGCCGTGGAAGACCGTCCCGTCCTCAAGGGCGAGGCGTGCCAATTTCGTCGTGGGCATAGTCCCGCAGTCTAGTACAAGGTCGGCGCAAGGTACATTCGCTTCGTGAGGCTGCGTGCGATTCCACTCATCGCGCTTGCATGGTCGGCGGTCGCGAGTCCGTTGGCCGTCGCGCAATTGACGGCCGTTGCGGATTTGAAAGCGGCGCATTTGAAAGCGGTGGATTTCAACCAGGAGGTTCGGCCGATTCTTTCGGACCGCTGCTTTGGCTGTCATGGCCCCGATGCCAACAAGCGCAAGGCCGGCCTGCGGCTCGATACCGCCGAAGGTGCGTATGCGGCCCTGAATTCGGGAGATCGCGCGATTGTGCCGGGCGATCTCGCCGCAAGCGCGATGGCCCAACGCATCGACTCGCACGATCCGGACGAGGTGATGCCACCGCCGTCGCTCAAACGGCCGCTGACCGATGGAGAGCGCGCAATCCTGCGTCGCTGGATCGAGGGCGGCGCTGAGTATCGCAAGCACTGGGCCTTTGTCGCGCCCGAGCGCCCCGCCGAGCCCGCCTTGCGCGAGCGCAGTTGGGTGCGCGATCCGCTCGATGCCTTCGTGCTGATGCGGCTCGAGGAGGAACAACTCGCGCCCGAACCTGAAGCCGATCGCGCCATGTTGCTGCGACGCGTCTCGTTGGCGCTCACGGGATTGCCGCCCACGCTCGAGGAGATAGATGCTTTTGTCGCAGACCAGACGCCTGATGCCTACGAGCGCCGCGTCGACGCGCTGCTCGCGAGCCCGCGCGCGGCCGAACATCGCGCAACGGCGTGGCTCGATCTCGCGCGCTTTGCCGACACATTTGGCTACCAGTCCGACGGCGACAGTTTTACTTGGCCGTGGCGCGACTGGCTGCTCGACTCGCTCGCGTCGAACATGGGCTACGACCGCTTCGCGACCGCGATGATCGCGGGCGACCTCATGCCGGCCGAGTCACGCGCTGAGCGGCAAGCGAACCAGGTCGCGAGCGCGTTCAACCGCCTGCACCGCATGACCGAGGAAGGCGGCTCGATCTCCGAGGAATTCCGCCAAGAAGGCATCGCCGACCGCGTGTCAACCTTCGGCACCGCGTTCCTCGGGCTCACGATTGAGTGCGCGCGCTGCCACGATCACAAGTACGACCCCATTCCTACGCGCGAGTTTTACGGGCTCGCCGCGATGTTCGGCTCGATCGACGAGAACGGGCTCAAGAGCTACGCGCACACGTTCAGCGCGCCGCCGCCGTTCGTGCGGCTTGCGAACGACGAGCAGGCCGAGCAGGAAAGAGCGTTGCGCGCGAACCGCCAGCAGGCGATGGCTGCGGTGATGCGCGCAGGCGCAGCCGCGATGAAGCGCGCGGTGGACGACGGGCTCATCAACGCGCCTGCGCCAACGCTGCTGCCCGCACCCGCGGCGCGTTACGCGTTCGACGAGCTCGCGGATGGAAAAACGCCGAATGCGATCGACGCGACGAAGCCCGCGACCACCGACCGCGCGCGTCCCGAGCAGCTCGGCGAGGTCGCGCTCGCGGACGACGGAAAGCTCGGGAAATCCCTGCATTTCGACGGCGACGGTGGCGTGTCGCTCGCGGGCCTCGCGGGCTTCACGCGCCACGATCCAGTGAGCGTTGCGTTCTGGATCAAACCAGGCGAGCGCAACGCGCGCGCGGCGGTGCTGCACACGGCGGGCTTCTACACCAACGACGCCGATGGCTCGGGGCTCGAGCTGCTCATCGCCGACGGAAAGCTGCGCTGGAGCGTGATCCACCTCTGGCCCGGCAGCGCCGCGAGCGTTGAGATGAAGTCGCAGCTGCCGATCGGCGCGTGGACGCACATCGTCGCGACCTACGACGGAACCGCGCTCGCCGCGGGCCTGCGGCTCTTTGTGAACGGCATCGATGCGAAGCCGACGGTGCTGCGCGACGGCCTCGACGGCAGCATCGCGGGCGCCACGATGGAAGTTGGTTCGCGCTCGCGCGACGCAGGATTCCGCGGCGGTGCGATCGACGAACTGTCGGTGTGGCGTGTTGCGCTCACGCCGGCCGAGGCCGCACTTGCCGCAGGCGTCGTGCCCGATGCGGGCGCGAATGCGGAGCACGCCATCGCGCGCGCCACCGCCGTCGAAGACGCCGCGCTGCGCGAGGCCATGCGCGCGTACGCCGCGCACATCGACGCGCTTCCTGCGTTCATGACGATGCGCGACTCGCCGTACGCGGCGCCGACATTCGTGCTTACGCGCGGCCTCTACGACCAGCCGGATCGCGCGCAGCCCGTGCAGCCGAGCGCGATCAACGCGGTGCTCGCGGAGACTTCGCTCACCGAGCGCAACCGCCTCGGCCTCGCGCGCTGGCTCGTCGATCCCGCGAATCCGCTCGCCGCGCGCGTCGAGGTGAATCGGCTTTGGACGCAGGTGTTTGGCCGCGGACTCGTCGAAACCAGCGAGAATTTCGGCTTGCAAGGCGCGTGGCCATCGCATGTAGAAGTGCTTGATCTGCTCGCGGCGGACTTCGCGCGCGGCGAGCACGCGTGGGACACAAACCACATGCTTCGCCGGTTGGTGCTGAGCGCCGTGTTTCGGCAAAGTTCGGCAACCAACGATGCCAAGCGCGCGCGCGACCCGCGCAACGAACTGCTCGCGCGCGGACCGAGCGTGCGACTTTCCGCGGAAATGCTGCGGGATTCCGCGCTTTTCGCCTCGGGACTCCTTGTTGAGAAATCTGGCGGCCCGAGCGTGAAGCCATATCAGCAGCCGAACCTCGTCGACGATTCTGGAGCCAATGGCGGCTACAGCTCCGACACTGGCGACGCTGCCCATCGACGCAGCCTCTACACCTTTCGCAAGCGCACGGTTCCGCCGCCGACGATGCTCGCCTTCGACGCCGGCTCGCGCGAAGCCTGCCAATCGCGGCGTTTCGCCACTAATACGCCGTTGCAAGCGCTCGCGATCATGAACGATCCGATCTTCACCGAGTGTGCGCACGCGCTTGCCCAACGCGCCACCCGCGAGGCGAGCGATGATCTCGATGCGCGCATCTCCCGCGCGTTTCAGTTGATCGCATCGCGCGCGCCACGCACCAACGAACTCGTTGCGCTGCGCACGCTCGTGACCACGCGGGTCGCCAGCGGCGAGCAGGACGAGCTCGCCGCGCTCACCCTTGCTTGCACCACCATCCTCGCTAGTGACGCTGCGATCATGTCGCGATAGGCACCGAATCTACTGCCAAACATGCCTAATCCACGCAACATTCCCACCTACGACGAGCTCATGCGCCTTTCGCGACGGCACTTTCTCGGCGCATCGGCGTTGGGAATTGGCGCGCTCGCGCTTGGTGAAATCACTGCAGGCGCCAACGCCGCACAAGCCTCGTCGCCGCTGCTCGCCGCACCGCACTTTCCCGCGAAGGCCAAGCGCGTCATCTATCTCTTTCAATCCGGCGGCCCTTCACACCTCGAGACGCTCGACCCGAAACCGAAGCTGCGCGAGATGCACGGTCAGCCGCTGCCCGACAGCGTTCGCGCCGGCCAGCGATTGACGGGAATGAGCGGATATCAAGCGATTTTGCCCATCGCCGGCTCGTTCACTGGATTCAAAAAACACGGTCGCGCCGGCATTGAACTCAGCGACATTCTTCCGCACACCGCAAAGATCGCCGACGATATTTGCGTGGTGCGCACCATGCACACCGAGGCGATCAACCACGATCCCGCGATCACTTTTTTCTGCTCGGGCAACCAGATCGCCGGTCGCCCGTCGATGGGCGCGTGGATGAGCTACGGCCTTGGCACCATGAACAAGGACCTGCCGTCGTTCATCGTGCTCGTGTCGAAGGACGCGTCGCGCGATCAGCCGTTGTACGCGCGGCTGTGGGGCTCGGGCTTCCTTCCGAGCGAACATCAAGGAGTGCAGTTTCGCGCGGGAAAAGAGCCAGTTTTGGCTCTCGCCAATCCCGAAGGCGTTTCGCCACACGCGCGCCGTGCGATGCTCGACACGCTCGCGCAGCTCTCGCGCGACGCGCTCGCGCATGAAGGCGACGCGGAGATCGACGCTCGCCTCGCGCAAGCAGAGATGGCCTATCGCATGCAGGCAAGCGTGCCCGAAGCCAGCGATTTCACGGGCGAAACTGACGAAACCTTCGACCTCTACGGTCCGAGTGCGCGTGAACCCGGAACCTTCGCCGCCAACTGCCTACTCGCGCGCCGCCTCGTCGAACGCGGCGTTCGCTTCGTACAACTCTTTCATCAGGGTTGGGATCAGCACGGCGGATTGCCGGGCGGCATCTCGCGCCAGTGCCAGCAAACTGATCAGCCATCCGCCGCGCTGGTGATGGATCTCAAGCGCCGCGGGCTGCTCGAGGACACGCTAGTGATCTGGGGCGGCGAGTTCGGGCGCACCGCGTATTGCCAGGGCAAGATGACCGCCGACGACTATGGCCGCGATCATCACCCGCGCTGCTTCTCGATTTGGATGGCGGGCGGCGGGGTGAAGGCGGGCTCGGTCTACGGTCAGACCGACGACTTCGGCTACGGCATCGTTGACGGCGGCGTGCATGTGCACGATCTCCACGCGACGATGCTGCGGCTTCTCGGCGTCGATCATGAGCGACTGACCTATCGCTACCAGGGTCGGCATCACCGATTGACGGATGTTGCGGGGCGTGTCGTCGATGAACTTCTCGCCAACCCCATCACACGCCCATGATGCGCCCATGATGCGGATCGGATTCGACTGGACCATCGAGCCTTGGACGAAGCGGCTTCACTCTGCAACAAGCCGCTTGCATAGGCTGAAAAACTGCGTCTTGCCGCCGTTGGGAAGCGTGACCGGAGTCAGGCTGCAGATCGGAAAGTCAGCCGGACAGCCGCCCGAGCACGACAGCGAAATCAATCCGCTCCCATTCACCTCAGCGTGCAGTTGGCACTCCGATGCGGAGGGATCCGCCTCGAGCCAGGAGTCGACCGTCCCAGTCGGCCCAAGCACGATCTCCTGCAAATACATGCTCGTCCACGGAAGGTCCTCCACCGTCGACAACTGGATGGACACCGAATGCAGCCCCATTTTTGCGTCGAATGCGATGCTGGTCACCGCGAATCGATCAGAGATCATCAAGATGTCTTGCTGAGTCTCGGCCGACATTGGCGGAAACTCCACTACGCCATCTTGAATACTCACGTCGTCGACGATCGCCATCGCAGCCCGAGGGGAACCCTGCTGGAGCTTCGAGTCCGCGATACCGCTGCCCGCACAACCACCGAGCAACGCGGCCGAAAGCAGTGCGCAATTCCTCCAAACCCGAAAAACCTGGTGAGTGGCTGTCTGTCGATGGGTGAGTGACATGCTACGAACTCCTTTGTGGCTGAGGATTTTATTTGCGGATGAGTGAGACACCTGCCTGCAGTATGACAAATTCGATGTGATCTTTCAATGGCCTTAATGGCGAATCCTGTAATAAAAAAATCTTAGGGAGCAGTTTGATCGGCTGCCGATGCCGGCGGACATGCCGAAAATGGCGTCGCTAAAAACCGTCCGTCCACCAGTCAACTCGCCGTGAAGTTCCGCCTTTGGGGGCAATGTGCACGGCACCTGCCAGGCACCGTTCGGTAGGCTGCGTTGTCGTGTCGCTCTTCACGACCAACATCGTCACCGAAGGACTGCCGCTCGTCGTCGTCGCCGTCGAGCGCGCGGTTGATCGAAGTCCCGAGGGACTGACCTACGCACTGCCCACGGCGCTGGCCCATCTTCCTGATGGCGCGCGCATTGAGGTTCCACTGGGTCGCGGAGAAACACCAACCGCTGGTTGGATTGTTCGTCGTGTCGCAGCGACTGAAGACATCGGCATCGCGCGCGAGAAGATCAAACCGATCCTTGGGCAAGATCCTTCCTTGGCCGTGCTCCCCAACGAGCTCATGCAGTTTGCGCGCTGGATCAGCGCCTACTACGCCTGCCCAATTGGAATGACATGTGCACGGAGCGACCGATGATTTCGGCTACAGCGTCCTCGATGGCGGGGTGCATGTGCACGATCTGCACGCGACGATTCTGCGGCTGATGGGCGTCGACCACGAGCGGCTGACCTACCAGTACCAAGGTCGCCACTATCGGCTCACTGACGTTGCGGGGGCGATGGTGCCGGGGATCATCGCATAGCGACCAACGCGTCATCGTCTTTGGGTTTCTCGATACGGCGGCTCGACGGGATCGCCTTCGTCACGCACCGCCTTTGTCGACCGCGCGAGGACTCTCTCCGTGCGGACGCGCCGAATCGGGGTCGAGCCGCGTCGACTTCTCGAGCAATTCCGGAAGGCGGATCGCCAGAGGAGAGCCCAGCGGCACATCGGCGAGGTAAGCGCGTCCCCCGCATTCGAAACGCCGATCGCCGCCGCGATAGCGAAGCCCCAAGCGCCGATCAGTCACCTCTGCGCCCGGTGCCGGTTCCAGCAGCAGGCGCGTGCGTCTCCTGGCTTCGTCTGGATCCGGCTTCAGTGAGGTTGCACGCTCGATCTCCAGGACATGGCGCTGCGTCACGGGTGCACCGTCCAGGCCTGATCGCACGACCGTGATGACGAGGCGCGCGGGATACGGCTTCGCGGCATCGTCGAACTCCGCAACGGTGTCGTGGATGGGAACCACGATCTGCGGCGCGTCGCTCCTTCGGGTCGCTGCCGAGAGCCGGCGGATGCGGGGCGCGCCGGCCGTCCGCTCGATTTCCAGGGTCAGTTCGAGCCCGGACGGCTGACCGACCGGGCGAAGCAGGAAGCGAATGGGAGTCGCGTCTCGCGTCGGCCCATCGCCCCCGCTCGTCATCTCGATGGTCCAGTGCTCGAGACTCTCCTCGAGTGTTCGCACCTCATCTGGCGCTTCGAGCATCGAGCCGTCCTGAAGCGCGAGCGGGAGCCATGATTCGAGGGCCGACGCCGGCCCACCTTGCCCGGCACCGACCTCCACGCTGCCGTCGAAGCTATACCGCTTGCCGCACACTCCTTCGGTACGCACGAAGTCAACGGGGTCGGTCGAGAGCTCCGTCGCGCGCTCTTCGACAATGAGAACGCCCGACAGCCGTGTTACGCGCGCGCGGCCCCACTCGAGTGGCGGCGCTGAGGTGCGACGCAACCGAACCTCCAACTCGACGCCCTGTCGCGCGCGACGGCAATCTCGCAGCAGCTCGCCCAACCGCGCTCGCGCCTCGGACTGGCCGTCGTGCACCGCCACGGCCGCAGGAGGTGGAATGACCTCGTCGGCAGGCGGTCCGAGAGAGGAGACGGCCAGGGCAAGGGGAAGCAGGACTGTTCCAAGCGTCATCGTGGGCTCCTTTTTCTTCGCACTCCCCCGGATGCGCGGGAATGCGGCGACACTCGCATCCGCTCGTATCTACTGGCACCGGGCCGCGGGTACGCACTGCGAGGCGGTGGCGGACGGCACGCCGTTCTGGCAACGCGCGATGCCATCGGCGCCAACCGTACACGTGGAATCCATCCGAGCTCCGCAGGTGGTGCCTGTCGTACTGAGCTGCTGGCATTGCGCGCCAGGCTCGGTCGCGCACACCATCGCGCGAACCATGTCTTCACCGTACACAGATCGCTTGCGATCGCACCAGAAGCACTGCGTGCCTGCCACACAGGGCTGTACGGCTCTCGGACAGCCGGGCGTGATCGTTCCGGGAGCCGGATCAAGGCAGCGCTTATCGGTGTACGACCCGAGTTGCGGCACTTGTGCGGTGCACAATGCCGCAAAGGCTGCAAGCGCCACCCAGCCCGTCGAGGCGTTTCGAATCACTGAAATCGGCGAGAGATTACGCGGCGTCATGTTCGTCGTCCCTTTCGTGCGTTGCTGCCTTGCTGGCCGGCCGCGATTCGTCGCGCGTTCCAAGTATGCGCGCGAGGCCTGATCCGAGGAGAGTTCCGAATTCGCGTGATCGAGATGTCCGCCTGCGATTCCATCGTGCGGAGCAGTCGCCTGTTCGATGTCACCCAGCCAGCCAGCGCGGCGTCCTCGTCGTGCAGGTGATTGCCCAGACTCCAGTGCCGCGCGAATTCAAACGCGACCTTGGCAACACCTGCCTCGAGAGCACGGAGTTCCCCGTCGAGGTCTCGATCAATCGTCGCCGCATTCAAGGCTCGAGCGCGGGCAAGCTCACGCCGGAACCGCGCCACGCCTCCAAGCTCCCCGAGTTCACGCTCGACGCAGAACAGAAGCCAGCGGTCCGCTTCCTCGGAGTAGTTCGAGCCATCCGCCGCCTGGTGGAGCGATGCGAGGAGCCTCAGCGAAGTCGTGCACATCCGCGATCGGGCTGCATCGATCGTCGCTTCGCGATCGCGTAGCCCTTGCCGGAACCAAGCACGCGCGCGCTCCGCTGTTTCGCGGCTCCACTCCTCCAGGCACTCCGCGCATCGTGCACAGAGGGGCATCGTCGGGCGCGCCACCTGAGTCCTGCCCTGCTGGCGCGAGGCTGCCCGAACGGCAGACGCGTCTGCCAGCAACGCGGCCCACCCCGATCCCGCGCCTTCGAGCAGCGCAGAAGGATCGGCGTAGTTGATCGGCCGCCTGTCGGCAATCACAGACGCGGGGGAGCGCCAAGTACCGTTCCGGGGAACTGCCCGAATCATGCGATCAATGGCAAGTCGGTCGCGCTCGCCGCGGCGTTCCTCGCCTGCGATCGCGTCGAGCGCGACCGCAAAGTCGCGCTCGGCCGCGACGACTTCCTCGGACACAATGGCCACTGCTCGCCGTGACGAGGGCTCATCGAGCCACTCCATAAACATGCTCGGCTCGCTCAGCGCGCGAGCGAGACTGGCAAAGTCTCGTGGAGAAAGCGAGGAGCAAAGCGCCGTGTAACGAGCGTGGAAGCACGATTCGAGCAGCGCGACTCCAGCCGCTCGTGCAGCATCCGCACCCAGCGTGTCAGGGCCAAACACTGCGGTGAGGTGCGGCACTGCCGCGGCCGGTGATCCCAGCGCCATGCAGACACGTGCCGTCGAATCAAACGGATGACCTGAGTCTCCGCCCTCACGGTCGGTTGTGCCGGCGCGTGGTGGTTCGCTTGGCGGCGAGGCAGGCAACGGAGCGGATGCGATGGCGCTGCACGCAAGCGCGAGGAAACTGACGGGAAGGCGCCGTGTCATCGCCATGGAGGTCATCATTTCCAAGAACTCATCTCTTCGGTGCGGATCTTTGCATCCGAAAGCTCCACACGGGTCAGAACCGTGGATCCAAGCCCATCGCTTGCTCCATCGCCGGCCAATCCGATAGAAAGCACGACGACGCGCGAAGACGCAACGGAATCGCCCACGTTGAGCGAAGGCGGCTGTGCCCTCCATGGAGGACGCATCTCGAGAACCGCATCGGTCGTCCAGACCCCGGGTGCAATTGCCCCGTCGCTCGTACACACTGCCTGCCACCCCGATTGTCGCAAGATGCGAACCGAAGCCAAGTCCTGAGCGAGCGGTGACAGCGTTCGCACCATGATTCGCATCATGAGCGGAGGCGGCGATGAGGAGCTTGATGGCGTCGTTGCAACGACCCGAAGTTGCGCAGTCGACATGGCCAGGCGGGCCGATGGTGCAGGATTCCCCGCGACGGATGGCTCCGTGGACTGCGCTTCATTCGATTCAATTGCGATGGCATCGACGGCAAGTTGAAACCTCGCAGCCGCCGTCCAAGCGATTCGCATCCGCGCGACAGGCCGTTCCCTCGGTTCCTGGCACGCATCGGTGCGATGTTTCGCCAAACCGGATGGAGTTGCGAGGACCCCGACTTCAGATGACTGCTCACCTGCAACTCTTGGTGAAAGTCGAAGATCCACTGACAGTGTCTCTCCCGGCGCGATCGATTCTTGCGTCGCGATCGCCTGGGTACATCCGCAAGTCGGCACGAGGCGCACTCGTTCAAGCCTCTCCCCCGCGAGATTCCTCACGTGAGATTCCTCACGTGAAATCGGCAACGGAGCCCATCCAGTGGCACTCGTCCAAGCTCGATTTCACCCAAATTCATGAGACCATCAACGGCGAGGCCTTCTGAGATATGAGAGGAGTGCACCTCTAGGACAGCGGACGCTTGGAAGCCAGAACCCGTCGCCGCCACCCGTGCATCATCATCCATGCAGGCGCAAACCAGTCCGAGGACGATCGCGTAGCAGAGGCCTCGACTTGCCTGTGGAAACCAATGACACCGGCCTCCGATTCGACGGTCGGATTCAGCACAGGCGGCTGATCCAATTCCCTGAAGTTGAGTAACGCAAGCACGCACTTTGCGGATGATGGAGGGGAGGAATATCTTGTCAACCTGTTTTAAACAAGTTGTTGAAAATTACCTCGCACATCTGATTTGCCAGAGCCGATTTTCCGTGGCCATGTAGCGACCCCGCGACCGTCGCTCGCAGGATGGCCGGACTAGCAGTGGCTTTCATCCCAAGATCGCGAATCGGGTACCGTCCAGGCGTGTCGCTCTTTGCCTCGACTCGCCCGCTCGATGGTGAGCGCTGCCCCCTCGTCGTCGTCGCCGTCGAGCGCGCCGTCGATCGCTCTCCCGACGGTCTCACCTACGCGCTGCCCACGTCCCTCGCACACCTCCCCGATGGCGCGCGTGTCGAAGTGCCGCTCGGCCGAGGCGAGACGCCAACGGCAGGATGGATCGTCCGCCACATCGCCGCGACCGAGGACATCGGTTTTGCGCGTGAGAAGATCAAGCCCATCCTTGGGCAAGACCCATCGGGCGTCATCCTCCCCAGCGAACTCATGCAGTTTGCCCGCTGGATCAGCGCGTACTACGCGTGCCCGATCGGCATGACGCTCGCGTCGATCCTTCCCGCCGCCGTCCGCAAGGCGATCGGCCGCGTCGAGCGCACGCTCGTCGACCTCGCGCCATCGCTCGAAGGCCTCGCGAAGATCACGAAAAAACAACAGCACGCGCTCGACGTGCTCGCGACGCTTCCGCGTCCGATCGAAATCGCCGACCTCGCCGAAGCCGCGGGCTACTCGACCAACGAACCGCTCAAGCGCCTCATCGCCACTGGCCATCTGGTCGCCACCCGCAAGACTTCGGTGGAAGCCGGCTTCATCGCCCGTGCGGGGAACATCGCGCCCGCTCCCACGCCGACCGATGAGCAACAAGCGGCAATCACCGCGATTTCCCGCGATTTTGGCCAGTTCGCGCAGCACCTCGTGTTCGGCGTCACTGGCTCGGGCAAAACCGAAATCTACATCCGCCTGCTCGAGGAATGCGTCTCGCGCGGCAAGCGCGCAATCCTGCTCGTGCCCGAAATCTCGCTCACGCCGCAGACCGTCGGCCGCATCGCCGCGCGCCTCGCCAACCGCAAGGTTGCCGTCCTTCACTCCGGCCTCACCGACGCGCAGCGCAACCAGCAGTGGACGCTGTTGTGCGATGGTGGCGCCGACATCGTCGTGGGCGCGCGCAGTGCTATTTTTGCGCCGATTCCCGACGATTCGCTCGGTCTCATCGTCGTCGACGAGGAGCACGAGCCCGGTTACAAGCAAGATTCCGCACCGCGCTACCACGGACGCGACTGCGCGATCCGCCGCGCGCAAATCGCCAAATGCCCCATCGTTCTCGGCAGCGCAACGCCGAGCCTCGAAAGCTGGATGAACGCGGTCGAGCGCAAGATCTCCACGCTGCACCGCCTGACCAAGCGCGCTCCCGGACTCAACACCCCCAAGGTCACCGTCGTCGATTTTGGCGCGGAACGCCGCGAAATACGCGATCGGCGCGTGAACCTCATCGGCCCCACCCTCCGCGAGGCGATGCTGAAGGCATTTGCCGACGACGGCCAGGTGCTGCTCCTGCTCAACCGCCGCGGCTACGCCAACTACATCGCCTGCAGCGATGCGCGCTGCGGTTGGAAGTTCAACTGCAGCGCATGCGACGCGGGCATGATCTGCCACATCGATGAATCCGGCAGCACGCGGCGCAGCTATGTCCGCTGCCATCACTGCCTCGCCGAGCAACTTCTCCCGAAAAACTGCCCCGACTGCGGCAAACCCGTCACCGTCTTCGGCCTCGGTACCCAACGCGTCGAGGAGGAACTTACCCGCCTGTTCCCCTCGCTCATCGAGGGCGAAACCATGCTGCGCGTCGACGGCGACACCATGCAGACCGCGCAGCATTTTCACGATGCGCTCGAGCGTTTCGGCAAGGGCGAGATCCGTTGCCTCATGGGCACGCAGATGATCGCGAAGGGGCTCGACTTCCCCAATGTGCGGCTCGTCGGCGTCGTCAGCGCCGACACCGCGCTCGCGCTGCCCGATTTCCGCGCGGGCGAACGCACGTTTCAACTCGTCTCCCAGGTCTCGGGCCGCGCCGGCCGCGGTGAGAAGCCTGGCCGCGCCGTCATTCAGACCTTCGAGCCCGACACCCCCGCCATCTGCCTCGCCGCCAGCCATGATTTCGAGCGTTTCGCCACCGCCGAACTCGCTGATCGCCGGGCTTTCCGCCTTCCGCCCTACCGCCGCATGGCCCGCCTGGTGCTGCGCCATCCCGGCGAGTCAGAATGCGCCGCCCGCGCCGCCGCCCTCGCCGACGCGATGCGCCCGTTCATCGGTGGGGTCGAACTGCGCGGACCATCGGTCTGCCCGATCACCCGCATCGCTGGCAAGTATCGGCGCCAGATCGAGCTGTTGGCCGACAACCCAGCGGAAATCAGCCGCGTTCTCGCCGAGGCCCGCAGCCAAGGGCTGCTCAAGCTCGGCGAAGAACTCGCAGTGGATGTCGATCCGATCAACACGCTGTAAACCCTCTGTAAGCGCCCGCGATCTGCCCTACAATCGCCCCGCTTCAGGCCGAGCGATTCATGCATTTAAACATGCATTTAAACATGGGTCGACCTGGCGAAACTTATGTACTTGAACGGGAGTTCATGCAAATGGCCCAGCTGGGTCCCAACTCGGACGGTTCTCAACCACACGCACACCAGTCCATCAACGGCTGGCAGTCGGACTATGTTGAGTCGCTCTACGCGCAGTACAAGTCCGACCCAACCAGCGTTGGAGCCGAGTGGCTCAATTTTTTCCGAGGCTTCGAGCTCGGCCTTCAGCGCGAATCCGACGCGCCGCCTACGACTGCGACCGTTCCCGCTGCGGCTGTTTCTAGCCCAGTCGCCACCACGATCGCGCGTGATTCCCGCGAGACCGACCGTCCGGTTTCCACGCAGAGTGCCAGCGAAAGTCTCGACCAGCGCCGCGTCGACGACCTGATTCAGCGCTATCGAAACTACGGCCATCTCGCCGCGCAACTCGATCCGCTCGACACCACGCGACCGTTCCCCGACTTGCTCACGCTCGAAGCTGTTGGCCTTGGTGACCAAGCACTCGAACGCGCGTTTGACCCGGGCACGCTTCCGCTCAGCAATCCATCTCCGCTCGGCGAAATCATCTCTTGCCTCGAGGAAACCTACTGCGGCTCGATGGGCATCGAGTACGCGCACATCGGCAACTTCGATCGCCGCGCCTGGCTTGCCAAGCGCCTCGAGGCCGCACGCAACCGACCGAACTTCAGCGTCGACATCAAGAAGCGCATTCTCTCCAAGTTGCTCGAGGCCGACAGTTTTGAGAACTTCCTCGCCAACCGATATGTGGGCAAGAAGCGCTTCGGACTCGAAGGCGGCGAGTCGCTCATTCCGATACTCGACCAAATGCTCGAGGCAGGTCCCGCGCTGGGAGTGCAGGAATTCACCGTTGGAATGGCTCATCGCGGCCGTCTCAATGTGCTTGCCAATATCGTCGGCAAGGATCTGCAGCAGATCTTCACCGAGTTTGACGAGGCGTGGACCGCGGCATTCGCGACCGGTGGCGGCGATGTGAAGTACCACATGGGCTACTCGAAGGAGTCCACGACTTCGACGGGTCAGAAGTTGCACATCGTTCTTGCCGCCAACCCGTCGCACCTCGAGTTCGTGAACTCGGTGGTGTTGGGCCGTTGCCGCGGAAAGCAACGCCTCATCGGCGACACCGATCGCAAGATGGTCGTGCCCATCATCATCCACGGCGACAGTTCGTTCCCGGGCCAGGGCAGCGTCGCCGAGTGCTTCAACATGATGCATCTCGACGGCTACACCGTCGGCGGCGCGATCCATGTCGTGGTGAACAACCAGGTCGGCTTCACCACCAATCCACGCGACACTTTCGGCGGCAACTACTGCACCGATATCGCCAAGGCCTACGACTGCCCGATCCTCCATGTCAACGGCGACGACGCCGAGGCGTGCGCATGGGCGGCGCGATTGGCGATGGATTGGCGCAACGCCTTCGGCCACGACATCGTCATCGAGATGTGGTGCTATCGGAAGAACGGTCACAACGAGACCGACGAACCGATGTTCACCCAGCCCCTCCTCTACAACCGGGTGAAGAAGGCGCGCGCCGCGTTCCGCACCTACCGAGCCAAGCTTGTTGAGGAAGGCGTTGTCACCGACGCGGAAGTCGAGTCGATGCTGGCCGCGCGGGTATCCATCATGGATGGCGCGCAATCCGCCGCGAAGAAGCAGCCAATCGATCCCGTCGTTGATCCATTCAAGAGCGTGTGGAGCGGCCTCTCGCGCCAATACTCGCACGAGCCCGCCGCCACCAAGGTTTCGTTCGACACGCTCGAACTCCTCGCGAAGAAGCTCGGCGAGATTCCTGCTCACGCCGTCGCGCACAAGACGGTCGTGCGACTGCTCGAGGGTCGCGCCTGCGCCATCGCCACCGGCACCATCGACTGGGCTCTCGGTGAACTTCTTGCCTACGCATCGCTGCTGGCCGAAGGACATCCGATCCGTCTCTCTGGTCAGGATGTCGAACGCGGCACCTTCAGCCATCGCCATGCCGTGGTGAACTGCCAGCAGACCAACGAAGGTTTCTGCCAGCTCAACAATCTCTCCGACGATCAGGCGCGATTCTGCGTGCACAACTCGCCGCTCACTGAGAGCGCGATCCTCGGCTTCGAGTACGGCTATTCGCTCGGTGATCCGCGCATGCTCGTCATTTGGGAGGCGCAGTTCGGCGACTTCGCCAACGGCGCGCAGGTCATCATCGATCAGTTCCTCTCCTCGGGCGAGGCGAAGTGGAAGCGCTCCACCGGCCTCACGCTGCTGCTTCCCCACGGCTACGAAGGCCAAGGCCCTGAGCACTCGAGCGCACGACTCGAGCGCTTCCTTCAGCTCTGCGCCGATGACAACATGCAGATCGTCTACCCAACGACATCTGCGCAGATGTTCCATCTCATCCGCAAGCAGGTGAAGCAAGGTTTCCGCAAGCCGCTGGTGGTGTTGACACCGAAGTCGATGCTGCGACTTCCCGCGGCCATGAGCCGCGTCGAAGGTTTTACCGATGGCCACTTCCGCGCGGTGCTTTCCGATCCAGGCGTCGCGCGCGATGCGGGCGATGCTGTGAGCAAGATCATCTTCTGCTCAGGCAAGATCTATCACGAACTCGCAGCGCAGCGCGACAGGAGCGGCCAGTCCGCGACTGCCATCGTGCGCATCGAGCAGCTCTATCCCTTCCCTGATGCGGGGATCACCAAGGCGATGTCGACCTATCCCAACGCGAAGAAATTCGTCTGGGTGCAGGAAGAGCCGCGCAACAAGGGCGCGTACCGCTTCGCGCAGGCGCAACTTCGGGAACTCTGCGGCATCGAGGTCGGCTACATCGGCCGCCCCGATTCGGCGAGCCCTGCGGTCGGAAGCCAGAAGCAGCACGCGATCGAGCAGGACAAGATCCTCACCGAAGCGATCGGCGCCGCTAAGGCGGGCGATGGACCTGCGGGCGGACCCATGAATAGAGATGCGAGTAAGGACGGAAGCAAAGAGAAGTCCACGCAAAAGTGATTCGCGCCCGATTGAACCAGCACGACGAGATCAACTGACATGGCTGTCGACATCACGATCCCCTCCCCCGGCGAATCCATCACCGAAGTTTCTCTGAGCGGTTGGCTCCTGGCCGACGGCACCTATGTCGAGAAGGACGATCTCCTCGCCGAGATCGAGTCCGACAAGGCGACGCTTGAATTGCGCGCGCCCGCTGCGGGAATGCTCAAGATTTCCACGGCGAAGGGCGACGCCATCAAAGTCGGCGCCGTCGTCGCTTCGATCGACACCAGCACCGCCAAGCCGGCGACCGCTCCAACCGCAAGCGCTGCCGCAACCCATGCAGCTGCCGTAACAACCGCCGCCGATCCGTTCCGCGCCTCGAGCGTTGCGAAGAAGGTCGCCGCCGAGAAGGGCGTCGATCTCGCGCATCTTGCGGGATCGGGTCCATCGGGACGCGTGATGAAAGACGATGTGTTGGCAGCGACCTCCAAGCCCGCGGCCTCAACGGAAACCAAGCCCGTTTCAGTCACCGCATCGCCAAGTTCCGCATCAGGTCCTGCATCAGGCGCCGCCATTCCTGCCGGTAGTCGTGGCTCTCGCCGCGAGAAGATGACCAGGCTTCGGCAGAAGATCGCCGAGCGCCTCGTCCACGCGCAGCACTCGGCGGCGATGCTCACCACCTTCAACGAGTGCGACATGACCGAGGTCATGCGCTTGCGCACCGAGCACAAGGATGCGTTTGAGAAGCAGCATGGCGTTGGCCTCGGCTTCATGAGTTTCTTCGTAAAGGCTGCAGTGAGCGGCCTGCGAAAGTATCCGCGCGTCAACGCCTACATCGTCGGCCAGGGTTCCGAGATGGAAGTCGAGTTCCACGACTACTGCGACATCGCTGTTGCCGTCGGCACCGAGAAGGGACTCGTTGTCCCCGTGCTGCGCAACTGCGAGGGGCAGAGCTTTGCCGGCATCGAAGGCGCGATCAAGGATTTCGCCACTCGTGCGAAGGCCAACAAGCTCGGCGTTGATGAAATGACCGGCGGAACCTTCACCATCTCCAACGGCGGCGTGTACGGCTCGCTGATGTCGACGCCGATTCTGAATCCGCCGCAGTCGGCGATCCTCGGCATGCACACCATCAAGAAGCGCGCCGTCGAGGATCCGAAGAACCCCGGACAAGTCGCCCTTCGCCCGATGATGTACCTCGCGCTGAGCTATGACCACCGCATCATCGACGGCGCGGAGGCAGTCGGCTTCCTCGTCCACATCAAGGACATGATCGAGAAGCCCGAGCGCTTGCTCTTCTGATCCGATCCCACATCGACCAAATGAAACGGCCCCCGAATTTCGGGGGCCGTTTCATTTGTGTGTGCATCGAACTATCGCGCGGCCATCTTCTTCTGCTCATCCTTCTTCTCGGCATACACCAACTCGCCGTCGGTGGGCAGACCCATGTAGCCGAGCACATCGTTGATGATGTGACCGACCGCGGGACCGGCCAGCGCGCCACCGCCGGTCGCACCGCCCGTCGCCTTCGCCTTCTTGTCGGGATCCTCGATGGTCACCAGCACGATGATTTCGGGTCGGTCGAAGGGCGCACCCGCGATGAAGCTCGCCATGTAGCGATCGGCGAAGTAGCCGCCCATCTCCTTGGTGAGCTGCGCAGTGCCCGACTTTCCGAACGCGGGATACACAAGGATTTCCTTGAGTTTCTTGCCCGTTCCTTCGGTGATGACTTGCTGCATCACCTCGCGCGACTCGCGCACCGCGTGGGTACTGAGCACGGGCATTGAGCCCGTGAGCGAATCGTGCGCCAACGGCTGCAGCGAAAGCGGAACCATGTCTCCTTCGCGGCAGAAGGCGCTGAATGCGCGCACCAACTGCAGCGGTGTGACGGCGATGCCTTGACCGAACGACACCGATGCGAGCGCGCGTGTCTTGCTACTCCACTCATCAGCGCGCGGCATGAGGCCTTTGCTTTCGTTCTCGACGCCGACGCTGGTTCCAACGCCAAACTTCCACGCCGCCAAGCAGCGCTTCATCTCGTCGCTACCCATGCGCATCGCAATGGTCGCCATGCCTGCGTTCACCGACTTCACCAACACCTGCTCCCAAGTCCGCGTTCCGTAGCTACTCGTGTGCGCCTCGCGAATCGTGCGCTTGGCGCGACCGTCAACCAGAGTCAGCGGACCGCTCGGCAATGAAATCGTCTCGTCACGGCGAGCAAACCCATGGTCCACCGCCCACGCCCAGACGAACGGCTTGAAGATGGAACCGGGCTCGAAGGGATCAGTCGCCCAGCGCATGCGGGCAAGCGCGGCGTCGCCCTTGGCGAAATCGGTTGTGATCGGATCGCGCCCGGTATTGCCGCGGATGCGCGAGTACGCCGCCAGAATCTCGCCAGTGTGAGCATTGATCACCAACGCTCGGCCACCCGAAGCGTTCGCCGCGTCGACAACTTCATTGACGCGCGCCTCGACCATTTCCTGAATGACGATGTCGATCGAAAGACGCACCGAGTCGCCCGCGTCGCCCGCGCGATAGCCGCCGGGTGGAATCGAAATCACCGAGCCGAGTCGCGATGCGAAGTAAGTCGTGTATCCGGGCTTGGAACTCAGGCCCTTGTTGGCAATGCGCTCGATGCCACTGCGCCCGACGGTTTCCTCAGTGCCAGGAAGCAGCTTCGCGTACGCGAGCGCTGGCGCGGCTGTTTCCAACTTCTGCTCCGCCGCAAACTGATCGCGGTCGCGCTGCGTTGTCTTGGCCTTCACCAACTTCGAGGTCGCCATCGTGTCGAGCAAGTCCTCGTCGAGGCCACCGCCCATCTGCATGGTGAGGGACCACGCCTTCACGCGCGCCTCCACTTGACCGTCGACCTCACCAAGAATCGCGGTCGCGATCGTGTTGGCGGGCATGTCGATGAGCGGACTCAGCGCCGTTGCGAGCTCGCCAACCGGATCGTCGATCACTCGCGCGTTCTCGCCTCGAGAAAGAAGCTGGATCGCCTCGATGTTGTACGCATACGCCTCGCGATACAGCGAGCGCACATCGACCACCAGCGGAATGTCGGAGACGACATCAATGCCGGTCTTGCCAACGATTCCCGCGGCAATGTCGCCGTAAGGTCGCACCCGCTCCTGCTTCGGTTCGAAATGCGCGGCGCGCACGATGCTGGTGGGTCCGCCCGCTTCCTTCGCCGTGCGCAGCAGGCGGATCTGCTCATCATTGAGCGCCTTCTCCACAACGATGTAACGCGGAAGCTCCAGCCATTGGTCGGGCTGCAGATCACCCGATGCGGGCAACTTACGCAGCGTCGCCGGCACGCGCAGATGGTCGCCGACCTTTGGATCGAGATCGACGATGCGATGAACGATCTCGTCCTGAGGAACACCGAGCATCGGCCCAAGTTGAGCTGCGAGCTCGCTGATCGGATCAAGAATGATGCGATCGTGCTCGCGCGCCTTTCCTGCAGCGATGCGCTTGGCAACGACTTCGTTGCGCATTTGCGTGTCGCGGTAGAGATCACGCACATCGAGGTAGAGCGAGCCGCCCAACGCGTCGAGCGCGAGCGTTCTGCCGAATCGATCGAGAATCTCGCCGCGCGGCAACGGATCGGAAACCGAAATCTGTTGCGCGAGCTTTCCGTTGGCGTCTTGCATCGACGCAATCAGCTTCGGCCCAGGGTTCGTCTTCAACTGCACCACTCGAAAAGTGATGCCTGAAATGCCGACCGCCGTTGCCGATACAAGAATGCACGCCCATCGTGAAATCGAATGGGCGCGCGTTGCGGGCTGGGAGTCCTGACTGCGTGGCTCGTTCATCCGCTGATCTCCTGCTGCTTGCGAAGTTGTTCTGGCTGCGCGACGGTGAGGGGATCACCGATCGCCTCCTCGGTGGCCTTCGAAGGGTCGTAGCGGAATGGCACCGATTTGTACTCGGCGTACTTTTTCTCGCCGATGCGATCCTTGATCGCCGTGGCCGTGGTTGCTCGCGCGACCTTCACCTGAAGACGCACGCGCTCACGCTCCGACTCTTGGATACGAAAGTGGATCCGGCTGATCTCAGCCGCGCGATCGATGCGCTTCTGCCGATTCACTAGCAGCGCGCCATACATGGCGCCGAGCACGACGATGACCGTTGCAATCTTCGCGAACATGAGGCCTCCATGCCTCGCGCCCAGAGTGCGGCGCGCGTTCACTTTTATCTATCAGTTGGCGAGCGCGACCTTGATGCTCGATCCGAGCTTCAACTTGGACTCGGCGGTGAGCCCGGGGTTCAACGCAATGATCTGCTTCGACTTCGAGCCATTGCCCAGCGAGCGTGCCGCGATCGACCAGAGCGTATCGCCCTTCTTTACGGTGACCGTCTTGTACTTCGCGACGGCGCTTGCGGGTGCAGGTGCGGGCGTGGGTGCGGGAGCAGGCGCGATCACTGCCAGCGACTGAGCAGGCGTATCAATCACCTGCGGAACAGCGGATGGATCAAGCACAGTGATGTCGGGGACCTTGATGGTCTGGCCGACCTTGAGCTTCGTCGGTTCAATACCGTTGTACTTCACCAACTTCGTAGCAAGCGACTTCTTGTTGTAGTACTTCGCCGCGATCTTCTCGGGGTTGTCGCCCTTGACCACGGTATGGGTGCGCTCGGCGGCAACGATCGGCGCCGCTGGCGGCGTATAGATCGGGTGCTGGAACTCGTCGCGCGCCGGAACCGGCTGAACAAGTTGAACGCCACCGATCGTCGCGGGGCCATCTGGACCGCGCAGCGGATCGTCACCAAAGTGGCGAACCTCAGCGAGATCATCTTGATGACCGGGCAGCGGCTTGGTGGTCTCGTAGCTCACGAGCGTCTCGGGCGATCCGATCTGCGAACCGCGCGCAGAGAGATGATCGGACACCAATATGCCCACGAAGAGCAGGAGTCCGAAACCAATGACCATCACCAATTTGTTTTCGCGCGTCATGACTGAGCTTCCTTGCTTCAGCCTTGCTGCTCGCCATCGTCCGTCGTGCGTCATGCACGTGCCTTCGGATCCGACGACTCTCGCATCAAGATGTTTTTGACAGTGTTGCCAACGACTTCACACAGTGACCGAAGGGCCGTCGACCATGACAACCCTAAGCTTTGCCGATCGCGCCCGCGGGTTCTCCGCGGATTCGCGATCCGATGCTACCAAAGCTCCAGAAGTAATCTCGTGAACGAGACCACTCTTTCGCATGGCGGCGAAACCTTGCTTCACTATGCGATCTTCGAGGCTATGAAACCCGATGATCGCGATGCGTGCCCGCGGTGCGATCCAACTCAGTTGGCCTTCGTGAGTGCGCTGCGCGGCGCGGCGAATTGAATCGATCAGCGCGTCAAGCGCGCCCATCTCGTCGTTCACCGCGATGCGAAGCGCCTGGAAGGTCTTCGTTGCCGGATGCATCCGCGAAGCGTGGGCGCGGGCGCCGTAAGACTCCCGAACCAGTTCCGCAAGTTGCGCCGTGGTGGTGATCGGCGAAACCGCGCGAACCGCCACAATTTTTGAGGCGATCTTGCGGGCCATTGGGTCTTCGCCGTAGCGCGAAATCAACTCGGCTAAATCACGCTCGCTGGTGGTGGCGATCAAGTCGGCGGCGGTCATTCCCGACGACGGATCAAGCCGCATATCGAGCGGCCCGTCACGCATGAAGCTCATGCCGCGCGCGGGGTCATCGACTTGCGAAGAGGCGAAGCCGAGATCGGCGAGCACGAGGTTGGCAACCAGACCGCGGCGATCAAGCTCCCGCCCCACGGACACAAAGCTGCTGTGGATCGCCAAGGGAGCGATGCCCGATGCGTCCTGAACCCGGCTGGTGGCGAAGGCGAGGTTTGATCGGTCGAGATCAAAGAGCGCGACCTTTCCGGTTGGACCCAACCGATCAGCGATCGCCGCCGCGTGTCCGCCCCGCCCAACAGTCAAATCGACATAGACCTCGCCCTGAGCGGGAGCCAGGCCCTCAATGACCTCTGTGAGCAGCACCGGGAGGTGTCCCGCGGCGCCATCCGTAATCAGTTTGGAAGACTCATTCACGGGTGGCGGTCGCTCGGAGCCGTAACCCCACTGGAAAGCGTGGCCGCTTCCGGCTTTGGTTCGGCCTCAAGGTGGCTCTGCCATCGATTGCGAAGCGCGATCTTCAGCCCGACGGCGCCGATCGCTCCAAAGAGCACAATGGACACGGCGTACAGAATTCGAAGTCGAACGATCTGTTGGATCGCAAGCGCACCCAGCAGCACGCCCAGAACGCCGAACGAGAACGACAACGCGTACAGGGCGATCACCGCCCGCTTCACGCCGCCCAGCGAGCGCTTGGCGATGTGGTGAATGTGATTGGCGTCGGCCGTCGACATCGATACGCCAGCGATCTTGCGCCGCAGAATCGCCAGCGAAGTGTCCATGATCGGCAGGGCGAAGATGATCAAGCCCGCGAACACCAGGTGGGTGTCGCCCTTGTCCCCGAGCAGGAGGATCGACACGACGACCAAATAGCCGATCAGCAGGCTTCCGCAATCGCCGAGAAAAATAACCGCAGGGTTGAAGTTCCACGGCAAGAAGCC
>Ga0114978_10000896_pt1 | contig 24946 bp, 17 predicted proteins | sample S_140212_EF_Meta_FD_87027 | JGI IMG/M metagenome (GOLD analysis project Ga0114978, IMG submission 87027) | Freshwater microbial communities from Lake Simoncouche, Canada to study carbon cycling - S_140212_EF_MetaG | ecosystem: Environmental > Aquatic > Freshwater > Lake | place: Lake...
CGCTGCGTGGCCTCGATGGTCGTGGTGGCATGCTCTGTGCATTCCTTCTAGGGAAGAGTGGAGGGCGATGACTGAAGGGCCGGCGGAGCTTGAAAACAAAGGCCGAACGACTCCCGCAGGATGCTTCGAGCGTAAGAGGACAAGGCCTCCCAGAGCAAGTTCAGAGCAGGAGCCCTTGTTTGTAGCGGCCGATTCACCCCATCATGCAGCGGCCAGCCCTTGCCCCAAACTCGCCCCAAGCCATTTTCACAAAGCGCACCTGCGGAGCACGTCGATGGGAATCGAGGCCTACTGCCCCAACGGCCATCGCATCAAGGTCAAGGACTCATTGGCTGGAAAGAAAGGTGTCTGCCCGACGTGCGGCATGAAGTTTCGGATTCCTAGCGAAACGGGCCAACAAGAGGCGTCGCCTTCAAAGCCAGTGGCAGGAGCCGGTTTTGAAACGCCCTTTCCATCGGCAGCAGACGCGAGCCCTCCGCTGGCCCGATTGCTTTCTCTGGATCCCAAGATTGTAGCTACACTGCCTCGGGCGGTACCTCGCGACGCGGCCGCTTTGCGTGGGCCACAGCAGCCTGTCGCCGCGCCCAGCGACTCGCCAGCATGGCCGGCATTCGATCAGCAGCCAGAGTCACTGCAGTCCGAGTCGCTCTTTGATCCGGCGCCAGCGTGGAATGTGCCTGCCTCCCCCCATCTCCATCCGGCGATTGCAGATCGCGAGGATCTCGTCTGGAGCATTGCGTTTGCTGGCGGTGAACCCACGCCACCCATGTCGGCCGAGTCGATGCAGGCGTGGCTGGATTCGCAGCAGCCCACTGGCGAGGAATACGTTTGGCGATCCGACTGGCCCGAGTGGCTCCCCTTCGGCGATGTCTTTGGTTCGCGCGGGTAGCGATTTGCCGACGTTTCTTTTTAGCTGCGGTAATCGCCGTGGCAGGAGTCGCACGATTTCTTGATCGCGCCGACGGCAGTTCGTACGCTGTCGTAATCCCCCTTCGTCGCCCCGTCCCTCGCCTTGACAGCGGCATCCCGCATGGCCACGGCGTATGCGCGATAGCCATCGTCGTCGTGATACTCAAAATCCTTTTGTTGGATTACCTCGCTGATCACAGCCACCATTTCGATTTCGTGCAGAACTTTTTCCACCTGTTTTGTGAAGTCGGCCTTGGAAGCGATCGCACTGCCTAAAAATTCATCCGCCACTTCCAGTCGCGACATCAACGCCGGCCGGGCCGCCACTTGGCTCCAGAGAAAGTCCTCTTCCCGTTCGGCTTGCGTTTTGAGGGGACTACCATCGAGCAGTGTTTCGAGATCGGCTACGCGAGCCCTCGATTCGGAAAACGATTGATCGGTGCCAACCTTACAATTGAAGCCCACGCGGGCAAAGAGATCGCGGGCCGTGCCGGAATCTTTTTTCCACCGCACATCCCCATCGTAAGCGGCAATCACACCGAAGGCTAAGGCGATCGAGCTAAAACCCTCGCGGGCTTTGTCGTACCCGCCTCCTTTGAAGTCCGATGGAGAGGCGACTGCTGCTGTCACGAGCCCCTTCGTGTCTTTGATCTCGTCGACGAGCGTGTCCGGCGAGACAAGAGACGACCACCGAAACCCACCGGTAGGAGTCGATTCGGACGGCGGCGAGTCTGTTGCCGCGGCACGTGTTGGTGCCGATACCGAGGCAAAATCTGGTCGATCGCCAGTGAGCATGAGAAATGCGTCGTCAAAAAAACTTGCTTGTGAGGCCTTGTCCCACGTTGGCCTAGGTGGCGTTGCTCGCAGTCGCTCCTTTGCGACGGGCCGCGCACGGCCCATCTGTGCGGCAGCCATCTGGGGGGCGACCAAGATCCAGACCACCACCCCGCACACCATCGCCGCCGCGGCCCCCCAGGCATTTCTGTAGAATCGCTGGTCATTTTTTTGTTTGTGCCGCTGGCTGAACCGCTGCATCAGATCAATTCTCCGCTTCATCGTTCCAGGGCATTGAAAAAACAATCCACCACAGTTTTTTAACAGTCTGCGACTCCGGTGTGCGATTCCAAAGACTATACCGAAATTGAAACAGCGAAATGAGCGGCAAGCCACGCATTTTTTCGGCTTGACTGGCCGTGGCCCTTTCGTCACCTTCCCCGCCTTCGACCAACACACAAAACATCCACGGAGTCACCCAAACTATGAAACCTTTAGAGGCTGTTCTCGGAACTCTGGCTCCTGCCAAAAACACTCCAGCCCAGAAAACCCCAGCTCCGAAAAGCAGTGGCAAAAATGCACGCACGCTCTTGTTTTTAACCGCCTGTTTGACGGCGGGATGCTTGATGCTAGCGCTGATCAGCCAGACCGGTTGCTCGGGCGGTCGTTTGGGGTCATCAGCGGCCACAGAGCCAGCGAAGGCAGCCGTGGTGGGCTTTCTGGAGGCGATTCAACGCGGAGATGAGGAAGCTGCCAGTGGGATGCTCACAAAAGTAGCTCGCGCAAAAACTCAAGAAATGGGGCTGTCAGTGGCTCCGCCTGTGAACCCATCGGCCACCTACTCAATCCGCGACTGTGAGATGGTGGGTGACGCAGGCGATCTTGTTCATGTGGGCACAGCTTGGACCGACACTGATTCCGATGGATTCACGACAACAGACAATGTTGTGTGGGTGGTTCGTTTGGATCCAGAGGGCTGGCGAGTGGTGGGCATGGCCATGCGGATCTTCGAGGACATGCCGCCCTTGCTCCTCAATTTCGAAGACCCCGAAGACATGATCACCAAACAAGAACTGGTGGCCCAGGAATTACACAAAAGGGCACAGGCGGCCGATGCAGAGTCGGCCGAGCCTCGTACCGCTCGCGGCGAAAAGCCAGCTCAAAGCGTCCAGTAAGGGTCTCGTGAATCGGTTCGAAGACTCAGGACATCTATTCAAACGGCCCCAGACTCAATGGTCTGGGGCCGTTTTTTTTTGGAGGCAGCCAAAAGCAAGCCTCTTTTTCGCTACAAGCGGCATATTCGCCCCAAAACACCCATTTTTTTCACGTTCTTGACAGTCAAACTCCCGGTGTTAGCCTAAACCCCCAGATTTCCCAGATAGAATCTCTTAGCCAACCGTCAGTGCTTGCGGGGGAGTGCAGCCGGTTGCCAAGGAGGTCTGCCTTGGGTTGATTTTCGAAATTGTTTGCTGAGGTCCGGTGGCCGTCCCGGATCGAGGTTGTTTCGTGACGGCTTTTAGGACGCATTGGCGTTTAAGTCTCTAACTGGAGGAATGTGATGAAGCGTTTTCTTGGATTTGCAGTTGCTATGTTCTTTGCATTGATTGCCATCGCCCTTATCGGCGGTGACTCGGGTGCTGTTGCTGGCCACGGTTGCCATGGCCGTAAGAGCTGCCATGGTAGGAAGCACCACGAGCGTCGCGAGCGTTGCCACGGTCGCAAGAACCGTTGCCACGGCGAGGCGGCTGCCCCAGCTTGCGAAAGCGGTTGCGGCGAGGTCAATGCATGCGGCGGTTGTGCCGGCGGTGCATGTGGCGGCGAGGGTGTGATCGTTACGGAAGGCGTTCCAACTGAGGTTGCCCCGGCTGCCCCGGCTGCCACATGATTTCCAAGAAGATTCTTCCTGGAAGAATCTCATTGTACAGCTGAGCCAACTTTGAAGTGCCTGCCCTGAGGCACAGGTTGTCGCGTCAGTTGAAGTAAGAAAAATGGGCCGGGCCTTCCTTCGGGAAGGCCCGGCTTTTTTCGTAGACCAACAGGAGCGTGGATGTCTCGTGGAACGTTCTGCGGCCGCTTAAAATTCGTCTTCCGTAAGCGGCCTTTCGGCAGCACCTCCACCAGACTGTCCGGCTTCGAGTGGGCATTTTCCAGGCTCCGGGCAACCCTTGCACCCATCTTGATCGCAGTGTTGGCACTGGCCCAGCATGCCTTTTATGGCCCGCTGCTGCCGCTTGTGTTCCCATGTTTTGGCGGCTTGCTCCATGACGCTCCACGCGTCATCAGTCGATGCATCCCAGCGGATCGTGCAGACACTCTTGTCGGTGTCGACTGTTATTTCTTTCATGATGCGCTTGGCGGCCTCCTCGTTCCCGTATTTGAGTGAGGCTAACGCAACAAATCCTCTGACAACACTCTCGACGTCCGCCGCAGCCTCGTTGTTTTGCATTTCCAACTGACCGCGATAAAACAATGCTCCCTTGTCCTCGCCAAAAGCAACACGAAAAGCCGAACATGGCTTGAGTACAGGGCACCTGGTGTTTGGATCAACGGCCACTGCCCGTGCAATCAAAATTGATCCGGGGCGAGTGCGACCAGAGAGCATCGCGCCGGTTCCGGGGATTCCTTTCGCAGAACCGGCAAGCAAATCGATCGCCGCCTTGACAATGGTTTCCGTGCGACCAAAGACGATCACATCGTCCTTAAAAAATGCCCCCACTGCTGGCCCAGACCAGCCTCGCTGCCAGCCTTTGTGGGTCCAACTGTGCAACACATAGTCGCCGTACTGGCTTTTTTTATGATCAGTTGCTTTTTCCACCATCTTCGTCAGGAAGTCTCTTCTGGCATCCGCATGCACGATCATCACAGCATTCCGTTTGTCGGCGTCCATTCCGTATGCCGTGATGCCGTGTAGATCCTTGCGAGGATCCATGCCTGTCATGCCGGAAACCATAGCCATTACATGCTCGGAGTGCGGGTGCATTTTGACGGCCATCGCATACGCTCGCTGCATCACCGTTGATTCCCTAGCAGCGTCCATGTCGAGATGCATAATCCATTTGGAATCGGCCGCAACGCAACCCAGATCCAGTGGCCCAGCAACACCCTCGCGGCCCCAGTCGACGAACGCCACGACAGACGCCACTACCATCCAGACTCGGGACGTCCGCCCCACGCAACCCATGTTTGACATTAAAGTATCTCCAAATAAAAAACTCAAAAGGAACGCTTGGAAACGAAACCGCATTTTGTACGGGTTGACTCTGTGAGGTTACAAAAAAAGTTATCGAGGATGTCGCGCGCATTTTTCAGATCGCGACAGTCACAGGACGAAAGGGGACTCCAGTGGCGAAAGCCCTACAATTGTTCTTCTGCGACCGACGTGTTTTTTATGGAGACACAGGAGATGGAGCAACCGGCGGGGCAGGCGTAGGCGGTTGCGCCAGTCGCCGTAGGAGTCGGCCTCGTCGGAGTGGAACAGGCTGTTGCGGGTCAGTCGTATCGTCCGGCCCTTCCGCGACTGCCGCCGCCCGGTCCGCTCGCCGCTTGGCCACTTCGTCGATCATGCCCCCCACCAAATCAATGATGGCATCGGTGGAAGGATCGCTGCGGATATCTGCTGGCAGGTTTGATTTCAACTGATCGAGTTTTTCTGCAGTGCCCGTTTTTTTATCTGGGCTCGAGGCTGTCTCTGGCACGGTGGGCTTGGCTCGATCCGAAACGACAGCGGCCGCCGAGGCTCGAATCGACCCGTCGAAGTTCACCTTTGGCTCTCCGAGCGATCCACCGATGAGAATCGAAAATGTCTTGCCTGCCAACGCCGCCAAAAGCGGTCGATCGGCGGGCATATCAACCGGCAATGGCAGCGATAGTTTGAGGTCCAGCGATTTGTCATCGAGCCCCACCGAGCCGCTGGAATGCACGTCCAGCCTCTGCCCGAGCTGCGTCAGTGGCACGCCAAACTCAAGTCCCTTGTGCCAGACACGTCGATCAGCCACACGAAACTCCACTGCAGACTCATCGGTAATTCGCACCGACGTCGGCAGTTGCATCCGTCCCGGCAGGGCCTTCAACATATCCTTCACCAGCGGCCCCGGCCCCAAGTTCACCTCGTGCATTTCAAGAAGGCCGGACAATCGAGCAGATTCTGGCGAGCCTACAGGCAGCGTCGCGCCATCCAGCCGCAGAGAAAATCGGCCGCTCGTGCGGGTGGCGTCGGCCATGGCCGGCACAATGTAGGCCAGCACGCCCTGTGCCACGCTTGCCTCCAGTTTTGCATCTCGTAGAAGCTGCACGGGCTGGACCGACCATTCGCTGAAACCCCCTGCCGCTGCCGGACCGAGGCTGGCATGGATATCGATTGGATCACTTGCCCATACCTCTTCGGCCCACGGTCCCCGGATTTTCACCACGACGCCTTCCAGATCCAAATGAAATCGAACTAGGCTGCGTGTAGCAGTCGGTGGGGGCATGGCAGGATCGCCAACTGTTTGTGAGGCAGATGTCTTTGAGCGGGGCATTGCGTTGCCATGCGAAATTGACTCGGGCACAAAAAGACCCGTCAGGTTGGAATCGCGGTTGGCATCAAAAACGATATCAGTCTCCAGGCCCTCCACGCGGAACCGGCCCAGATCTCCAAGCGAAAGGAGCATGCCCGCCAGACCGTGGCTGCCCTGGATGCGTTTGATTGCCAGTGGTTGCTTCGCACCGTTTCGTGGAACGATTCGTACGTCTTCCAACACGATTGGGCCCGTCCAGCCAATCGTGGCCGCGCCGATCGAGACATCCGCTTTGAGCCCGGGCACAGCTCTGGCGATGAACTGCGAGATCCTCGTCGGATTGGAACACAACCAAGGCACGCTGCCGAGTCCGAGAAGGATTGCAACCAGACCTGCCCAGAGCGTGGTGCGAATCAGAGACGACATGCCATGCTTGAGTCCTGAGGTATCTGCTGGCGAGACCGATTCAAGTGACGGGCTATTTTGATGTGGGATTGGCATTGAAAAATGTCTCCTAAAAAGGCAAAACTGTCGCGATCAATCGTAACGCAGCCGCAGGCATTTGTCCCGTATTGCGATTGGGCCGGTGAACCCATCTTCCCAAGTGGACAGCGTTTTAAAGGCGTTCTTGCATATGGATCTTACGATCAGCCGACGGTTTGCCGATGACACCGCAGGCAGTTTGGCCCCACAGGACAACTCTACGAGCGATCATGTGGAGCTGGTTGTCAATGGACGGCTGGACACAGAATGCGCTGAGCAACTCGAAGCGGCCGTCGCTGAAGAACTGCGGTTGGGGCGGCACTCCATTCGACTGGACCTGACAGACGTCGGCTTTCTCAGTTCAGGCGGCATTCGAGTGCTCTTTAATATTCACCGCGCTGCCAAAGCTGCAGGGGGAAGTTGTCTGATCAGTACGGCCAGCCACTCGGTCACCCGCGTGTTGACGCTCTCACGATTGGCCCCTCTCTTGATGGAGCCACGCGATCGGGTTCCTCCCGATGGCGCGGCGGGCACGGCTGCTGCGTCGAAGACACTCACGCACCAGAGCTCGCCTCGCCGCGTGGAACCACCAGCTTCTTTGGAGCGGAACGGCCGAATCGGACTGATTGGCTACGAACACCCAGGAGCCGTGCCACTGCGGGCATCGCTGTGGGGAAACATCGACGTGACTGCCGGTGATGGCGCAGCCCAAGCCCCGTGCGTGGCAATCTCACACAATGCATTCGGCCTAGGACTGGCTGCCTTTGCCGAGGAGGGAGCAGCCGCTGCCGGCGAGATGGTGGCCGCTTGCGGAGCGGTTTTCCTACGGCCACCGCGTCCATTCGCCACCGCCGATTCCCTCATTGGCACTGGCGACCTCGTGTCGGAGATACGGATGGCTGCAGGGCTCTCGTGGGAAGGACTTCCCCGTGGCCGTGCGGGCTTTGAGCCAGTCGATGACGAGCCCAGCGTGCGACTGGATGAACTGGCTGGCTGTCTGCTGGCTCGATCGCAGGCAAGCGCCATTGCCTTTGTGATCGTCGGCGAGGTGTACGGATTGGTTGGGGTTGAATTAATCAGACCTCTGGCTGATGCTTCGGCCCAAGATCATCCTCGCAGCGGGATCGCTGCGATTGCGGCTGGGTGGCTCTCGTTCTCTCGGGAGCCGGTCCATGGGAAACGCACCGCTTTGGTTGTGGGCGTGGCTGCCAAACAGCCCGATGAAAAACTCGCGCCGTTCCTGCGTTCGCTGGGCGCCAATGGCCCTGCTGGCCACGCGCATGCTGCTGTTTTCACGCATCGGCCGCTCAAGCGTGGCGCCGCCGATCTCACAGCCACGGTGCGAGATCTATCGACTTCCGGTCCGCTGGCCGTGGTGCATATTTTGGGCGACCCGCAGCCTGTGCTGGGCAGCGGACAGTCGGAGTTCGTGCGAGGGGCGTGTTGGTTTGCGCCGCTGGTGCTTCATGAGGGATCCGGAGAGCGATCTGAAGAGGGAGGTGGAGCGTGATCACATTGCTCTCTACGTGGTCGTTCGGCATCGCGCTGGGGTTCGTGGCGCTGGGGGTGTTTGTCAGCTACCGGCTGTTTTCGTTTCCAGACATCACCACCGACGGATCATTCACGCTGGGCGCTGTGGTCTCTACGGTGCTGCTGGTGGCAGGCGTGGATCCGGTCGTTGCCACGCTCGGCGGCATGCTGGCCGGCGCAGCAGCTGGCGTTTGCACCGGCACGCTCTATGCCGTGCTAGGAGTAGAGCCGCTCTTGGCGGGCATCCTCATGACAACGGCGCTGGCCAGCGTGAATCTTGTCGTACTCGGAAGAAGTAATGTGCCGCTGTCCGGCGTGACCACGCTCTTAGACCGGGTCGAAGTGATCCTGCTTCCAGTGGCACAACTCTTGGGATTTGACGCCGTCACAGCGGGCGAAGCAGCCCGGCTTGGCGGTCTTGTGCTGGCGGCCTCCGTCACGATCCTCTCGCTCTATCTCTTTTTTCGAACGCAGCTGGGCACCGCGATGCGGGCTGGCGGCGACACACCCACGATGGCCAGAGCGCTCGGCCGCCATACGGGCGCAATGACGATTGCCGGACTTGCGATTGCCAACTCGCTGACGGGACTGGCCGGATCGCTGATCGCGCAGTATCAAGGGTTCGCCGACGTTCAGATGGGCATCGGCATGGTAGTCTGGGGAATGGCCAGCGTGTTTCTGGGCGCAGCACTCGTGGGCCCGGCGCGTCTGGGTGGTGCGCTGATTGGCACCGTGGCGGGGAGCGTCACATTCCGGCTGCTCGTGGCCGCAGCACTCCGCGCTGGCCTCGATCCCGATTGGCTCAAATTCACGACGGCTGTTGTCGTTCTCACGGCGCTTGTTGCACCACGTTGTTTTGTCCGCCGCGATCAGACATCCCCTTCTCGCTAATGATTCCCAACATACCGCCCGGCCAACTCATGCTTGAACTCACCGATGCCACTGTCACATTTGCCGCCCCTGGTGGCCCCGTCGTGCGGGCTGTGGATGGCGTCACACTCAGCGCGCCGGCCGGTTCTTTTGTGGTGGTGATCGGCACCAACGGGTCTGGCAAGAGCACGCTACTCAACGCCATTGCCGGGACGGTGCGACTCAACTCGGGCAGCGTGCGTCTGGCAGGCCACGCCATCACGCACTGGCGCGAAGACCAGCGAGCACGGCTCCTCGGACGGGTCTTTCAAGATCCTCGCGCCGGTACTGCCGCGAGCCTCACGGTGCTAGAGAACATCGCCGTGGCGGCCTGTCGCGGCCGACGAGCGGGCCTGAAGTGGGCCACCAATCGCGTGCTCCGCGCCGAGGCGGCCCAGCGACTCGGCGCAATCGTGCCAGGACTGGATGCCCGACTGGATCAGCCCATCGGCTCACTTTCCGGTGGCCAGCGGCAGATTGTCTCGCTCGTCATGGCGACCTGGCACAGGCCCGATCTCCTCCTGCTCGACGAACACACATCTGCCCTCGACCCGGCTGCAGCTGATCGAGTGGTGCATGCTACGGCGACGTTGGTGCGAGAACATCAGCTCACCGCCTTCATGGTGACCCATTCGCTCAAACAGGCTGCGGCGCTCGGCGATCGATTGTTGCTTGTGCACCGCGGAAAAATTGCTCTGGATGTGCAAGGTGCTACCAAACGACGACTGACGGCCGATGATCTGGCCGCTCGATTCGATCGCTTGCGATGCGCCGACCAACTGGACGACACTGCGGCACAGACGCTCGCGGATTTGTACGTGTAAGCAGTCCTCGATAGAAACCTCAAACATGATCGGCACCATCTCCCCATGCACTCGAATCTGACCGCCGTGCTGCGTCGCTCGCTGCCCACCATTTTTCTGCTGGCTGGTGCATCGGCGTTGTTGTTGGCGACTGACCGTCAGTCGTCGGCTAGGGTATTGCCAGCCATTGCCGTACTCCAGCAGGTGAGTTCGACGGTGCTCGACGATGCCATCACTGGAATGCTGGCAGGCCTTGCCGAGCGAGGCTATATCGACGGGAAGACGATGACGGTCCGCCGGTTCAATGCCGAGGGAGACATGTCTCAGGGCAACGCTATCGCGAGAGAGATTGTTGGCGGACCATTCGATCTTGTGCTGACCTCCAGCACGCCCTCACTCCAAGCAGTCGCAACGGCCAATACCCGCGGTCGACTGAAGCACGTCTTCGCGGCGGTAGCCGATCCATTCTCGGCGGGGATTGGCCTAGACCGCTCCGATCCACTCGTACACCCGCCGCATGTGGTGGGCTACGGCAGCCTTGCGCCGGTGGACGCGACGTTCCGGTGTGCTAGGCGGATCAACCCTCGGCTCAAGCGAGTGGGAGTGGCTCACAATCCCGCTGAAAGTAATTCTCGCCGTTTCATGGAGTTGGCCCGGGCCAGTTGTGCCTCCTCTGGCATTGAATTGCTAGAAGCCGCCGTGGAAAACTCCTCGGGTGTGATCGAGGCCATTCAATCTACAATCTCGCGGGGTGCCGAGGCCATCTTTGTGCCAGGCGATACAACGGTTATCAGTGCACTCGATTCGATCATCACTGCTGCTGGCAAGGCGGGCGTGCCCGTGTTCACCGTGAACCCAGGAGTGCCGGAGCGAGGCACGTTCTTTGATGTGGGATTCAACTTTCAAGAAGTTGGTCTGGCGGCCGGTCGACTGGCCGCCGATTTGCTCGACGGCACCGACCCTCGCACGGTACCAATCCGTGAAACAGCCCGCGAAATACCCCCTTATTTGCTCGTCAACCTGACCGCCCAAGGAGCGGCCCCCAACGTGTGGCGGGTGCCGGATGACCTACTGGAACAGGCCCGCATTGTGATTGATTCAAATGGGCGGCACAATCGCCCGACTGCGGTTCTCGCCGGTCCATTCACCGAACTCATGCCGTAACACAGGGGCTGTGTTGTTTTTCGGAGTGTGCGAAGGCAAACGTGCGTGTCCACCGGACGAATTCCACGATTGTATCCGAGAGCAACTCCCATGGCTTGATCTCCAACAGGCACTCGTGAAGGAATCACAAAATCTGATAGACTCTGACGCGTTCATATGCGCGGGCGTAACTCAGTTGGTAGAGTGCTAGCTTCCCAAGCTGGATGTCGAGGGTTCGAGTCCCTTCGCCCGCTCTTTGTTTTTATGGATGACTCACGCAGTGAGTCTGTTTCGAGTTTTTACCCTTCAAGAGAGACCGTCGTTTATTCCTATGGCAAAAAAAATCCTCGCGTTGCTGACCAAAGCAGAGAAAATGTTTCTGGACTCAAGTATTGGCCAATCGCTGGCCAAGGCCACGCACGTCCAAGTGCAAGCTGCTGCCAAGCAGGCCCGCGTCCTTCGCAATAAGTGGCGTGACCTTCACGAAAGTCAGATGCGATCCACAAAGCGCACCGCCGGGGCGGCAACACGACCGACCAACGTCCGTTCGCTTGAAAAACACAATCTCTTTTCCGCCGCAGTCGTCCGTCTTGAGAAACGGCTGGCCGAATTGGCATCTCTGGTGACCAGTTCACCTATCTCGAAGTCGCTCGCAAAAAAAACCGTGGCTGCTTCAAAAAAAGTCGGCTTGGTCGCCAAGCGAGTGAAGATCGCCGCGCAGGCAAAGATCGCCCCGCGAGTGAAGATCGCCGCGCAAGCAAAGGTCGCCCCGCGAGCAAAGATCGCCGCGCGAGTCTCTGCGAGGGCAAGCCGAGCCGCAGTCCGGGCAGACCTGTCGGCTCTGTCGACCACGCAAGCGATCCAGTTTGATCGCGTCAAGCAACGATCGGCCCTCGCCGCTGCCAAAGCTGGTCGCATCAAACAAGAAGGCCTTGGCACCCGCAGGCTCGGTCACGCCGCATCGCGTGGCAAGCGCACTCAGGCCCGACGCGACATGCGATCCCGTTGAGCGGCGCCAATGAGAAGGTGCCATTCGTGAGGCTGCTGCCCGAATGTATTCGGCTGTCTCTAAAAGGAGCTGTCGGAAGTGCAGCAAGTGGACGGTCGTTTTAAAAAGGCAAGGCTCACGCAAGCGAAACCAAAAAGAGACGGGCAAGAATGTCCGCTCTGCGGGATGTTGGTTCTTGCCACGAGGGTCGCTTCATGATTGGCGTTGCCGGAATTGTACTGTCGCTGCTGCTGCTGATTTATCTGGCCTACCGAGACACCAGCGTGCTGATTCTTGCGCCTGTCTGTGCGCTGTTGGCTGTCATGTGTGATGGCAACTTGCCATGGCTCGCGGCGTATACGCAGATTTTCATGGGCAGCGTCGGGCAGTTTGTGAAGGATTATTTCCCGCTCTTTTTACTTGGAGCACTGCTTGGAAAGCTGATGGAGGATTCCGGATGTGCGGCGAAGATTGCCAACGTGATTGTTCTGGCCGTCGGCGTCGAGCGAACCGTTCTGGCAATCGTGCTGAGTTGTGCAATCCTGACCTATGGCGGGGTTTCGTTGTTTGTTGTGGTGTTCGCTGTGTTTCCACTCTCGCGATCACTCTTTCGGGAAGCCACTATTCCTCGCCGTCTGATTCCGGCCGCCATTGCACTGGGCTCTTTCACATTCACGATGACGGCGTTGCCAGGGACGATGCAGATTCAAAATCAGATCCCGATGCAGTTCTTTCGAACGACATCGTTTGCCGCGCCAGGGTTGGGCTGTATCGGCGGAGCGATCATGTTATTACTGGGAATGCTGTGGCTGAACTCCTGCGTCGCAAGGGCTCGAAAAAATGGTGAAGGGTTCGGGCCTCTGCTTTCGTCGGATGAAATTTCCCCTGTCACTTCGGACGCGGACGCAAGCCGATCGCTGCCATCAGCCTGGAAGGCGTTCGCGCCCATTGTGTGCGTGATTGGGCTGAGCTTTCTGTTCTCGCAGTTGATCATCCCAGGGTGGGATGTGAGTTATCTATCGGAAGAGCGGTTTGGGAAAACCGAACTCAGCAAGGTGGTTGGGCAATGGTCCACGATTCTGTCGCTATTCGTGACACTGCTGATCACAGGAGTGCTGCATTATCGATCCGTTGAGAAGCTCAGAGTATCGCTTTCGCTGGGAGCGAAATCATCGCTTCTGCCAGTGTTGAATACGGCTTGTGAGTATGGTTATGGCAATACGATTCAATCGTTGGCAGGGTTTGCAGTCGTCCAGAACTTTGTGACCGGGATCGCGCCATCAAACCCGCTTGTGTCGGAAGCGATCGCAGTGAACGCGCTCGCGGCCATTACGGGTTCGGCTTCTGGTGGCCTGAGTATCGCGCTCAAAACCCTAGGGGAAACATATTACGATCGAGCAATTACGATGGGAATCGACCCCCAATTGCTGCACCGAGTTGCTTCGATGTCCTGCGGTTGTCTGGACAGCCTGCCTCACAACGGTGCTGTGATCACGCTGCTGCTCATTTGCGGCGTCACTCACCGACAGAGTTATCGTGATGTCGGTGTGGTGACGGTGATCTGTCCGCTGGTGGCCACCGCAGTCGTTGTGTTTCTCGGCACGGTGTTCGGTTCGTTCTGACTGTTCTGGAGTTCTCTTAACAAAAGGCTTCGCCCCCGCAGGTCTCTCAATTGCCTGGGGCTGGATTGGTGCCATTTTTACGATAGTTCCACGGAGGTGTTGGATTTGGCTGGGCCCAGAGGCCGAGTTTTTGTGTCTGCGCCTGCGACTGCAATGCAGCGAGCGATGGATCGCTGGAATACGCTGCATAATGCCAGGCGTTGCCCGTGGCGATCATCTCTTGATTCACATCGAGGCCATTGACTGAGATGTGGCTGACCCAACGCCCGTAGCGATCTTTGCCGCTATCAGTTACGTCCACAGTTTTGCCAAACACCATCGCGGCCATGGCTTCCCGCGATACCGTGCCGAAATCCTGTCCCAGTTCAGGAGCGTCTATCTCGGCCATGCGGATTGTTTGCTGCGTGTTGTTGTTGTCGATACAGGTGATTGTGTCGCCATCGTGTACGCCGACCACTCGCCACAGGTGAGCATTGGCGGCACGACTGGCCGGGGGTTGAGGTGGTGCGCCATTCGCTGGCAGCGATGGCACAGAACTGACAGGCTGTGCGGGCACAGATGGATCCGGCAGTGCATCCCGACTTGCTGGTACCCATTGCGTAGGTGGTGGCGAGAGGGAATTCGCTGGCAGCGCAGGAGATTGCGGTTGAGGCGGCACAGGAAACGGTTGCGATGGAAACTGCGCCGTTGCCGCCGCTGGTCCGGCAGAGTTGGGGGGCAGCAGCGGCGTGCCGCCCAAGGCATTGGCTCCCGCCGGAAACTGATACGGCGCGGGTTGGTAGCGAGCAGTAGTCGACGGAGGCAACGCATAGACAGGTGGCGGGATCGCTCCTTGAGTCTGATAGTTCCAGCCGTTTGCAGCAGGCTGCCCATACGCCTGCCGACGATTGACTGCCGACGGAGATCTTGTGGCAGCAGGTGTCGCTATCGACGGACCAATTGGATAGGTAAAGACATATGTGGGTGCATAATACATCGTCACTGGCCGGCCATCCGGGCCGACGGCCTGATAGGGTATCGCCTGTGGTTGCCATCCCTGAGGCATCGCGCCGCCTTGAACCACGGTGCCGGGCATGGCATGCGCCTGCGATACGGGCACCTGCGCAATTTTAGCGACACTGGGTTTGCCGTCGTTGTCGCCAGGCTTCGTTTGTGCGCCGCCAGTAGCCCACGGACTTACGGGATCAGCGCGGGCTGGCAGCACCACGGTTGCCACCAGTGCGATCGTCGCGATCCCTCCGGCAACCATCGCAGCGCAGCGCGCCGCGCCCTCGCGACTGCGCGCAAGAAAGAGAATCTGGTTCCGGCATCCGTGCCGCATACCTCACGCCCTCCTGGCGAGTCGCCCTGATCGCAAACCGACAGGGGGGTTTTAGACGCCCACCCCACCCCATTGCGATCGGAGTTTAGAGGGATTTCAGTCGAATGCGATTTCTCTATGCCGTACGCCTTGCCGCAGCCGTACGGCCCGTCGGTGAACTCTGCCGGTCGTGCCTTTTGGAAGGCTCGGAGGAATGGCCTGTCTGGCTGATGGTTTTTCAACGTAGGATTGAGTTCTATGCATTTATTCGCCACAGTCCGCCTCGTTTTCGCGACGCTGGTCTTGCTCTCGATCCTCTGGAACAGTGTCTGGGAAGCGGCAGTCGCCGATGAGTTGGTCATTGCGCCCTTGGTTGCCACGGCCCGACGTGCCGGCCTGCGGTTGTTGGAAAGCGATCACCTCGTGCTGGCCACCGACAGGCCAGCACGCCAAGGCGATGGCGTCGAGGATCTGCCTCGCATCTTTGATGAGGCATTTGTGAGTTGGTGCGCTCACTTTTCGATTGATCCAGCGACGCGAAGCGGGTGGCGAGCATTCGGCTGCTGCATGGCTCAACGCGAGCTATTCATTTCGATTGGTCTTCTGCCGAAGGAAGTTCCAGCCTTCAAAAATGGGTACTGCGACCGCAACCGTTTTTGGCTCGTAGACCAGTCGAGCCCTGACTACCGACGGCACCTTCTCCTGCACGAGGGCGTGCACGCGTTTACAAGTACGGTGCGGTCGTTGAATACACCTCCGTGGTACACCGAGGGCATCGCCGAACTACTGGCCACGCACCGCCTCGTCGATGGCCGCTTCGAACCCACGCCGATCCCGCTTCGCAAGGGCGATGTTCAGCAACTCGGCCGCATCGAAAAGATTGCAGAACTCCGAGCGAAGGGAGGAGTTCCTTCGCTTGCGGACGTTTTTCAAACACCTGCTAACGAGCATCACGATCTGACCGCGTATGCCGCGAGTTGGGCCGCCACGGCTATGCTGGCAATCCATCCAACCTATGCAGCGATGTTTGCCGCGATTGAAGCAGGGCCACTGGATCAGGAATTCGGAGTACGACTCCAGCGATCACGAGGTTGGAGCGAATCTCGTGCTGGGCGTGACTTCGATGCCTTCACCGACGAACTCGACTACGGTTACGATTTTTCAAGATCGGCGATCGACTGGTCTCTTGGAAAGCCGCTCGCATCACCGCAGCGAATCGTCGTTGACTCGTCGAGGGGTTGGCAGAATTCGGGTTGGTCGGTTGCGAAAGGGGAGTCCTGTTCACTGGCGGTATCTGGTCGCTGCACAATCGGAGTGCTGCCCGCATCCGCCGCCGCAGCAGGCACCAAAGACGCCCTTGCGCTTGAAAGTGAGGCCGCCGGCATCTCCCTGCGATGGTATCGGGGTCGACCGCTGGGCCGACTGCTTGTAGCGCAGTGGGCGCTCCTGCCCGGAGGTGAGGCCTCGCATCGTGGATTCGTTGTTGTTGCTACGGGAGAGGATCGCACATTAACAGCCTCCGCCGATGGCGTTTTGTATTTCAAAGTCAACGATGCTCCCGGCGAATTGGCTGAGAACTCAGGCACGCTGAGCGTTGCCATAGCTCCAGTTCCAAGAAGCACGCCAGGGGACTAACTCATTTTCCTGACGTTGGTGGACGTAAACGCGGATTTCTTTCGCATTCCTCTCTCGGCGGCACTACGCGTGCGCCGCACACTCACCAGCGGACACGCTCGGCAGGTTGGTCTGGCCCATGAGCCACAAGTCGATGGAGCGAGCAGCCTCGCGGCCCTCGTGAATGGCCCACACCACCAGCGACTGCCCTCGTCGCATGTCGCCTGCGGCAAACACGCCGTCGCGACTGGTCTTAAAATCGCTGCCAGCTTTGACGTTGCCTCGAGGATCCAGTTCCAGCCCAAGGTCGGCGACGAGTCCTTGTTTTTCTGGTCCTACAAATCCCATAGCCAAGAGTGCCAGTTGGCACGGCCACTCCTGCTCGCTGTCGGCCAGTTCGCGAAACTTCTGCTGTCCATTGGCCGCATCGGTGTACCACTCAATCCGCACGCTTCGCAGCGCCCTGAGATGCCCATGCTCGTCGCCTAAAAATTCCTTTGTGAGAATCCCCCACTCGCGGCCGCAACCCTCTTCGTGCGACGTGGTAGTGCGCAGAATGATCGGCCACAGCGGCCAGGGCGTCTGGGCCGGACGCTCTGCGCGGCGAGGATAGCTCCCCACATCTGGTGGCTTGGGCAGGAGTTCAAATTGCGTCAGCGATGTGGCACCTTGCCGGTTGCTGGTGCCGTCGCAATCGCTGCCGGTGTCGCCGCCGCCGATCACGATCACATGCTTTCCTGCGGCCACGATCTGGCCGTTCACCGTATCGCCAGCATTTCGCTTGTTTTGCTGCGGCAGAAAGTCCATCGCAAAATGGACACCCTTGAGGTCGCGGCCTGGGATCGGTAGATCGCGGCCAAGGGTAGCGCCGCCGGAGAGCAAGACGGCATCGTATTCGACGGTGAGCGATTCAGCGGGGATGTCCTTGCCGACGTTGACTCCACAGCGAAACTCAATCCCTTCTTCCTCCATCTGTCGGATCCGTCGCCAGACTCGCCACTTCTCAAGCTTAAAATCGGGGATGCCGTACATCATGAGCCCGCCCGGCCGATCAGACCGTTCAAACACGGTCACCAGATGCCCAGCCCGATTCAGTTGCTGTGCGGCCGCCAATCCGGCTGGGCCGCTGCCGACAACAGCAACTCGCTTGCCACTACGATCTGCCGGTGGCTCGGCCACCACCCACCCCTCGTCAAAGGCTCGGTCGGCTATGGCCATCTCGATCTGCTTGATCGCGACGGGATCTTCATTGATACCCAGCACGCAGGCCGCCTCGCAGGGGGCGGGGCAGACGCGTCCAGTAAACTCAGGGAAGTTGTTCGTGGCATGCAGACGCTGGCTGGCTTCGTGCCACTGATCGCGATACACCAAATCGTTGAAGTCGGGAATGATATTTCCAAGCGGGCAACCGGTGTGACAAAAAGGCACTCCGCAGTCCATGCAGCGGGCACCCTGCCGCACGAGTTCTTCTGCGGGCAAAATGGTTAGAAATTCGTTGAAGTGTTTCAGACGCTCTTGAACAGGCTCTTTGCCTGCGCTCTTGCGCTCATACTTCATGAATCCGCGTGGCTCACCCATAGACACATCCTTCTCCTAAATCGTTTTACCCAGCTCGCGTAGCTTGCTCGGATTTGGTGGCTGCCACCGTTTCGAGGGCTTTTTTGTAGTCGATCGGCATGACTTTCACGAAGCGATTCACCTCGGTGCTCCAGCGGTCCAGGATCGCTTGGCCGCGTGTGCTTTCCGTGTAGGCAACGTGCTTTTCAATCAGGTTCTTTACGGTTTCGATATCGCTGGATTCCAGCGGATCCAGCGTCACCATTTCGCGGTTGACCTTGGAGGCAAACGACCCACTGGCATCCCAGACATACGCGATGCCGCCGCTCATGCCTGCTGCAAAATTGCGGCCAGTCTCTCCCAAAATCACGGCGTGCCCACCGGTCATGTATTCGCAACCGTGATCGCCGATGCCTTCTACGACCGCATCGGCACCGCTATTGCGAACGCAAAATCGCTCGCCGGCAATTCCACGCAGAAAGAGTTCACCTCGGGTGGCCCCGTAGAGCACCACGTTCCCGGCCACGACATTGTCTTCCGCCGCAAATCGCGATTCTCGGGGCGGACGCACGATCACTCGGCCGCCGGAGAGCCCCTTGCCGCAGTAGTCGTTCACATCGCCCTCCACTCGCACCGTCAGACCCGGCACGCCAAACGCCATCAAGCTCTGGCCGGCCGTGCCCCGAAAGGTGATCTCAATGGTGCCGTCGGGAAGGCCTGCCGCGCCGTGCTTCCGCGTGATTGTGCTTGAGAGCACAGTGCCCACCGTGCGATTCACATTGCGAATCGGCAGGTCGAGCCTAACCCGTTTCTTTTCATCAATCGCCGGCCTGCAGAGATCCAGGAGCGTCGTCATATCGAGCGACCGCTCAATACCGTGATCCTGCGCATCCTCATGATGCGTTTTCACACCAGACGGCACCTCTGGCTTGTAAAGAATCGCGGAGAAATCGAGCCCCTGTGCCTTCCAGTGATCGATGGCATCTTTGGTGGCGAGCCGATCAACGCGGCCAACCATCTCATTAATCGTGCGAAAGCCGAGCTTCGCCATCAGTTCGCGTATTTCTTCAGCCAGTAAGAAAAAGAAATTGACGACGTGTTCTGGTTGCCCAGTGAATCGCTTCCGCAGTTCCGGATCCTGCGTGGCCACGCCCACAGGGCAGGTGTTTAGGTGGCATTTCCGCATCATGATGCAGCCGATGACGACCAGCGACGCAGTAGCAATACCGTATTCCTCGGCACCAAGCATCGTGGCGATCACGACATCTTTGGCCGTGCGAATCATGCCGTCGGTCTGCACCACAATCCGGCCTCGCAGATCGTTCATCACCAACACCTGATGCGCCTCGGCCAAGCCTAGTTCCCACGGCAATCCTGCGTGCATGATCGATGTTTGCGGACTGGCGCCGGTGCCGCCGTCGTGGCCCGAGATCAAAACCACGTCGGCCTTGCCCTTGGACACGCCTGCTGCCACGGTGCCCACACCCACCTCTGACACGAGCTTCACGCTGATCCGTGCATGGTGGTTCGCATTCTTGAGATCGTGGATGAGTTGCGCCAAGTCTTCGATCGAATAAATATCGTGGTGCGGCGGCGGAGAGATGAGCCCCACCCCCGGCGTGGAGTGGCGGATCCTTGCGATCTCACGGTCGACTTTATGGCCAGGAAGCTGGCCCCCCTCGCCAGGCTTTGCCCCCTGCGCCATCTTGATCTGCAGTTCTTTGGCATTCACCAGATAGAGGCTCGTCACGCCAAACCGGCCGCTGGCCACCTGTTTAACGGCCGAGTTTTTGCTGTCGCCCGAAGGCTCAAGCTGATACCGCACCGGATCCTCGCCGCCTTCGCCTGTGTTGCTCTTGCCACCGAGGCGGTTCATGGCAACGGCGAGCGTTTCGTGGGCCTCCTTTGAAATCGATCCGTACGACATCGCACCCGTGGCAAACCGCTTCACGATCTCCGTGGCAGGCTCTACCTCATCCAGCGAAACCGCCGCCGCGGCCGGCTTGAAATCGAGAAGGCCTCGCAGCGTGAGTAGGTTTGTCTGCTGCTCGTCGATCAACTGCTGATACTGTTTAAATTCCGAACGGCTGTTGATTTGAGTTGCCTGCTGGAGCTTTGCCACAACGTCAGGCGAGAGCATGTGCGACTCACCTTTTCGCCGCCACTGGTAACGGCCGCCCACGTCGAGTTCGAGCATCTGCGGCACACTTACACGAGGCCATGCGTGCTCGTGGCGGCGGAGCGTTTCCTTGGCCACGCCTTCGAGGCCAATGCCACCAATGCGGCTGGGGGTGCGAGTGAAGTATTCGTCCACCATCGCTGAATCGAGGCCAACTGCTTCAAAAATCTGCGCCCCCCTGTAGCTCTGCTGGGTGGAGATTCCCATTTTGCTCATCACCTTGAGCAGCCCCTTCGCAGCGGCCTTTGCATAATTCTTATGGAGCTTCTCGCGTGGACAGTCGGCTCCGATCATCTGCTCTGCCTGCATCTGATCGATCGTCGCAAACGCCACATACGGATTCACAGCGCCTGCGCCATAGCCTGTCAGCAGGGCGAAGTGTTGCACCTCGCGGGCTTCTCCTGTTTCCACGACGATGCCGCAGCGAGTGCGCGAACCCTCGCGCACAAGATGGTGGTGCACGCCGCCGGTCGCCAAAAGCACCGGAACAGCCGCCATCTCCCTGCACACGCCCCTGTCTGAAAGCACCAGAATCGTAGCGCCTTCTTGGATTGCCTGCGATGCTTCGCTCCGCATGCTATCCAGCCTCGCCCGCATACCGGCTGCGCCTTGGCCTGCCGGAAACACTGTGGAGATGGTGCGAGCCACGAGGCCAGCCTGTGCCAGCGATTTGATGCGAGAGCACTCGGCATTGGTCAGTATCGGCGTCTCCAACCGCAACAGCCGGCACTGCTCTGGCTTTGACTCGAGCAGATTGCCTTCGGAGCCGATCGTGGTGACAAGCGACGTAATGATCTCCTCCCGAATGCCATCCAGCGGCGGATTGGTCACTTGAGCAAAGAGTTGTTTGAAATAGTTCGCCAGCAGTTGTGGGCGGTCGGAAAGCACGGCCAGCGGCGTGTCGTTGCCCATCGATCCAATTGGCTCTGCAGCATCGGTTGCCATCGGCGCCAAAATAATGCGGAGATCTTCGAGCGTGTAGCCGTGGGCCCGCTGCAGTTCGAGCAAACTCGAACGCTCACCCGCAACGCCAGCGGCCCGCCATGGGTCGACAGCGTGGGGAGAACCATTGCCGTTGGTATGCGGTTTGTGAATGGGTTCCTGCCGTTGGATGGTTGCGACCGCATCCCGAGGTAAATCGCGGCGCATTGCAGCAGGTTCGACTGCCCGCGACTGCGACATCGCGGCAGCGGCAGGCAGATCGGGAAGCGAATCGAGCCGCACCTGCTGCGCGTCGAGCCATGCTCGCCATGGCCGTCCACCCGCCAACCGTCGCTTGATCTCATCGTCCTCGACGATCCTGCCTTCCTTGGTGTCGACAAGAAACATGCGGCCAGGGCGCAGCCGTCCCTTCCGCACAACATCGGCTGCTGGCAGATCGAGTACCCCCGCTTCGCTGGCCATCACGACAAGTCCATCCTGCAACTGCCACCAGCGTCCAGGTCGCAGGCCGTTGCGGTCGAGCGTGGCACCGATCCGCACTCCATCGGTGAAGGCCAACGCCGCTGGACCATCCCATGGCTCCATCAGGCAGGCTTGATATTCGTAATACGCCTTCAGTTCGTCGGACATACTCTCGTGCCCACTCCATGGCTCTGGAATGAGCATGCTCACGGCCTCTTCGATCGACCTGCCACCGAGCACGAGGAGTTCCAGCACGTTGTCGAGCGTTGCCGAGTCGCTCCCGCCGGCCCGCACGACCGGCTTGATTTTCTCCAGATCTGGCCCGAACACCGGGTGGGCCAGCATGCTTTCCCGTGCGTGCATCCAGTTGATGTTGCCCCGTACCGTGTTGATTTCACCATTATGAGCAATGAATCGAAACGGATGCGCAAGATCCCAGGTCGGAAACGTGTTGGTGCTGTAACGCTGGTGAACGAGGGCCAAACCGCTTGTCATCCGCGGATCAGACAGATCGGAATAATAGGTGTCGACCTGATTGGCCAGCAGCAGTCCCTTGTAAACGATCGTTCGGGACGAAAGGGAGCAGATATAGACAAACGTCTGCTCGACGAGCCCCAGTTTGCTCAGTTCGATTCCAAATCGCTTTCGCAGCACGAAGAGCTTCCATTCAAAGATATCGCGTGGCGTTTTCTTGCCGCGTCCGACAAATGCCTGCCGCACGATCGGCTCAGACTCGCGGGCTGTGCTGCCGATGAGGCTGTTGTCGACCGGGACGGTCCGCCAGCCCAGAAACTCCTGGCCTTCCTCGCGACAGACCTTCTCAAAGAAAGCCTCGGCGCTCTCTCGCTCCTCGGTTGACGGCGGTAGAAACACATTGCCAACGGCCCAGTCGCCCGGGGCTGGCAGCTTGATGCCGGCCTGTGGGGCAACCGCCGCAAAGAATTCGTGGGGCATCTGTACGAGGATGCCAGCGCCGTCGCCCGTGAGCGGATCGCAGCCGCTGGCCCCTCGATGCGTGAGATTTTCGAGCACTTCCAACCCCTGTCGCACGATTCGGTGGCTTTTGCGGCCGTGCATGTTCACAACAAAGCCCACCCCGCAAGCGTCGTGCTCGTGGGCGGGGTCGTAGAGTCCTTGGGCGGGAGGCAGTCCGCGAGAATGCGTCATGAAAGACTCGTGCTACTCAAAGGGGCGGGGACGGAATGTGGAAAATAGGGAAGACAAGCTCATTCGAGGGCGGCCGCCGTCGCTTGTGCGACATCAGGCTGACTCACAACTGCAGGCATCACAGGACCGTGGGAGTGGCCTCGCAGCAGTTCCACAAATCGTTGAACAGTGGGGGCCATCGCCTTGCCGCGCGGGTGGATAATGCCGAGCGGTCGCACGAGTTTATTGCCGCAAATCCGCACGATGCACAACGTGCCGGCGGCCAGTTCGCGGCCGACGGTTGGTTCAGGAAGCAAGGCCACGCCCGCATCGATTTCCACAGCTCGCTTGATTGTTTCGATATTGTCGAATGCCATCACCACGCGTGGCTCAACACCATGCGACGCGATAGCCCGATCCAGTTCGTGGCGGATAACGAGATCGGGATCGAAGCTGACCATCGGCTGCCCGTCCAGTTCTTCTAGCGACATCTGCACTCGACCAGCAAAAGCGTTGCTTGGCGCGCACACCAGTACAATTGGTTCTTCTCGCCACGGCTCAGCCTCGATGGTGCGAGTGCTACGAGGGTAGCTCACGAGTCCCACGTCGGCCTGTCCATTCTCAACCGACTCGAGCACCCGTTCAGGATGCAGGTATTCCAGTCGCACGTTGGCCTTTGGGTAGCGGCTCATAAACTCTTGCATCGCGCGGCTCATGTGATGCAGCCCAACGGAATAGATAGCGGCCACACGCACGCGGCCAGCCACTTCCTCGTGCAGCGTCCGTACCTCGTCTTCCAGCAATTCATAACGGGCAATAATTTTTCGACACCCGTCGAAAAAAACCTGTCCCTCGCGAGTGGCTGCCAAGGGTCGCTTGGATCGCTCGATGAGTTGGACTCCGAGCCGAGCCTCCAGTTGGCTGACCACTTGGCTGGCCCCCGACTGCGAAATGCCGTTCTCCTCAGCCGCACGGGAAAAGCTGCGGCGAGCAACGATATCGCAAAAGATTTGAAGAGATTTCAAGTTCATGGGATTCCGCCGCCTGACGGCTCCCTCATAACGAAGATCAAAGAAAATAGGCCGTCAAAACCATGCCAAAGACAAGATCGCCAAGATGAGTAAAACAGATAGTTCCGTCATGTATTATTCGGTAAACCGATACATCCTATCTCTCTTGGAACCCCCGTCAAGCGGCCTAGAATAGGGCCTAAAAAACGTGCAAAGCGGCCTCAACTGGCGTCGGAAACCGATGAGAGGTTGAAATCTTTTACGATCAGCGGGGGCACATGCATGGGCATGGCATTTTCGCCCCCCAACACCCTCTGCCCAATGCCCGAGGCGACCATGTTTTTGAGCACCGTGGCTGGTGATTCGTTGAACCGAAAATTCTTTACAGGACCGGCCAGCTTGCCATGAACGATTGCAAACGTGCCATCCCGAGTCAGGCCTGTGTGGAGCAACGTCTGTGGCTGCACCATCCGCAGATACCACAGCCGAGTGATCAGTACGCCATCCTCCACCCGACTAATCAGTTCCTCCAGCGTCAGACCGTCGCCGGGCATGATGATATTGCCTGGGCTGGGCTGGGCTTTAATACCCTGCTTCAAAGCCCAGAATCGACCAACGTGCATGGCCTTGAGAACGCCTCTCTCGATCCACGGCGTGCGCACAAGTGGTAGGCCGCCGTCGTGCGTGCCGCACGGTGCCTCGGGGCATAGCGGATCGCAGACAAGCGTCGCCTTGTCTCCAAATAGATGCGAACCGATGGGGTCACGGCGGTCAGTTCCCGGCTTTTCCAAACTGGTTTCATTTGAAAACATGCTATTTAAAAAGCTGCGGCCCTCATCAAAACTACGGCGGTCCAGGTTCTCAACCAGCAGTGCAAGCAGATCTCGCACTGCCGCAGACTCCAAGACAACGGTCGTGCGTCCAGCAGGTCGTTCGGCAGGGTTTCTGGAATCAATCGCTTTTCGAATGGCTTGCTCGGCTATCCGAGTCAGATCCAGATTGTGCGCATGAGTCACCTGCGTGCTGGCCCAACCGGAGCCGTTGCCTGTGAGGGTGCGAGCCGTCATGGAAAAACCCAC
>Ga0114978_10000898_pt1 | contig 24940 bp, 26 predicted proteins | sample S_140212_EF_Meta_FD_87027 | JGI IMG/M metagenome (GOLD analysis project Ga0114978, IMG submission 87027) | Freshwater microbial communities from Lake Simoncouche, Canada to study carbon cycling - S_140212_EF_MetaG | ecosystem: Environmental > Aquatic > Freshwater > Lake | place: Lake...
TCGAACTCGCCAAGGAACTCGGCACCATCAGCAGCCGCATGCGCGACGGCAAAATCAACCCCACCGACCTGCAGGGCGGCTGCTTTTCGATTTCCAGCCTCGGCGGCCTCGGCGGCACATACTTCACGCCCATCATCAACGCGCCTGAAGTCGCCATCCTCGGCGTCGGCAAGGCGGTCATAAAACCGGTGTGGGACGGCAAGCAATTTGCACCCCGGCTCATGCTGCCGCTGTCGCTCTCGTACGATCACCGCGTGGTCGACGGCGCGCAGGGTGCGCGCTTCATCGCCTATCTCTCCAGCGTGCTGTCGGATATCCGCCGTTTGGTCCTGTGACATGACAAGAGAGGCGAGAGGCGAGAGGCGAGAGGGGCAGGCGCAGTTGGCGCGCGATTCGGCGGGTGTTCCGCCTCTCGCCTCTCGCCTCTCGCCTCTCCGGCTCGATTGACGCATGTCAATCGAGCCTATTGGCATTTTCGGCGGCACTTTCGATCCGATCCATTTCGGCCATTTGCGGCTGGCGCAGGAACTGGCCGAGTCCATGCACATGGCTGAAGTGCGGTTCATGCCGGGCGGCACGCCGCCGCATCGTGCGGTGCCGCAGGTCACGGCGGAGCAGCGGCTCGCCATGGCGCGGCTGGCGATCGATGGTAATCCGCTGTTCACCGTCGATGATCGCGAGGTAAGGCGCAGCGGCCCCGGTTATACCGTCGACAGCCTGATGGAAGTGCGGCAGGAGATCGGCCCCAAGCGTCCGCTCTGTTTGCTGTTAGGGGCGGACGCGTTCCTGGAACTTGCCACGTGGCACCGCTGGCATGAGTTGTTCGCGCTGGCGCACGTCGTTGTCGCGCACCGGCCGGGCTTTCCGCCGGAGTCGTGGCCGGCGCGCATGCCGGAGCCGCTCGCGCGCGAATACGCGGCGCGCCAGCTTCACCAGCCGTTTGCCGTGCATTTGTCGCCGGCCGGCGGCATCGCGACGCAGGCGATAGCCGCGCTCGATATTTCGGCCTCGCTGATCCGCGACTCGCGCGCGCGCCGGGTCAGCCCGCGCTATTTGCTTCCCGATCCGGTTCTCGACTATATTCGAAGCCATGATCTTTACGTTACGCAGGAAGTGAATGAGGCTCGATAAACTGGTCAAGACCACCGTGGACGCGCTCGAGGACATCAAGGGACGCGACATTGTGGTATTCGATGTGCGCCGCATAACGGCACTGTTCGACAAGGTGATCGTCGTGAGCGGCGACTCGGCGCGGCAGAACAAGGCGCTCGCCAACAATGTGCAGGAAAAAGCAAAGGCGCTCGGCGCCACGGTGTATGGGGTCGAAGGCACCGACTCCGGCGAATGGGTGCTGGTCGATCTGGGTTCTATCGTCGTTCACATCATGCAGCCGGCGATACGCCTGCATTACAATCTCGAAGAACTGTGGGGCGCTGCGGCCGTCGTACCCAGGAAGCGCGCGGCCGGTCGCGCGCGCTGAGCGCCATTTTCGCGCATGAAAATCCGCATCGTGGCGGTCGGCCACAAGATGCCGGCGTGGATCAACGCCGGGTTTGCCGAATATGCGCAACGCATGCCGCGCGAAGCGCGCATTGAACTGACCGAAATCAAGCCGGCCGCGCGCGCCGGCAGCGGTGAAAAATCCACCCAGCAATGGCGCGCAGTCGAAGCGGAGCGCGTACGCGCAGCGCTGCCGGCGCGCAGCCACAAAGTCGTGCTCGACGAGCGCGGCAAGGCTTGGTCTACCGCTGAGCTCGCGCGCCACATCGAGCGCTGGAAGCAGGAGGGCGACGATGTCGCATTCATCATCGGCGGCGCCGACGGCACGGCGCGCGCGCTGCAGCAGGACGCCGACCTATTGCTGTCATTGTCGCCAATGACGCTGCCGCACGGACTTTGCCGCGTCCTGCTCGCCGAGCAGCTCTACCGCGCGGTGTCGCTGCTGGCGGGGCATCCGTATCATCGCGAGTGAGGGGTGAGGCGTGAGGGGTGAGGGGAAAAAACGAAATGCGGCGTTGGCGGATTTCCCGCCTTTCGCCTCACGCCTCTCGCCTCACGCCTCTCGCAAGTTCGGATGATGCGAAGCGACGCCCGAATTTACCTGGCCTCGCGCAGCCCGCGGCGGCGTGAATTGCTGCAGCAGCTCGGCGTTGCGTTCGAGGAGTTGCAGGGCGCGGACGTTGACGAGACACCGCTCGCCGGTGAAGCACCGGACGCTTATGTCATGCGGCTCGCGCGCGCCAAGGCGGAGCTGGGTGCGCGGCAACTGACGGCGCGCAAGCTGCCGGCGCATCCGCTGCTTGCAGCTGATACGACGGTCGTGCTCGACGGCGAGATCCTCGGCAAACCAGACGATGCGGAACATGCGCAACGCCTGTTGCGGCGCCTGTCCGGCAAACCACACCAGGTGTTGACCGCGGTGGCGGTCGCGCAACAAGACCGCGTGGAAACTGCGTTGTCGGCCTCCGCGGTAGAATTTCGCCCGCTGGAGGATGCTGAAATCCGCGACTATGTCGCCGGCGGCGAGCCGCTCGACAAGGCCGGGGCTTACGCGATTCAGGGTCACGCCGCGATATTTGTGCGCGCGTTGACCGGCAGTTATTCAGGCATCATGGGCCTGCCGCTCATCGAGACCGCCGAACTGCTGCGGCGTTTCGGCATCGCATCCAAATTTTAACGAGGCCCGCGTGACCGAAGAAATCCTCATCAACGTTACGCCGCAGGAGACGCGCGTCGCCGTCGTCCAGCAGGGCGTGGTGCAGGAAGTGCAGGTCGAACGCGGGTCAGCGCGCGGGCTGGTGGGCAATGTCTGCATGGGCCGCGTGGTGCGCGTGCTGCCCGGCATGCAGTCCGCGTTTATCGACATCGGCGGCGCGCGCGCGGCCTTCCTGCATGTCGCCGACATCTGGGGGCAGGGGCACCGCCAGGAAGGCAGCGAGGCCAAGCCGATCGAGAAGCTGCTCGCGGAAGGGCAGAACCTGATGGTGCAAGTGGTGAAAGACCCGATTGGCACCAAGGGCGCGCGGCTTTCCACCCAGATCAGCATCGCCGGACGGCTGCTCGTGTACCTGCCGCAGGAATCCCACATCGGCATTTCGCAGCGCATCGGCGATGAGGGCGAACGTGTCCATCTGCGCGAGAAACTGCAGCAACTGCTGCCGCCGGAGACCACGGGCGGTTTCATCATACGCACCATGGCCGAGGCCGCGAGCGACCAGGAGTTTAGCGCCGACGTCGGATACCTCGGCAAGCTGTGGAAAGACATCCAGGCCAAGGCGAAGTCGGCGGCGCCGGCCGCACTGCTTTACCAGGACCTGAACCTCAGCCAGCGCGTGCTGCGCGATTTCGCCAATGAGGAAACCACGCGCATCCTGATCGACTCGCGCGAAACATTCCAGAAAGTCGAGGCGTTCGCGCTCGAGTTTATGCCGAACGTCGCCGCGAAACTCGAACATTACGCCGGTGAACGGCCGATCTTCGATCTCTACAGCGTGGAGGACGAAATCGAGAAAGCGCTGGCGCGCCGCGTCGACCTGAAGTCCGGCGGTTACCTGATCATCGACCAGACCGAAGCGCTGACCACGGTCGACGTAAATACCGGTGGCTTCGTCGGCGGGCGCAGCTTCGACGAGACGATATTCAAGACCAATCTCGAGGCCTCGCTGGTCATCGCGCGGCAGCTGCGGTTGCGCAACCTGGGCGGCATCATCATCATCGATTTCATCGACATGGACAGCGAAGAGCACCGCAACGCTGTGCTCAACGAATTCCGCAAGGCGCTCGCGCGCGACCGCACGCGGATGACGGTAAACGGTTTTACGCAGCTGGGCCTGGTGGAGATGACGCGCAAGCGCACGCGCGAGAGTCTCGCGCATGTGCTGTGTGAACCTTGTCCGGTATGCGAGGGGCGCGGTGAGCTGAAGACCGCGCAGACCGTGTGCTACCAGGTGCTGCGTGAACTCCTGCGTGAAGCGCGCCAGTTCGAGGCGCGCGAATTCCGCATCCTCGCGTCGCAGCACGTGATCGACATGTTTCTCGACGAAGAATCGCAAAACCTCGCCATGCTGTCGGATTTCATCGGCAAGCCGGTTTCTCTGCAGGTCGAGTCGCAGTACAACCAGGAGCAGTTCGATATCGTGCTGATGTAGCACCAGTCACGGAGCATCCATCATGTTCGAATCCGCAGAGCTTGGCCACAGCATCTCCGACCGCAAATACGACCGCGCGGAGTCCGGATTGCGCGAGGCGCTGCTCAAAGCGCAATACGACCTGCTCGCCAAAAAAAGCTTTCCGGTCATCATCGTCATCGGCGGTGTCGACGGCGCGGGCAAAGGCGAAACCGTCAACATCCTGAACGAATGGATGGATCCGCGCCACATCATCACCCACGCGTTTGGCGAGATGTCCGACGAAGAACGCGAGCGGCCGCGCATGTGGCGCTACTGGCGCGCGCTGCCGCCCAAAGGCCGCATCGGCATCCTGTTCGGCGCGTGGCACACCGAGCCGATCGTCAACCGCGTGCTCGGCCAGACCAATGACGCCCAGCTCGAGCTCGCGATGGAGGAAATCTCGCACTTCGAGCGCATGCTGGTCGATGAAGGCGCATTGATCCTCAAGTTCTGGTTTCACCTGTCGAAGCAGGCGCAGAAAAAACGCCTCAATGCGCTCGCCGCCGACCCCAAGACGCGCTGGCGCGTGACGGACGAGGAGTGGACGCGTTTCCGGCTTTACGACAAGTTTCGCAAGGTGTCGGAAAACGCGTTGCGTGAAACGAGCGCGGCCCACGCGCCATGGATCGTGATTGAGGGCGCGGACCCAAACTACCGTTACCTGACGGCCGGCCACACGCTGCTCGATGCGGTAACCAAGCGCATGACGGGTGCCCGGCCCCCCATCAGCCGGGCCGCCGCATTGCCGAAGCCGGCGCTCGACCGCCGCACCGTGCTTTCCGGCCTCGACTACGAAAAGCGGCTCCCGCGCGATGCATACCGGCGCAAGCTCGAAAAATACCAGGGACAGCTCAATCTTTTATTGCGGCACAAAAAATTCCGCCGCAAGTCGCTGATCGTCGTGTTCGAAGGCGCCGACGCCGCGGGCAAGGGCGGCAGCATACGGCGCATCACGGGCGCGCTCGACGCGCGGCACTACAGGGTCATACCGACCGCGGCTCCCACCGAAGATGAACGCGCGCAACCCTATTTATGGCGGTTCTGGCGCAGCCTGCCACGGCGCGGACGGGCGACGATTTTCGACCGCTCGTGGTACGGCCGCGTGCTGGTCGAGCGGGTCGAGAAATTGTGCGCGGAAGAAGACTGGATGCGCGCCTATCACGAGATCAATGATTTCGAGGAGCAGATGGTCGAGGCGGGCGGTATCGTGACCAAGTTCTGGCTCACCATCAGCAAGGACGAGCAGCTGAAGCGTTTTCGCGAACGCGAGAAGACGCCGTTCAAGAGTTTCAAGATCACCCCCGAAGACTGGCGCAACCGCAGGAAGTGGGACGAGTACGAGCGCGCAGTGTGCGACATGGTGGAGCGCACCAGCAATGCGTCCGCGCCGTGGGTCCTGGTGCCGGCCAACGACAAATACTCGGCCCGCATTGCTATCCTGAAAACCCTTTGTGAGCGCATCGAAGCCGCGCTCTAGGTGTCGTGCTTCAGGTGTCGTTTAGCGCGCGGCGGCGCGCGGGCTCAGACGACTTCCGCCAATGCCGGTTTTGCGTCAGGCTTCACGGCAGACGCTTCGCCGTCGAGGCTGGTCTTGATGCCGGTCAGCACGCGCGCCTGGTCCTGTAAAGCAACCTGCAGCTTTTGCAGGTGCTTCATGCGGTCCTCCACCGAGCTGATGTTGTCGCGGATTTTCTTGAAGTTGTCGATGCGCTTGGCAAGCACTTTTTCGTGCTCCTTGATCTGCAGGTTGAGCGGATTTAACGCCGACTTCAGCCACGTCTCGGCGTCGAGCCGCGTCATCTCGAAAATCTGGCGCGCTTCGCCGACCAGGCTTTCATAAAACCGCTTGACCAGGAAATCCTTGTACTTGGCCATGTTGACCGGGTCATGGCAGAACTGGCTGGCCGTTTGCTGCATGCCGGTCATGGTCAGCGTGTGCTTTTCGAGGTTGAGCGCCGGCGGTGAGAGGCGCGCGAACCCGAACTTCTCGTGAAAGTGGGCGTAGGTCGCATCGACGAGGGTTTTGATCTGGTTGGCGAAATTGAGTATTTTTGCCGACACCCCGGTGAAGTGCAGGAATAGCGCCTGCATGTTTTTCCACAGCCCCGCCGTCGTCCACGCGTCTTCGATGAACTTGCGGTCTTTGTTGACGATGTCGTCGAGGCGGTCGTCGTCGAGTTGCTTTAACAGCGTCGCGCCCTGGTTGGTCACGGTGTTGAACGTGTTGCGGAAGGTCTGAATGGTGTCCTGGTAATTTTTGCGGTCGACTTCAAGGCGCGCCACCATTGCCTGCGCCATGCTGCGGCTCTTGCCGGACATCGCGGCGAGTTCTTTCAGTTCCGTTTCGGTGGCGGACAGCTGGTTGGCGACGGCGACGCGCGAAGCATCGACCATGCTGCCGATTTCGCGCTGTACCGCGGCGCGCATGATTTCCTGCTTGGCGGGAATGATTTCGGAGGCGAGCAGGTATTCGAGCTGTTCGATGCCGGTGCGCGCCAGCAATGTATTGTCGCCGCGCACGCGCGCGAGCAGCGCTTTTTGCGCGGAAATTGCCATGACGTGGGTGCGCGGTAATGCGAGCAGTGTCGCGGTCTGTTCGAGCTGGCGCTCGACGTCGACGGCGATTTCGGCGTCGGTTTTAAGGTCGTCCCACATGAGGTCGATCTTGTTCAGTACCGCGATGCGGCGCGTGGCCGCCGGCTGCACGTATTTCTGCCACACGTCGAGATCGGACTTGGTGACGCCGGTGTCCATGGCGAGCAGGAACAGCACGGCATGCGCGTTCGGGATCATCGACAGCGTGAGTTCGGGCTCGGTGCCGAGCGCGTTGAGGCCCGGCGTGTCGAGCACGATCAGGCCGCTTTTCAGGAGCGGGTGCGGATAACTGATCATGGCGTGGCGCCAGGCGGGGATTTCCACCTTGTCGCCGTCTTTTTTCGCCATGGTCGAAATCATCGGATCGTTGTCGTCCCACAGGCCGAGCGTGCGCGCCTCGTCGATGCTGACCATTTTGACTTCGACCAGGTGTTTCATCGCCTCGGCCATGTCTTCGCGCGAATCGACGTTCAGCCGCACCTTGATCCACTCGACCTGCTGGCGTTTGAGCGCGCTGACGGTTTCCTGCCGCTTGCGCGTCTCGATCGGCAAGAGGCGCATGTACGGTTCTTCGGCCGCATCGTAAAAGATCTCGGTCGGGCACATGGTGGTGCGGCCGACGTTCGACGGCAGCAGGCGCTGCTTGAAGTCGGAGAAGAACATGGCGTTGATGAGTTCGGTCTTGCCGCGCGAAAACTCGGCGAGAAATGCCAGCGTCATGCGGTCGTTGCGCAGGCTCTCGATCAAATCATAGATGCGCAGCGACTGCTGGATGTCGGCATAGCCGTTGGTATCGAGCCAGGCCTTGTAGGACTCGATCCCTGAAATCATCTGGTCGCGCCACTCTTGATAGTGGGCGACTTCTTTTTCGAGTTGACTCGTCATAATTGGGCAAAAATCGCGAGCGCTATCCGTTCTGGCGACCAGGGTCGGGAAAAGCCAAACCTTTTCAGGCGCTTATGCTCACCGCGCGACATGATAACCCGGTTCGGGCGGCACGCATGCCCGGCACGGGGGAAGGCTTGGGCGGGACTGACCGCGATTACCCCGACAGCGCCGGTGTGGCCGCGCCCGCAGGCTTGCCGGCCGGCGGCGCGGTCAGCGCGAGATTGGAGCGCAACTGGTCGAGGTGTTCGCCCTGTTTCTTCAGCGCCTGGCGCTGGGCATCAAGGGTCTTGATGCGTTCCTGCACGGAGGTCTGGTTGTCTTTCAGGTCGCGCAGGTTTTCGACGCGTTTCAGCATCAGTTTCTGGCGTTCCATGATCTGGCCGTTCAAGGGGCCCAGCGCGCCGCGCAGCCAGTGCTCGGTGTCGAGCCGCGTCAACTCGAACGTCTGGCGCGCCTCTTCGACCAGCCCGTCGTAGAACTTCTTGACCAGGAAATCCTTGTAGGTCGCGATGTTGATCGGGTCGTGGCAGAACGCGCGCGCGTTGGCTTCGAGCGCATGCATGGAGTCGAGGTGCTTTTCGAGCGTCAGCAGCGGCGGGCTCAGTTTGGCGAGCCCGAAGTTTTCGTGAAACTGCTGGTAGATGCCTTCGACGGCTTCGCGCAGCTTGACCGCATAATTGAGTATTTTCTCGACCTGGGTGGTGAAATAGCCGAATAGCCCCTGGATGCTTTTCCACATGCCGGCCGTGGTCCACGCGCCCTGGATGAATTCGCGGTCGTGGGAGAGAATTTCCTCGATGCGGTCGTCGTGCAGGGTGGCGAGCAGCTCCTGGCCCTTGGCCGTCAGGTCGGAGTAAGTGACGTTGAACGCGGCCACGCTTTTCTGGTAGTTTTTGCGCTCGGCCTCCAGGCGCGTCAGCATGTCCTGCGCAACACTCTGGTTCTTGCCCGAGGTCGAAGTCAGATCCTGCATTTCCTTGATGGTCGCGATGAAGCGCGCGGCAACGGCCTGCCGCGCCGATTGCACCAGCGGGCCGATTTCCTTTGCCACCGCCGAGAGCAGCAGGGCCTGGCGTTCCGGCACCAGCTTTTCAGCGTGCATTTTCTCGAGCTTGGAGAAGCCTGTTTCCGCGTCGGCGGCGTCGGTATGCGCGAGCCGTGCGGCCACGGCCTCTTTGATCGGGAGCGACAGCACGTTGGACGCCGGTATGCCAAACGCCTGCACCACCGCCGCTTCGGCCGCCGCGTTGGCGCCCGAGCCGCTGTCCAGCACGGTGAATTTATGCGCCGATGAGTTCTGCACATATTGTTTCCACACGTCCTGCGCTGCCGGCGTGAGTTCCTTGCCGAGCACCATCAGCAGCGATTGCGCGCTCGAGGCGATGCGCATGGCGACTTCCGGCTCCGCGGCCAGCATGTGCGAGCCGGGGCTGTAGAGGGCGATCAGGCCGCTTTTCAGCATCGGGTGGGGCAGGTTGATCAGCGCGTAGCGCCACGCCGGGATCATGACGGCGTCACCGCTGCGTTCGACGTTGGTGAGCGTCAGCGATTTCGCTTCGTCGACGCTGACGGCGCGCGACTCCATCAGGCTGCGCGTGGCTTCCGCGATGGATTCGGGCGACTCCGGATTCAGCCGCATCGTTATCCAGTCGACCGGGCTGCGCCGCAGGGTGGCGATGCTGTCTTCGCGCTTGCGCGTTTCCATCGGCAGCACGCGCACGTACGGCGACTCGCTGGGGTCGTGGAAAATCTCGGTGGCGCACAGGAATTCGCAGCCCGGGCCCAGCGGCAGCAGGCCGCCGGGCAAATCGGCGAACAGCAGCGCGTTGATCAGCCCGATCTTGTCTTCCGCCGACTCGCCCATGAACGCGAGGCGTATGCGGTCGTTGCGCAGGCCTTCGACGAGGTCGTAGATGCGCAGCGTCTGCTCGATGTCGGCCTGGCCGTACGAATCCTGCCAAACGCGGAACTCGTCGATCGAGGCGACCAGTTTTTCGCGCCAGGAAGTGAACTGGGCTATGCGTTGTTCGAGTTGGTTTGGCATGCGGCGTCTACGCTTGCAAGTAAGGCCATTATCGCGGGCCCGGCTTCGTTCAGCTCAACGATTTTGCGCCGGCCACGCGCACCTTGTCTGATTTTTATATCCCTGACAGGCAGCTTAAACCATTGATGTAAAAAGTCAATCAACGCAAAATTCGCCTTGTCGTCGACGGCCGGCGCCGCCACTTTCACTTTCAACGCGTCACCGTAACGCCCGGCCACGGCGCTGGCCCGCGCGTTGGGCTGGATGTGCAGAGTCAGGGTGGCCCGGCGCAGTTCCGGATCGTAGCGGTACCAGCTCACTGGGGAGGCGGCGCGCCTAAAGCAGGCGCCCGACCGTCTTTTCCAGCCAGAGCAGGGGGACCGCGATCAGGAGCTGGCAGATAAGCAACACGATCAATGGCGACAGGTCGACGTTGGCGACCATCGGCACTACCTTCTGAAACGGCCGCAGGAAGGGACGCGTTACGACGGTGAGCACTGGCGCCAGCGCGCTGTGCGGGTTGACCCAGCTCAGCACCGCCTGCAGGATGACGGCGATCATTACCACGTAGACCGCGAGCCGCGCGATGTCGATGGCGGCGAGTGCGGCGACCGCGGCCAGCGCAACACCGGCGGCCGAGCCCAGTTCGTAGCCCTTAATCTGCAGCACCAGCCACAGCTGCAGCGCCGCTACCAGCCACGCCACGACGAGCGTTGCAAGGTCTAGCCCCCACCAGCCGGGAATCACACGGCGCGCCGGCAGCACGATGAAATTGGTAAGCGCCGCCAGGAATTCGGACAGTTGGTTGCGCGCTGGCGCACGCAGCCATTGCAGGACGAACCGCAGCAGCAATGCCAGCACAAACAGGTCGCCGACCGTCGTCAGCAGGAAAATCAGGGTTTGCGCCACCACGAATTTAGTCCTTGCCCAATTCGATACCGAGTTCGCGGCTGCGCTCGTTGGCAGCTTTAACGGCGCTTGCGATCGCCTCTTTAACGCGCGCGGTCTGCATGCTGGCGAGCGCGGCCGCGGTGGTGCCGCCTTTCGACGTGACGCGTGCGCGCAGGGTCGCGGCGTCTTCGGGGCTTTCGGCGGCGAGTTTTACCGCGCCGGCAAAGGTTTCGATGGCGAGGCGGCGCGCGACGTCAGGCGCGAGCCCGAGATCGAGCGCTGCCTGCTGCAACGCTTCGATGAAATAAAACACGTAGGCCGGTCCGCTGCCGGAGACCGCGGTGATGGCGTCAAGTTGCTCTTCGCTCTGGACGATGAGCGTGGTGCCGACCGCGCCAAGGACGGCTTCGGCGCTCGCGGCGTCCTCTTTGGTTGCGCCGGGCATCGCATATAGACCAGTGCAACCCGCGCCGACCAGCGCCGGCGTGTTGGGCATGGCGCGCACGATCCGCGAATAACCGCCGAGCCAGCGCGCGAGATCGGTGCCGCGGATGCCGGCGGCGATGCTGATGATGAGTTGCTGCTTGATGTGGGGGCGCAATGCGGTGGCGACTTCACGCATGTTCTGCGGCTTGATCGCGAGCACTACGCAATCGCTGGCGACTGCTGCCGCGTCGATGCGCTCGCAGGTGGCGACTGAATATTGCTGCGCGAGTTTGGCGAGCGCCGTGGCGTCGATTTCGACGACGCGCAGCGCATCCGCGGCATAGCCTTTCTTAAGCAGGCCGCCGATGATGGCGTTCGCCATGTTGCCGCCGCCGATGAAGGTGATGTTCATTTTCGGGTGATGGGCAATGGGCAATGGGTGATGGGTGATGGGGAATCGAAAATGCGCTGAGCAGGGATTTTACCCTTTACTTATTGCGCATCGCTCATTGCCGTTGCCCAAATATCGCGGTGCCGACGCGCACCAGCGTGGCACCCTCCGCAATCGCCGCTTCGAGGTCGGCCGACATGCCCATCGACAGCGTGTCGAGCGCAACGCCAGCCGTCACCAATTGTTCCTTGAGCTTACGCAACTCGGCGAAATAACGGCGCTGTTGCGCCGGCTCATCGCTTGCCGGCGGGATCGTCATCAGTCCGCGCAGTTTCAATCGGGGCAGCGCCGCGATCGCGCGTGCGAGCGCGAGCGCATCGGCGGGCGCGACGCCGCTCTTGGTATTTTCATCGCCGATGTTGATTTGTATGCAGACCTGCAGGGGCGCCAGCGCGGCGGGACGCGCCGCTGCCAGTCGTTCCGCGATTTTGGCGCGATCGACGCTGTGCACCCAGGCAAAGTTTTCCGCGATCTGGCGCGTCTTGTTGCTCTGGATCGGACCGATAAAGTGCCACTCCAGTCCGAGGCTCGCCAGCGTGACGATCTTGTCTACCGCCTCCTGCACGTAGTTTTCGCCGAAAACACGCTGCCCGCATGCGTGCGCGGCAGCAACGGCGTCGGCGCCGAACGTTTTACTGACGGCGATGAGCCCGACTGCGGCAGGATCGCGTCCGCAAGCGCGCGCGGCGTCGGCAACGCGCTGTCTTACGGCTTGCATGTTGAACCCGATTGTGGCCATAATTTCGTGCAAATTGAGCGATTTATTCCGAATGATGCCGCGTCGCAGCATACGCGTTGTGCTTACCCAATTGCGGTAACCAGGAAATTATAATGGACATCTCCGAACTGCTCGCGTTTGTCGTCAAGAACAAGGCCTCCGACCTGCACCTGTCATCCGGGTTGCCGCCGATGATCCGCGTGCACGGCGACATCCGGCGCATCAACCTGCCGGCGATGGAGCACAAAGACGTCCACGGCATGGTGTACGACATCATGAACGACGGCCAGCGCAAATTCTACGAAGAAAATCTCGAGTGCGATTTCTCGTTTGCGATTCCCAATCTGGCGCGCTTTCGCGTCAACGCGTTCGTCCAGCAGCGGGGCGCTGCCGCCGTCATGCGGACCATCCCGTCCAAGATCCTGTCGCTCGAGGATTTGAAGGCGCCGAAGATTTTCGGCGAAATTGCCGACCAGCCGCGCGGCATGGTGCTGGTCACGGGGCCGACCGGCTCCGGCAAGTCGACCACGCTGGCGGCAATGGTCAACCACAAGAACGAAACCGAAATGGGCCACATCCTTACCGTCGAGGACCCGATCGAGTTCGTGCACGAATCCAAGAAGTGCCTGATCAACCAGCGCGAAGTAGGGCCGCATACGCTGTCGTTCGCCAACGCGCTGCGGTCGGCGCTGCGCGAAGATCCGGACGTCATCCTGGTCGGCGAAATGCGCGACCTGGAAACCATCCGCCTGGCGATGACTGCTGCTGAAACCGGCCACTTGGTGTTCGGCACGCTGCACACGAGTTCGGCCGCCAAGACCATCGATCGTATCATCGACGTGTTCCCGGCGGAGGAAAAGGAAATGATCCGCGCCATGCTGTCGGAAAGCCTGCGGGCGGTGATATCGCAGGCGCTGCTCAAAACCAAGGACGGCAGCGGACGCGCCGCGGTGCACGAGATCATGATCTGCACGCCGGCGATCAGAAACCTGATACGCGAAGCCAAGGTCGCGCAGATGTACTCGGCGATCCAGACCGGCCAGTCGTTCGGCATGCAGACGCTCGACCAGAATCTGCTGGAGTTCGTCAAGCGCAACATCATATCGGTCGATGAGGCGCGCGGCAAAGCCATGAACAAAGACAACTTCAAGTAAGACCCGCCGTTTCTGCGGCGGTGAACGCTCAATGCCAAACGGGAGTGCGTAATGGATCGTGACCAGTCAGTACAGTTCATGCACAATTTACTGCGCGCGATGCTCAGCAAAAAAGCGTCCGACTTGTTCATCACCGCGGGTTTTCCGCCCGCGTTCAAGATCGACGGCAAGATGACGCCGGTATCCAACCAGACGCTGACGCCGCAGCACACCGCGGACCTTGCACGCGCCATGATGAACGACAAGCAGGCGGCCGAGTTCGAAGAAACCAAGGAATGCAATTTCGCGGTGGCCCCCGCCGGCATCGGCCGCTTCCGCGTGAATTGCTTCATACAGATGCAGCGCGTCGGCATGGTGATGCGCACTATCACCACCACGATTCCGAAATTCGACGATTTGAAACTGCCGCCGGTCCTGAAAGACGTCATCATGAGCAAGCGCGGGCTCATCATCTTCGTCGGCGGCACCGGCTCGGGTAAATCCACCTCGCTGGCGGCGATGATCGGCTACCGCAACGAGAACAGTTACGGTCATATCATCACGATCGAGGATCCGGTCGAGTATGTGCACGACCACAAGAACTGCCTGATCACGCAGCGCGAAGTCGGCGTCGATACATTGTCGTGGGAGCACGCGCTGCACAATACGTTGCGGCAGGCGCCCGACGTCATCCTGATCGGCGAGATCCGCTCGCGTGAAACGATGGAGCACGCGGTGGCATTCGCAGAAACCGGCCACTTGGCGATGGGCACACTGCACGCCAACAGCGCCAACCAGGCCCTCGACCGCATCATCAACTTCTTCCCGGCAGAGCGCAAAGCCCAGTTGCTGATGGACTTGTCGCTCAACATCCGCGCGCTGATTTCGCAGCGACTGATTCCGACCAAGGAGGGCAAGGGCCGGCGCGCGGCGATTGAAATCCTGCTTAATTCGCCGTTGATCCAGGACCAGATTTTCAAGGGTGACGTGCACGAGATCAAGGGCACGATGGCGAAGTCGCGCGAAATGGGCATGCAGACGTTCGACCAGGCGCTGTTCGATCTCTACGAGTCGGGCGATATCAGCTACGAAGACGCGCTGCGCAACGCCGACTCCGTCAACGAACTGCGGCTCAACATCAAACTGAACGGCAAAGAGTCCAAAGACAAGGACGTCATGTCCGGCATCGAGCACCTGAACATTGTGTGATGCCGGGCGCGTTGCGCCGGGTCGAATCCGCGCCGGCTGAACAGCGGTTAGCCGTCTGTTCAAACCGGCGGTTTTATTTATGACTCTTCCCGTAGAGCTGCACAGCCTCATCATCAGCGCGCTGGTGGTCAGCGTGGCCTATATCATATTCGGCATCTCGGCGTTCGGCGCCGCGCTGTTCACAGCGCCCGCGCTCGCTTACCTGTATCCGCTCGATTTCGCGCTCCCGGTTTGCGTCCTGCTCGACGTCTCGGCGTCGATTGCCATAGGTACGCGCTTCTCGCGCGAGGCCGACAAGCAGGAACTCATCTGGCTGGCGCCCGCGTCATTGGTCGGCGCGGTGCTTGGCGTGACTTTGCTGGTGAGCCTGCCGCGGCAGGCAACGTTAATCTCGCTCGGTGTGTTTCTGCTGGCTTACGGTGTCTACATGCTGCGCCAGAACACGGTCGCCAGTTACATCAGCCGGCGCTGGGCGCCGGTCGCGGGGTTTGTCGGCGGCGCGATGGGCACTCTGTTCGGCATAGGCGCGCCGCCTTATGCGATTTATCTCTCGCGGCGGCTCACCGACAAGAATGCGCTGCGCGCGACGCTTTCCAACATGGTGCTGCTCTCGACTTCGATACGCGCGCTGGTTTTCCTGGCAGGCGGGCTGATGCTGATGGACCGCCTCATCACGTTTGCGATCCTGCTGCCGTTCGCGCTCGCCGGCCTGTGGTTGGGCAACCGCATCCATGGCCGCATTTCGCGCGAACAGGTGGCGCGCGTGATGAGCGGCGTGCTGATGCTGATCGGGGTTTCGCTCGTCGTGCGCGCGCTCACGCAATAAGCGTCACGCCTCTTCGCCGGCAAGCGCTTTCTCGATGCGCCGGGGTAGCAGGAAGAAAACCAGGTCAGAATCCGTTGACGATGAGGGCGGCGACATAGAGGATTGTTGCCGCAACAATGCCACGAAACTGGGATACTGAACCAGTAGCGCCATGCGAGGACGACATAGCCGCCCAGTAAAAGCAGGCCGACGCCAAGCAGGTATGGCGACGCGAACAGGAGCGCGCCGTGTGCGAGCGCGAGATAGCCGTAGACCAGCCCGAAAAATATCGCGCCATAGCTGTGGCTTGCATTGAAGCCGACCCACGCCCTCCACAGAGTGGTTTCACGCGAAACGTGTAGAGGAGGTGGATGAGGCCCGGCAGCAGGATGATGGCGGCGCTGGCAGCGACGAGCGCCGGAGCGAGCGTGATCATTTGGTTTGTACCGTCAAGACTTGAGCTCGATCGCAGGCTTCACTTTGCGCATGCCGCCGGCGACGAGCTTGTATTCGAGCAGGCGGCATTCGAGCGCGCCGTTGAAGAGGACGGTGCGTTTTGACGCGGAGAGCCGGATCAACTTCGGCAACTGGGGGTCGCCGGTAAAGATGTAGGCGCGCCAGCCGCTGAAGCGCTGTTTGAGCGCGTCGCCCAGCTTGGGATAGAGCTCCGCGAGTTCGTGTGCTTCGGCCAGGCGCACGCCGTATGGCGGGTTGGTGACGATGACGCCGCTGGTGGCGGGCGCGGGGATTTCGAGCACATTGGCCTGTTTCAATTGAATCTGATTCTGCAGGCCCGCCGCTTCGATGTTGGCACGCGCGTTTTTGAGCTCGTCGCCGTAAAGGTCGCTGCCGAAGATCGGCAGCGCACCGTCGCGCGGGCATTCCTTCGCTTTCGCAGTCTGCCGGAGCAGATCCCATTGCTTGCGGTCGAAATTCTTCAGTTTCTCGAAGCCGAAGCTGCGCTGCGCGCCGGGCGCGATGTTGAGCGCGATGAGGGCCGCTTCGATCACGAGCGTGCCGCTGCCGCACATCGGGTCGAGCAGGGCCTCGGGTGGCGTCCAGCCGGAAAGCCGCAGAATGCCGGCGGCGAGGTTTTCGCGCAAAGGTGCTTCGCCCGTCGTGGCGCGGTAGCCGCGCTTGAAAAGCGGCTCGCCGGACGTATCGATATACAGCGTCAGCTGGTCCGCTGTCAGAAAAGCGTGGATGCGCACGTCGGGAGTTGTTGTGTTGACGTTCGGACGCTCGCCACCCTTCGCGCGGAACGCGTCGCACACCGCGTCCTTGATGCGCAGCGTGACGAAGTCGATGCTCTTTAGCGGGCAGCGCACAGCGGCGAGGTTAACGCGTATGGTGTTGCCGACGTCGAACCACTGCGGCCACTTCAGCGCGAGGGTCGCCTTGAAGATGTCGTCTTCGGTCTTGTACGGCGAACCTGCCACCCTCCATAAAACGCGGCTGGCGATGCGGCTTTCGAGATTGACGCGGTAACACAGCGCGAACGGGCCTTCGAAATGCACGCCACCGTCGGCCGTTTTTACGCTGGTCGCATCCAGACCGGTGAGTTCCTGCGCGAGCACGCCTTCAATGCCGCGCGGGCAGGGAGCGAAGAATTTTTCCATCATTGGCTATTTTTCTCGTGTGTGTGTTGCGCGGTCTGCAGTGGTATCAATATGTCGTAACTGACCAGGTGGCGGCCGTTGCGGCGTTTGGCGAGTTCGATGATACGCGCTTCGATCGCAGTGCCTGAATCAAGCACGCGCGCCAAAGCGCTGTTTTCGCTTCGCGGCACGTAACCGATTTTGTGCCCTTGCCATTCGAGACGAATTGCTGAAGCGTCGAACGCGTTTTCGGGTTCGCGGATCACGCCGAGCGCGTCGCCCACGCGCATTTCATCCCATACGCGCCGGCCGTCATTGTAACGGAAGCCGGCGAGCGGCGAGTTGCGCACGACCATGTGCACGGACGCTTCCCCCGGGCACGCCGGTGCGGGAGACAACAATAGGCATAGTGCAAGCAGGGCTCGTCTCATGCTCCCAATAACGTGCAGCGCGCACGCCGGGAGTAAGACTTAAGTAATAGAACCCTTCCCGGAAATGTAAAAAAGACAATTGGCCGCAGATAAACGCAGATACATTCTTTTCAATACCCCCTTGAGGGGTACGCAGATAAAAATCCAGAGCAGCGCTATAGCCAACGTTAAGTCCTTTGAATTTATCTGTGTGTATCCGCGTTTATCTGCGGCTACAAATGCTTTTTGAGATAACTTCTAGAAAGGTTTTACGACGACCAGAATGACGATCGCGATCAGGATGACCACCGGCAATTCGTTGAGCCAGCGGTAAAACACGTGACCATGACGGTTACGGTCGTGTTTGAAGTCCATCATCAGCTTGCCGCAATACACGTGATAGGCGATGAGGACTGCGACCAGCGCCAGCTTGGCATGCAGCCAGCCACCGTTAAAGCCGTAGCCCAACCACAGCCATGTGCCGGAGACGAGCGTCAGCACCGCGCCCGGCGTCATGATGCCGAAAAACAATTTCCGCTCCATGATCTTGAAACGCTCGATGCCCACGGCGTCGTCCGTCATCGCGTGGTAGACAAAGAGCCGCGGCAAATAAAACAGCGCGGCGAACCACGTCACCATGAATACGATGTGAAACGCTTTTATCCAGAGCACGGCAACTCCTTCTGATACGGCGTGCGAATTGAGCAGCGACTCCCGTCGTCGGCTCCTATTTGCACAGTTAGGCCGGCGCCCCTCGCAGGGGCGTCCCGACATAACTCATTTTAGGAGCCGACGGCGAGTTAAAGCCAGCGCCACATAAAACCCGCCAATCGCGAACAGCGCCAGTACCGCGGCATGCGCCGCCCACGCGGCAGGCACCGCGTCGTTCATCAGCGGCCGCACCAGCGCGACCGCGTGCGTCAGGGGCAGGAACAGGGCCGCCTGCTGCAGTGCCGGCGGGAACTGGTCGGCGGGGAAAAACACCCCGCACAACATCATCATAGGCGTGATGAAAAGCGTGAAGTAATACATGAAGAAGTCATAGCTCGGGGACAGCGCGGTGATGATGAGCCCGAGGCTGGCGAACGCGAGGCCGGTGACGAACATGACGGGCAGCACCCACAGCGCCAGCGCCGATTGCGCGAAGCCGAGCGCTATCGACACCACCAGCACGGCGCTGCCCGCCATGAAGCTTTTGCTCGCGGCCCACACCAGTTCGGCGACCAGCACGTCATCGAGCGTGATCGGCGCGTTCATGATGGCGTCCCATGTTTTTTGCACGTGCATGCGCGAAAAACCGGAATACATCGCTTCGAAAGACGCGCTCATCATGGTGCTGGAACACACCGTGCCGGCAGCGAGGAAAGCGATGTACGAAGTGCCGAACGTATCGGGCAGCATGCGCCCCAGGCCATAGCCGAAGCCCAGCATGTAGATCATGGGGTCGGCCAGGTTGCCGAGCATCGACGGAATCGCGAGCTTGCGCCAGACCAGCATATTGCGCCGCCACACGTGTATGAAGCGCAGGCTCAGCCGGGGTAACGACCAGATTTTTGCGGGACTCATATCAAAAAATCCAAGCAACCGCCGATAAACGCCGATGAACGCGGATGAAAAGTGATAATTCAGATGACGGTGTGCATAAATTTCCCCGGGAAATATTGATATCTGCTTTTCCCTGGGTCCTCTGTATCAAACGTGAATTCATCGTGATCTTATCGGCGTTCATCGGCGGTTCCGCATTGTTGTTAATCCCGCAGATCGCGGCCGGTGAGGCGCAGGAATACGTCTTCGAGGTTCGCCGGGCGATGCAGGTAGCGCAACTCGGGCATTTGCTCGAGGTTGTGCAGCAGCGGTTCGACATTGTGCGCATAGCAAAAGACCGTTTCGCCGGTCTGCTCGCAGCGTTCGCACAACTTGCTGCCATGTGCGGCTGCCCATGCTTCAGCGCCGTCGCCAAACACCTCAACGACCTGCGGCTCGATATGCGCGCCGATGAGTTCGCGCGGCGTGCCGCTCGCCATGATGCGGCCATGGTCCATGATGGCGAGGCGGTCGCACAGGCGCTCGGCTTCGTCCATGAAGTGCGTCGTCAGGAAAACCGTTTTGCCCTGTGCCGCGAGCTGGCGCAGGCGCTGCCAGATCAAATGCCGTGCCTGCGGGTCGAGGCCGGTGGTCGGCTCGTCGAGAAAAATCAGGTCGGGATCGTTGATGAGAGCGCGCGCCAGCGTGAGCCGCCGCTTCATGCCGCCCGACAGCGCTTTGATGTTGTCGTCGGCGCGGTTGGCAAGGCCTGCGAATTCGAGCAGCGCCGGTATGCGCGCATTGATATAGGCAGCGGTGAGACCGAAGTAGCGGCCGTACACCATCAGGTTTTCGCGCACGGAGAAATCGGGATCGAGATTGTCCATTTGCGGCACTACGCCGACCCGCGCGCGCGCCTTGCGCGCTTCGCGCGGAATCGGCAGGTCGAACATGCTGATGGTGCCGGCGTCGGGTTCGGTAAGACCGAGGCACAACCGCAAGGTGGTTGTTTTGCCCGCGCCGTTGGGGCCGAGCAGGCCGAAGCATTCGCCCGGCTTCAATTCCAGATCGATGCCGGCCACCACTTCGAGCGCGCCGTACGATTTCCGCAGGTCGCGGGTGACGAGATAAGTCATCGGCAGTGCCGCGTCACGATCTGCTGGATGATATGCAGGCGGCCATGAAAAAAATGCTCGCCGCCCGGCACCACCACGACCGGCAGGTGCTGGGGCCGTGCCCAGTCGAGAACTGCTGACAGCGGCACCACGTCGTCGACTTCGCCGTGGATGACCAGCGCGCCGGCGGCGACTTCTTCCGTCGCAAAGCGGTTCACCGCCGGCGCCACCAGCACGAGCTGGTAGGGCTTAAGCTCTTTGGCGACGCGTGTCTGCACGAAACTGCCGAACGAGAAGCCGGCGCAGGTGAGCGGCAACGGCCCGTATTTTTCCTGTGCGTAACGCACGACCGCAATCAGGTCGGCGGTCTCGCCGCGGCCTTCGTCGTGAATTCCGGTGCTGGCGCCGACGCCGCGAAAGTTCGGCCGTAGCGCAACGAAACCCAACGCGTAAAACGTGCGCGCGAGGGTCGTCACCACTTTGTTGTCTTTGGTGCCGCCCATCAGCGGATGCGGGTGCGCGATCAGCGCGATGGCGCGCCGGCTGTCACCGGGATCGCTGACGTCGACTTCGATCTTGCCCGCCGGCCCGTCGAGCAGCAGATTTTCTGTCGTCGCAGGTCTCAAATCTTCAGGCGTTCGACTATGCGGCCGTTCTGCAAATGCTCGGCTACGATTTCGTCGATGTCTTCGCGGTCCACGTAGGTGTACCAGACTTCTTCAGGGTAGACGACCAGCACCGGGCCTTCTTCGCAGCGGTCGAGGCAACCCGCCTGGTTGATGCGCACCTTGCCGGCGCCGGAAAGCCCCAGCGATTTTATTTTGTCTTTCGCGTAGTCGCGTATTTCCGTCGCGCCGCGGTCATTGCAGCAGACGCGGCTGCCATCGCGCTGATTGCAGCAGAAAAAAACGTGGTGCTTGTAGTAGCTCATAAATTCTGGTTTTGGCGACGTGAGGCAATGACGGACTTAATCGGACATGTATGGTACTGCAAAAGCCGCTCTAATGACTAATCAGAACGCGTTGTACTTGCGGGCGTTGCCCTTCGCGCGCCGCACCGGATACTTACGGGCATTCACACGCATCTTGCGCCGCGCCGCCGCCAGCAGATCGATATCGAGCACATCGGCAAGCCGTGTGAGGTAGAGCAGCACGTCGGCGATTTCGTCTTCGACCGCGCGTTTTCCTGTGGCGTCGAAACGCGTGCTTTGCTCAGGTGTGAGCCACTGAAAATGTTCGAGCAGCTCAGCGGCTTCTACGCTCAAGGCCATGGCGAGATTTTTCGGTGTGTGGAACTGCTGCCAGTCGCGCGCGGCGGCAAAGCGGCGCAGCGCATCGCGCAGGCCGGTGAGGGTGGCAGGTTGTCGGGGCATGGATGGGCTTTCCTTGAAATGCAGTGGTTCAGCGCGCGCGGCGGGCAGGGCCGGCACGCAAGAGTCCGACCAGGAGCAGGATTGCGGCGAACGGCCAGCACTGTGAAAGAATGCGCACGATGCCGCCGAAATTGGCCAGGTGCGTAGTCTGCACGCTGGTCGTGAAGACCGGCAGCGTCTGGTACGGATTGTCGGGCGTGATGTTGACGATCACTACTACGGCCACCACACAGACAGCGGCGAGCGCCGCACGCGCCCACGGCGCCAGCCAGTACAGTAACGCCACTCCTACGGCGCCTGCCGCGAGACCCGATCCCACGCCGGGCGTCAGCCATTGCAGACCGCTGGCAGCGCGCGTGAAAGCAAGCGCGGCTATCGATTTGGCGGCCATGGTCAGCAGCAGCGTCACCACCATTGCGCGCAACGCATAACGCGGCGACTGCATCAGCAGTGAGACGATGAGGCCCACAACCATCACCGTCAGGGTCACCACGGCAGCTTCCGCCAGCAGATAGGCCTGGGACGAATGCATGAACATCGGTGTGATACCTAATGTCTCGCGCAGATTGCCGCTGCCGAACGCGAGCGGCGACGGATGAAACTGGATCACGACCCACAGCGCCACCACCAGCAGGCCGCAGTCGCCCAGCCTGCCCGACCGCACCATGCGCTGGCGCAATGCCGCCAGCGGATTGTTCCAGAGCGTCAGCAGCAGCGCGCCGAGCGCGCCGAGTACGGCGCCAGCGCTGTTGGAAAGCAGATCGACGTTCGAGGCTATGCGTGCCGGCAGAAACATCTGCACGCTTTCCAGCAGCAGGCTCAGCGCTGCGGCGACCAGCGTGGCAATCACGAAAGCGGCGGCGGGTGCCAGCGGCGGGCGCAGCGCGAAATACAGCATGGTGCCCAGCGGCAGATAGGCCGCCACGTTCAGAGCGATGTCGGTCGCGGTGATATAGCGCGGCCAAGGTGCTGTCATAAAGCGCAGCACTTCATCGGGCGGCATGCGCCAGCCGGCGAACGGCTGCAAGCTGGCATACACGATGACCAGTGTGTAAGCTAGCGCTACGTATCCGGCAAGCTTGGGGCCACGCGACATGACAGTATTCTATGACGTTTTCAATGGCGATGCAGATGGTATCTGCGCGCTGCATCAGCTGCGGTTGGCAGAACCTCGCGCAAGTGTGCTTGTCACCGGTGTCAAGCGCGACATCGCGCTGCTCGAACGCGTCGAGGCGCAAGCGGGCGACACGGTCACCGTGCTCGATATCTCGCTGGCGCGCAATATTGCCGCGCTGCAAAAATTGCTCGCGCGCGGCGCGCACTGCCGCTACTTCGACCATCATTTCGCGGGCGAGGTGCCGGCGCATCAGAATCTCGAGGCGCATATCGATACCGCGCCGGATGTGTGTACGAGCCTGTTGGTCGACCGCTATCTCGGCGGCCGCCAGCGCGCCTGGGCGGTGGTCGCGGCGTTCGGCGACAATCTCGCCGCGGCGGCGTCGAGCGCGGCCGCTCCGCTCAACCTGAACGACCTCCAGCTCGCGCAGTTGCAGGAACTCGGGGAATGCATCAATTACAACGCGTACGGCGAGAGCGTCGAAGACCTGAATTACCATCCGGCCGATTTGTACGAGACGCTTGCGCGCTATCCCGATCCTTTCCAGTTCATCACCGGCGAACCCGTGTTCGAAATTCTGCGCGCCGCACGTGCCGACGACCTGTTTCGTGTGAGCGAACTCGAGCCGGCGCTGGAAAATGCGCGCGGTGCAATCTACGTATTGCCGGACGTTGCATGGAGCCGGCGCGTCAGCGGTACATTCGGCAACCAGCTCGCGGCCGGGAATCCCGAACGAGCGCATGCCGTGCTGACGGCCCGCGGCGATGCTTACGCAGTCAGCGTGCGCGCGCCGGTGGCGCAACCGCGCGGCGCCGACGAGTTATGCCGGCAGTTCGCGGGCGGCGGCCGGCAGGGCGCGGCGGGAATAGACGTGCTGCCCGCGGGCGAGTACGAGCGGTTTGTGGCGGCGTTCAATAGCACTTACGGCTAGATCTCACAACTCTATCCTGAACCGCAAAGGACGCGAAGGACGCAAAGGAAAATCATAGGAATTCAAAAAATCGCTGAGTCGATTCCAACGCGCCGCACAAAAAATGTTGAAAATATGTTTTTCTAAATTTCTGAAGCTTCCCTTTGCGTCCTTCGCGTCCTTTGCGGTTAAAGACTTGCGCTTTTAGTTGTGAACCTGTAATGGAGTATTGGAAAAAATCCGCCGCAATCCAACTTCGAAAATTACTCCGCCTTGATATTACCGTCGCGGATGACTTTGCCATATTTGTTGTTCTCGGCCTTGATGAAGGCGGCGAATTCGTCGGGTGTATTGCTGGTCGGGTCGCCGCCGAGCGAGATCAACCGGTCTTTGACGCCCGCGTCCGCGGCGGCGCGTTTGACGTCAGCCTGGATTTTCGCGATCACGTCGGCCGGCGTGCCGGCGGGCGCCAGAAAACCGAACCACTGCGTCGATTCGAAATCGATGCCTGCTTCATGCAGAGTCGGCGTCTCGAGTGAGGCCGCGCTGCGTTTCGCCGAGGTGACGGCAAGCCCGCGGATGCGGCCCGACTTGATATGCGGAATGATGGGTGCCAGGCCGAGGATGGCCGTCGGGATCTGGCCGCCGACGAGATCGGTGACGGCGGGCGCCGCCCCCTTGTACGGAACGTGCAGATAGTTGATGCCGGCATTGGTTTTCAGCCACTCGCCGGCAAGGTGCTGGGTGCTGCCGGTGCCGCTGGAGCCGAACGGCAAACCACCTGCCGTTTTTTTCGAGAGCGCGAGCAATTCCTTGACCGTCTTCACGGGCACCGAGGCATGCACCACTATCATGTTGGGGTAGGTTGCGGCGAGGGAAATGGGCGCGAGTTCCTTGAACGGGTCGTAGTTCATTTTGGCGTAGAGCGCGGGATTCAGCGCGATTTCCGCGGGCGAGCAGATGAGCAGGATATAGCCGTCTTTCGGCGCGCGCACCACCGCTTCAGCGCCTATCATGCCGCTCGCGCCGGGCCGGTTTTCGATCACTACCGTTTGGCCCCAGTACTCGGCAAGCTTTTGGCCGAAAGCGCGCGCGGTGATATCGAGGCCGCCGCCGGCGGGAAACGGCACGATGACGCGCACCGCTTTCGCCGGGTAAGACTGCGCGTGCACTGCGCCCGCGCAAAACAGCATGAGAGTGGCGAACCAGCGTATTCGGTGCAGCATGGCGGTCTCCGTGGTGTGGCAGTCGAATTCGATACTAAACGAAAACGCCGCTATTAGCTAAGCGGCCGCTTCGCGGCGGTTCATCTTCAAGACGTCCATTTCAATGGTCGCAAATGCGATGAGCCACAAGAGCGCGTCGTACGCGTCCAGCCATTCGCCGCGCCACGCCCACGCCAGCACCAGCAGGGCGAGCCCCGCGTACAGCGTGACCGCCGCCGCGGTAAACCACCGGCGGTGACGGGCAATGCGTTGTGGGCGACGCACTTCGAGTTCGAGCAACACGACGACGGCGATCCACAGGCTGGTGTTGATGGCGTCCAGGCCATTGCGCTCGATGACATAGCCGATACCGGCGGCGCA
>Ga0114978_10000903_pt1 | contig 24908 bp, 23 predicted proteins | sample S_140212_EF_Meta_FD_87027 | JGI IMG/M metagenome (GOLD analysis project Ga0114978, IMG submission 87027) | Freshwater microbial communities from Lake Simoncouche, Canada to study carbon cycling - S_140212_EF_MetaG | ecosystem: Environmental > Aquatic > Freshwater > Lake | place: Lake...
CATGTCTAACCTAATCTGTTTGTGTCAATGAAGATAGTCCAAAGGGACGACAATCAAAATACGCGGATACCCTCATACAATTGACGAAGTTTCAACTGCACAGGCGTTGTAACGTGTCACATGGTTGACTCAGGTCTCAAGCCATTGGCGTACGCTATCTAAATAGCCGATAAGCTTCATTCCAAACAAGTCAACCAACTTGGTTTCTGGGTAGGTTGTTAAAGGAAATCTTGAGATGAGAAAAATAGACAGTTACGCCCATATTTTGCCCCGCAAATATTTTGATCGCATGGCTGAACTCGCCAAAGACAAAGGGGCTATCAAGCGGTGGTTGAATATACCCGTGCTTCATGATTTAGACGCACGTCTTCAAATGATGGCGCAATTCCCCCAATATCAGCAAATATTGACGCTATCTAATCCGCCCATTGAAATGATTGCAGGCCCCGATCTTTCACCCAAATTAGCAAGTCTTGCCAACGATGAGATGGCGCTCATTTGCAAACAACATCCCCAACAATTTCCTGCGTTTATTGCTTCATTACCAATGAACAATGTACCCGCTTGTTTAATTGAAATGGAACGTGCCATTGTTCAATTGGGTGCAAAGGGCATTCAAATCTTTACTAACGTGAATGGTCGTCCTTTGGACGAACCCGAGTTTTGGCCTATTTTCGAAGCGGCAGTCAAAAAGTACGATGTACCCATTTGGATGCATCCAGCAAGAGGCGCCAATATGCCAGACTATGCCAGCGAGACCAAATCAAAATTTGAAATCTGGTGGACATTCGGTTGGCCTTACGAGACGAGCGCGGCCATGACGCGCATGGTTTTTTCAGGATTTTTTGACAAGCTGCCTAATCTTCGCGTGATCACGCATCACATGGGAGCGATGATTCCATTTTTTGATGGACGATTAGGGCCCGGCTTAGATCAATTTGGTAGTCGAACATCTGATGAAGATTACGAAGAATTGCTTAAAACCATGCCTAAAAGACCGATTGATTACTTTCGACTTTTTTATGCGGACACAGCACTCGCGGGTGGCAGTTCGGGTTTGAGATGTGGTTTGGATTTTTTTGGTTCAAAGCAAGTGGTTTTTGCATCCGATTGCCCTTTTGATCCCGAGGGTGGCCCCATGTTTATTCGTACGATCCCTCAAGCCATTGACAGCTTAAACTTATCAACCGAGGACAGCGAAGGTATTTATTTTCGAAATGCTTTGCGATTACTCAAGATGCCTTGTGATTGTTAGAAAGAAAAATCATGAAAAAATTTACTCATCAACTTTTCTTTATTTTGTGTGCATTCACCCAAGTGCTCACCTATGCGCAAACTTTTCCAACCAAGCCCGTGCGAATCATTGTGCCTTACGTACCAGGAGGCACTGTTGATTTAGTCGCACGCGTACTAGCGCAGCAATTAACCGAGCAAACAGGACACAATTTCATTGTTGATAACAAGGCGGGTGCAAGTGGTGTGATTGGCAGCGATGCCGTTGCCAAATCTGCGCCTGATGGCTATACGCTGTTGGTTCAATCACCCACGCTCATTGCTAGTCCATTGATGCTCAAAAAAGTACCCTACGATGTCAACAAAGACTTTACCCCTGTCACACTTCTTGGCACCGTTCCCATGATCATGGTCACGCAATCAAAAAATCCAGCTAACAACATGGCTGAGTTCATCAAGTTCACTCAAGACAGCAATCGAAAAGTTAATTTTGGTACATCTGCCACAGGATCACCTATGCATCTCGCCATAGAGTCTTTTAAACATCGAGCCAAACTAACCACCCCTGTGATTGCTTATCGCGGAACGGCTGCAGCTATCAATGATTTGTTAGGCGATCAAATCGATGCCATCATCGATGCGATTCCTTCCACCGCACCGCACATCAATAGTGGAAAACTCAAAGCATTGGCCGTTACTACTAAAAAACGTTTGCCCGCATTATCCCTCGTGCCAACCATGGCCGAGTCAGGTTTTCCTGAGTTTGAAATGGTCAGTTGGTATGGGCTGTGGGCGCCTGCCAATTTACCTCCTGCCATTGCAAAACGTCTCGCAGAGTTGGCTGACAAAGCTATGAACAGCAAAGCCGTTCGCGACCAATTGGGCCAACAAGGTTTTATTCCAGAATTAATTTCTGGTGAAAACTTTTCTGTATTTCTTAACAAAGAATTAGCACAATACTCTAAGATTGTGAAGATCAGCCAAATTCAAATGGATTGAGTTTTCTTAACTTTCGAGTTCAAGTATTTTCAAAGCGTTGCCGCCCACAATCGCATCCAATGCATTTTTTTCTAACTGCATCGACGACAACCAAGCGACAGGATCTTTTTCACCCACTGGATAATCGCTGCCCATCACCAGTCGATCCACACCTACGCGTTCAATCAATACATTGAGCACTTGTGGGTCATACACGCAAGCATCGTAATAAAAATTTTTCAAAAAATGGCTGGGTGTTTGTCCATCCATATTTTTTACAGTATCGGGTCGATTGAGCGTGTTTCGATCCAATCGTCCCATGTAGTGCGGAAAATAACCCCCACCGTGCGCCATCACAATTTTTAAATTTGGGCATCGCGTCATTACGCCTTCATAAATCAAAGAGGCCATGCATTTAGTTTCTTCTATCGATTGTCCCAATGAATTCCACAATGCATAGCGTTGAAACCAAGGGTCTTGTACACCTTCTGGATGAATCCAAACCGTGAGATTATTTTTTTCAACCGCTTGCCAAAAGTCATGAAAAAAAGGATCCCCCACATACAAACCTTTGTATTGAGTCGATAAATTAATCACGCGAATATCAAGATCATTGGCGCAACGATGCAATTCTTTGAGCGCTAATTCGATCGATTGCATGGGCAACACCATACTCGCAACCAAACGATTGGGAGATTGGTTTTGACATCGCGCAAGCTGGTTATTTGATTTTTCACAGAGCAATGCATCGGTTTGTGGATCGGCCCACGAAGTGCCTTGTAAAACGGTGCTCGAACTCAATACAGACACATCCACGTGGCGCGTGTCCATGTCTTCTAAAACAGTTTCTGCATGCATACACCGCTCAAGTAATGCTTTTGCACCAGGTCTGGGTTCGGTGACAGGGTTGGCGCCAAAGCCACTGAACACTGTTTTTTGTGCACAGGCTTGAAACACTGTCGGCTCCAACATATGCACATGAAAATCAACGACACGACTCATTGATCTAACTTTTTCATTTTTGCGGTGTCCGCAACTTGTGTCCACTTGATCAAATCGGTGGCCAATAACTTGTAGAGTTCCTCCGATGTGCTGCCTTGTGCAATCACTTGTGTATTGGCCATTTGAGCGACCACTTCGGGCATTTTTAAAATTCGATTGATTTCAGTTTCTAATTTTTTGACAATGGCAGGTGGTGTTCCTGCAGGCGCAAAAATGCCTGTCCAAAAGCGAAATTCCAAATCGGGCAGACCCGCTTCAGCCATGGTGGGTACCTGTGGCAATCCAGATAAACGATTGGACGACGTCACCGCTAAGGCTTTGATTTGACCGCCTGCAATCGCGCCAATAGCAGGGCCCGTATCCACCATCGACATCACCAAGTCACCCGTGACCAACGCTGTAATGGTTTCGCTGGTGCTTTTGTATTGAATGAACTCACCCGGAGTTGATGTTTTGATGCGAAACAATTCGCTGGCAAATTGAAATGCAGGACCGGATCCACCATAGTTAGATTTGGCAGGATTGGCTTTCATGTAGGCAATCAAATCTTGCACCGAATTGAGGTTGAGTTTGGTATTAACGGCCAATATCAATGGAAAATTTGCAATTTGCGACACGGGCACAAAATCTTTGGTGGTCGAAAACCTGAGCTTTGTGCTCAACACAGGTGTAAAAACCATATTGCCAATCGGCCCCATCAACAAACTATAGCCATCGGGGTTAGACCTTGCAACACCTTCAGTTGCAATCATGCCCCCCGCGCCAACTTTGTTTTCTACCAGTACAGGTTGCCCCAACGATGTTGTTAATCGTTGCGCAACGATACGAGCCAGCGTGTCGTTACCACCACCTGGGCCTTGACCTACAAATATACGAATGGGCTTGGTTGGAAAGTCTTGTGCAAAAGACAAACCCATTCCAAGCATTAAAAAAACAAAACCAAAAATATTTTTAAAATTTTTTGAAATATGCATGTCGAACTCCGAATCTAAAATCAATGCTCTTTTGCAATTCGATTGGACAAAATTCCGATCTTGTCGACTTCCACTTCCACTAGGTCGCCTTCCTTCATCCAAACGGGCGGTGTGCGACGAGAACCGACGCCACCAGGCGTGCCGCTGACAATCACGTCACCAGGAACCAGTGTTGTAAAAGTTGAAACATAGTGAATCAAACGGGGAATCGAAAAAATCATCATGTGAGTGGTGGCTTTTTGCATTACAACGCCATTGAGTCGCGTGCATAAACTTAATTCTTCGTTGTCTTTGATGACGCCACGCGGCACCATGTAAGGACCAAACGCACCGGTCGCAGAAAAGTTTTTGCCGGGTGTGAATTGCGTCGTGTGACGTTGCCAATCGCGCACCGATCCATCGTTGTAAGCGCTATAGCCTGCAATATGAGTCCACGCATCCTTCTCTTGAATGCGGCGACCGCTTTTGCCAATGATCACTGCAATTTCGCACTCATAGTCCAATTGACTCGACTCGGGTGGAATCAACATGGGTTGATCGTGGCCTAATTGTGATTCTGCAACGCGCAAAAATACAGTTGGATTTTCTGTTTTGTCGCGTTGCGTTTCTACGCGGTGCTCTTCATAGTTGTGACCGATACAAATAATTTTGGCTGGATCAGTAATCACGGGTAAAAAAGCAATTTGATTCAATGCGTGTGTGGGCGCACGACCCATGGCTTCTTTGCCGAGTTGTTCAAAAGATCCATCTTCAATGGCACTTTTTAAAGTAGGATGACGATCGCTCATTAACGAGACCACACCTTGATCCGTTGCAATACCCCACATGGGCTTGTTTTGAGATGAGTAACTTAAAAATTTCATGCTTGACTTTCTGCTGACTGAGGTTGAGGAATGATTTGATTTATTCGGGTAAAAGACCGATTTCTTTGGAGACTTCGGCCCAGCGATCCATCTCTTGTTTAAGAAATGCATCGACGCGAGCGGGGGTTCCCATTGCTTCGGCAATAGGTCCAATGGTGAGCATACGCTGAGACAAGTCTGCATCTGCTAGCAATAGATTGACTTCTGTATTCATGCGTTGAATGACATTGGCAGGTGTACCAACGGGCGCGACAATCGCAAACCAACCCGTCATTTCAAAATTAGGAAATAGTTCAGCCAATGAAGGGGTTTGCTCCCAGCCCGCAACGCGTTTACCAGCAGTCACGGCAAGTAAACGCATGCGACCTTGTTTGACCAATTGAGCGGTGGATGCCAAATCCGCAACAATCGCGTCAGCGTGTCCACCCAACACATCTTGAACGGCAACGCTCACCGATGCATAGGGCACCAAGTTGGCTTGCATTTTGGATCGCGAATTAAGAATACGTGCAATGATGCCGCCAAAAGTGCGAGGTCCTTCGTTGGCAATCGTTAATTTGCCAGGCGACGCTTTGGATTGATTGATTAAATCTTGTATCGAAGTAATTAGCGATTCATTTTTAACCAATACGCCAAAAGGACTTTTTGCAATGAATGCAACGGGTACAAAATCTTTGCTCGGGTCATAGGGCATGATTTTGAATAAAAATTTATTCGTTACCAATGCAGCAGTGGTTGCAAAATAAAATGTCTGACCATCGGGTGCCGAGCGAGCTGCAAATTGCGCACCGATGATATTTTGTCCGCCAGGCTTGTTATCAATGACGATGGCTTGATCTAATTTTTTGGCCAATCGCTCACCCAAAAGCCTTGCTACGATGTCAGGGCCCGAGCCAGAGGGTTGCGACAAAACAAACTTCACGGGGCTTGTTGGCCAATTGCTTGCGGTTTGTGTCCAAGAGGTACTCGCTAGAGCAGTCAATAATAAAAATCCAAATACAGCTTTAAATCGTTGAATAATCATTCATGTCTCCTTTAATTTTTTAAATATTTGTGTTGTACTGATTCATTAAATCAGACAAAGCTAGATTCATTGACGACGCATCATTGCAGGTTGCAAACACATAGTGATCAGGCCGCACAATTACCGCCTTACACCCGTTTCTAATCATCCAATCGTTGACCACATTTTCTTTTTCCTCGATACCGCCCTCGCCCCATGTTAACTGTTTGAGAGAAATTTTTTTTGCAAACTCAATTTGTATAGGGTTCAATGTGAAGTTAAAGCCTGAACGATACTGCACACGCCAGCCCGAAAAAACATCGTCCATTCTCGCCCATTTCTCACCATCTTTGATCCACGCCTGAGGAAACAAAGTCCCCTTTGCGGCGCAGGTATCGGTACTCAAACATCCACCCGTGATAGCAGGCTGAACATCTTGTCTGGGGGTGGGTATCACTTTTCCACCGCACGACTCTAAAAGTTGTCGATCACGCTCCATCGCTTTTTGAGGATCGCGCTCACCAATTAATTTTCCAATTGATTTGATGCGTTGCGTCAATTCAGTCACATGCGCTTTGCGCTCTATTGCATAGGTCGATAATATTTTTTCAGAAGCTTGATTTTTAAATACAGCATCCATCTTCCAAACCAAATTACATGCATCGCGAATTCCTTGACACATGCCTTGACCTAAAAATGGTGGTTGTTGATGCGCGGCGTCACCCGCGATAAAAATCCGATTTGATTGCCACTCTTTTGCAACCAGCGCATGAAAACGATAACTCGCTTGTCGCCAAATCACAGCTTCATCTCGTTCCAACCAACGCGAGAGCAAACTCCAAGCGCCCTCCTCAGTCGCTAAATATTGTGGATCCTCACCTTCATTGATGGAGATCTCCCATCTCCGATGATTTTTGGGGCCCATCACATAGCTTGAAGGGCGCGAAGGCTCACAGTATTGAACGCTCACCTTCGGAACGCGCTTCAATCCTTTTTCATTGACTAACACATCAATCACCAACCATGGCTCGTCAAAGCCCAAATCTTCAAGTTCAATGCCTAACAATCCACGAATAGTGCTGGTAGCGCCGTCACAGGCGATTACATATTTTGCGTCGATGTTTGAGGGATAACCTTTGTTATCTTGAACTTGTAAAGTCACGTGGGCTGTTGATTGATGCAGGCCAACCACTTTTTTTTCAAGATCAACACTCACGCAATCAATCGATTCAATTCTTTCACGCAACACACGCTCAAGCAAGGGCTGTGAAAAAACCAGCGAAGGGACAAATGTTTGTGGATAAGGGGGCGCCACCGTCGACATGCACTTAATCCAATCGCCTTGCGCACCAAAAAAATGAGAATCAGTAAAAGGTTCAACAAAATCTTTGATCTCCTCTAATATATTAAGTTGTTGAAAAACTCGCATGATTTCATGATCTAAGGCGATCGCTCTGGGCTTGTCATAAATACTTGCTTGAGAGTCAATCACGCAAGTCGATAGGCCTCGCAAACCCAACAGTCCTGCAGCAATCGCACCCGTTGGGCCATAACCGACAACAACAACATCATGCATGATCAATACTCAAACAGGATTAAACAAAATGGCTTTTTGAGCTTGCTTGAGTTTGTCGGTTGGTGGCTTTGAGATGCCCCATTGATCCACACGACCTGCGGGCCATTTCCAATCCTCAGGCATTCCAGTCTTGTAAGTGTCGTCTATCTGTTGAACCTCTGTTGTGTATTCAATCACCAAATCAAAGGGTCCAATGAAATAATTAAATAAATTGTTGCCAGGTCCGTGTCGACCAGGGCCCCATTCAATGTCAAAGCCTGCATCTTTCATCCGACCGCCCCCACGCATCACATCATCAAGTTTTGGCATTAAAAAAGCAATGTGATTGAGCGCGTTGTTATCGGTGTCACCCAGTGCAATGCTGTGATGATCGCTATTGCAACGCAAAAAAGCCATGATGCGTGTTCGATCCGCCAACGAAAAATCAAATGCCTGTTCAAAAAATGGTCTGGCATTTTCAACATCATCACTGTTGAGCACCACATGAGCCAATCGAATCGGTTGATCGCGTTGTTCGCTTGCTGTGTTGACGGTATCCCCGTGCACAATTTGAAAAACACGACCCGCAGGATCTGCCACCACAATGGCTTGGCCACCGCCTGGTTCACTCACTGCATGCTTGGCTTGAACCAGTCGACCTCCAGCAGCCACCGTTTTTTGAGCGACATGTTCAATAGCGTCTAACGAACGTGCTCTGAGCGTCACGTGTTTGATTTTTGCGTTGCCCTCGCAAGGATGCAAAGAAAGCAAGTGATGATCGGCCCCTGTTCCACGCAAATAAATAGCTGACTCTTGACGATCACAAACTTGCAGGTGCCATGTTTGGGTAAAAAATTCTTCTGCTTTTTGAAGATTAGGCACCATCAAGGCCACGCTTCTCAGGCCTTGAATCAATTTAGATGCATGCGTCATGGAGTCTCCAACAAAAAACAGATAGTCTAGGGTTACTCAAGCCATCCATGCAGTCAATTTAACATATAGATAGAATTTACGAAATGAATATAGCAAATATCGACCTGAATTTGATTTTGGCTTTTAACGCCATGTATGAGCACCGCAACGTCACCCGTGCTGGCGAGGCCTTGAGCTTGAGTCAACCCGCAATGAGTGCAGCTGTTGGCAGGCTTCGAGTGCTATTTGACGACCCCTTGTTTGTTCGGTCAGGCCTTAAAATGAGGCCCACGCCCCGCGCGCTTGAGCTGGGCCCCACCATTCAACAAGTGATTCAGACCCTACAAAATGACATTCTCCAACCGATCCAATTCAAGCCCTGCGAATCGAAACGTGTATTCACTTTATTGACTCCCGATATTGGCGAAGCTAATTTTTTGCCACGCATATTGACTATGCTCGCCAAACAAGCGCCCCAAATTAATTTGCGCACCTTGGCGATGCCCAGGCATTTGGCGGCAGAAAGTTTAGAGTCGGGAGCTGCAGAGTTGGCCATTGGGTATTTTCCAGATCTGAAAAAAACGGGTTTCTTTCAGCAAACATTAATGCGCTCGAGCCATATCTGCTTGATTCGCAAAAAACATCCCATCACCAGTCAAAAAATGTCGCAATCGCAGTTTATGAGTTATTCGCATGTTGTTGTCAAACCTGACGGTCGCGAACATGTATTTGAAAAATTTTTAAATCAAATCGGTATTAAAAGACGCGTTCATTTAGAAATATCGCATTTCATGAGCCTGCTGCCCATTGTCGAATCATCCGACTTGATCGCAACCGTACCCAAAGATTTGGCCGAATTTTGCGTCAGTCATGGCGACGTGCGGATGCTGGAGCCGCCATTCAAAGCGCCCATCATCGATGTTCAACTATTTTGGCATAGGCGATTTCAAAAAGATCCAGGGCATGCATGGCTGAGAAAAACCATCCACGAGTTGTTTTCTGTTAATTAATTTTGCCAATTGAATAAACAGCCCATTTCATCAATTGAGCTTTAAGATAGGATTCTTTATCAGTCGCCAAATCAGGGTATTCGGTCAATTCGACAACTCAATGACCAAAAATCATTTCAGCATGACTATCGTATGCTCAATGTACAAAACAAGGACGTTGTGCTATCCATAGTTGATGTATTACTTAAAAATCAAAAAATCAAAACGAAAGAACCAGGATGAATGCATCTAACCCCAAAAATATTTTTTCGATCGTCCGTTTAGATTTGCCGATGGACCAAAATACCTATGACACGACACTCAAGCCTTTTGATCAAATCAAGACTTCAGTTTTTTCAATTCACAGTCAAGATGCAAAACTCTTGAATGCTTTTAAAACTGCGCACGCCTATCACGTTAGCTCAGCCCGAGACGATTTACCCAAGCCTTGGTTTGCCAAGCATGAATTACTCAAAAATTGTCCTCAACTATTGGCCGTCTCTACATTTGGTGCAGGTTACGACACGGTCGAAGTCAAAGATTGCACAGATCTTGGCATTTGCGTGGTCAATCAAGCGGGCAGTAATGCCCGAGCGGTGGCCGAACATGCCTTGGGTTTTATGATTGGATTGGCCAAAAGAATTTATGAAGGCGATCGCCGATTAAGACGGGGTGAAAAATTCACTCGTGCACAAGGTATGGGATTTGAAGTTGAGGGGCGCACACTCGGTTTGATTGGCATTGGCCACACGGGCTCGCACTTTGCAAAAATAGCCAATGCACTGGGTATGCGCGTAATTGCTTATGATCCTTTTTTAACACCTGATCAAATCAAATCACGCGGTGCCGTGTCAGTGTCATTCAAAGAATTGCTTTCGCTTTCTGATGTGGTTAGTGTGCATTGCCCTCGCGACAGCAACACCATCGGCATGATGAATGAATCAACTTTTTCACAAATGAAAAAAGGCGCCTTGTTTATTGCAACGGCAAGAGGTGATATCTATGATGAAGCGGCTTTGTATCAAGCCTTGAGCAGCGGTCATTTAGGGGGCGCAGGATTGGATGTTTTTTCCATTGAACCACCCGACGCGACGCACCCCCTATTGTCTCTAGATCGAGTAATTGCCAGTTATCACACAGCGGGCGTGAGTTACGATGCACGCCGCCAAATGGCCTATATGTCGGCCATGCAATTGATAGAAATTGCTGAAGGCAAAAAACCTTCTCGATTAGTCAACCCAGAGGTTTGGCCAGCCTATTGCAAGCGTTTTAAGGCCATTTTGGGACGAGATATCGTTTAATTAATGGCTTGCCAAAGGCGTTCAGATGTAAACGGCATATCCATTTGCTCAATGCCTTTTTGACGCAAAGCATCAATCACGGCATTGGATAAAGCGGGCAAGGATCCCGAGCAACCCGATTCGCCAACACCTTTAGCACCCAATAAATTGAGCTTGGTTGGAACGCAAAAATTTTCTGAATGTAAATTTTTAATTGATCCAGCGCGAGGCATTGCGTAGTCCATGTAGGAGCCTGTTAACAATTGTCCCGTTTCATGGTCATAAATGGCATGCTCAACAAAGGCTTGTCCCCATCCTTGAATCACGCCGCCATGCACCTGACCTTCAACCAATTTGGGCGATATGACATTGCCCACATCATCGACCGCAATGTAATTGACGACCTCTGATTCACCCGTCGATGTATCGATTTCAACTTCGGCAATGTGGCATCCATTGGGAAAGGTTGAGCCCGAATTGGTTTCACCCGTTGCGTGAAGTTCGATTCCTTTTGCGCCCCATTGCTTAAATAAATCAACCAACTGCGCATGTTGCTTGGAGGCGTCGTGTGAATAAATATTTTTATCAACGCGAATTTGTGATGCGTCACAAGACCATTCTTTTGCTAATTGCGTGATGATGTTTTCTTTTAATTTTTGACACATGCTTTTGACGGCACTCCCTGCGCCCAAAAGCGTTCTTGAGCCGCCTGTCGAATTGCCAATGATATGACTCGTGTCATTGCCTGCAACGTAACGCACGCAATCGGTGGGCAAGCCCAACTCTGTTTGAATAATGCTTGCAAAAGAAGTTTCGTGACCTTGACCCGATGCGCCCGTTAATCCGTGCACGTGCAATTGACCATGCTTGCCTAATTGCCCAATGATTTGATCCATCGCTGCGGCGCTCGGTGCAGAGGCCTCGAGGTAATAGGCCAACCCCCAGCCGTAAATTTTTCCTTTTGTTAATGCAGATTTCTTTTTGGCTTCAACTTGGGTTCGATCAAATAGCGTTAATGCACGATTGAGTACGTTTTCAAATTCGCCGCAATCATAGACAGTTCCAACGGCCGTTGTATATGGAAATGCATCAACGGGTACAAAATTCTTTTTTCTGATTTCAACAATATCGAAACCGTGTTCATGGGCCGCGTGATCGAGCAAACGCTCAATGGCGTATGCAATATCGGGTCGCCCTGCACCTCTGTATGCAGAAATAGGGACCGTATTGGTATAACGCAACTCAGACTGCATGTGCAAATGGGGTACGCGATAGGGGCCGCCCATGGTAATCGATAGATTGCGAGTCCCAATGTGTGTACTGTAGTAACAATTGAAAGCACCCACATCGACTTGATCTTCAAAACGAATCGCTTGTATACAACCTTCATTATCTAAAGCAATAAAACCTTCAAGATCGATAGCACGACCATGCCAGTCACTTAAAAATATTTCAGAACGTGTTCCTACCCATTTGACGGGTTTTTTAAATTTTTTCGATGCCAACATCACCAAGGCGTGTTCGGGATAAACATTACCACGCAAGCCAAATGAGCCCCCCACATCTTTGGTGTGCAATTTAAATTTTTCAACAGGCCATTTGGTTACTAAGTTTAAAAACTTGAGCATGCCACCTGCGCCTTGCGACGGTGTGTACAAATGCATGTAATCGTCTTTTTCTTGATAGGACGCAACAACTGCGCGAGGCTCCATCGGTGAGCCAATGAGTCGCTGACTTTTAATGGTTATTTGACTCACTAATTTTGCACTTGCAAAGGCTTTGAGTGTTGCCTCGCGATCGCCATTTTCAAATCGAACCGATAGATTTTCTGCAATGCCGTCGTGCAATTGAACATTTTTAGAGTGTGCCGATTGTTCAAAGTTGGAAACACTTTCCAAAGGTTGATAGTCGATTTGCGCCAACTCGGCAGCGTCTTGCGCCAAAGCTGCGGTGGTTGCAATCACCATTGCAATCGGTTGGCCGACAAATAAAACTTTATCCTTGGCAAGGATAGGCATGCTTGCAACTTTTTGGGCTTCACCCTTTGCATTCTTAACAGTGACCACGTTAGGCAAGGAGTCAAATCCCGCTGCCTGCACATCATCGGCCGTTAAAACAGCCACAACGCCTGGCGCTTTTAAAACTTCTGTGTAAGAGCACGACAGTAATTTTGCATGCGGATGAACCGAGCGAATCACACTGGCGTGTAATGTTGCGGCGTCATGAAAGTCGGAGCTGAATTGACCCGCACCAGTGATTAATCGCAGGTCTTCCTGTCTGAGTAATGTATCCATGGCATTCAAACTTTTACGGCCGTTTTTTGCATTTCTTTCGCGGCCTGATCAACCGCTTTGACGATGTTGACATAACCTGTGCAACGACAAATATTGCCTTCAAGTCCTTCAGCGATCTGATCGTGTGTGGGATTGGGGTTTTGTTTAAGTAATGCAACGCTTGACATGATCATGCCAGGTGTGCAGAAACCGCATTGCAATCCATGACATTGTGAAAACGCCACTTGCATGGGATGAAGTTTGTCAGCACCTAAACCTTCAATGGTGAGTACGTCGCAGTCTTGGGCTTGTACGGCCAACATAGTGCATGACTTAACTGCGTTTCCATTGACATGAACTGTGCATGCACCGCATTGAGATGTGTCGCATCCCACATGGGTTCCAGTGAGGTTAAATCCTTCACGAATTAACTCCACCAAAAGTGTTCTTGGCTCAACATCGGTTGAAACGGGTTTCCCATTGAGTTTGAAGCTGACTTTCATGCGGAAGTTCCTTTTATAAACAACCGATATATTACTAGGAGTTTGCTCTAAAGAGATAGGCAATAGTCTCGCAGGAGAAAAGAAGTAGTTCTAAAGTAATAATCATGAAGGAGGTGGTGGGCTTGAAAAATAGAACCGATCCGTTATTAAATGACATTCCAACCGATGATGTCAAAGCCCTTAAGATAATAGGCTTGAATATTAAGTTGGACTCCTTTTTAAGAAGTTGCATTCATGATGAGATCCGAATCATCCCAATGTGAGGCCTGATCGTTATTTCCATTCGATAGTTTTATAGACTTAGCCAAAGAAAAATAGGCAGGATTTAACTTGCTAAACATATGACTGCCGTCCTGACTTACCCTGAAAAGATCTAAAACATAGGGAGCGACAGATGTTTGTAAATCAAGACTTCTTACACAACCTAAAAGATGTCCAATTTCATGCATTGCAGAACCTACAAAATCATTGTGGTTTTTTGTGATGTTGTTAGATCGATCAAAATCAAACAATTGGTTGGTGTTAAAAACGATAGACCCATACCTCATGGGGATTGAGATCAATGGGTGCAACTAGATCTTAACTATGACCTGCCTGTGAAGCACCTAAAGCCAATCCGGTTGCCAATTGAATGACCGATGGTGAAGTAAATATTGGAATGGACGGTTTTGCTGGAATATTGGGCGTACTTGGCGTGTTTGTTTCAATGATTTCTACTGAGCCATTAAAGCCAGTTTCGTCAATTGATATTGCCGTGAACTATGATGAGGTGAATTCAATGTGAGGTTTATCTTTGTTTAATTCGTTTGAGCTTGACGCATGCACGACCTCATGTGTTTCTATATTTATTTCTTCGCTACTTGGTATCTTTTTTTCAAGAATCGCTTTTGAATTAATTTCTTCATTGAGTTGATGAGTCTGGATCTTCTTATCTTTGGCGGATAGTTTGTTTCGCATCGTTTTCTTGATCAATCGTTGATTTAAATTGTTTAAATATATAATAAATGAATACTTTTTGAGTATGTCAAATAGGATTGAAATCGTGCAGAAGTTTTATAGTTCATAGGTTGAAATAAAGGCTATAAAAAATATATGGGTCCTCTACAAGGCATCAAGGTGATTGAACTAGGGCAACTCATTGCAGGACCATTCGCCGCAAAAACACTGGCTGACTTTGGTGCAGAAATTATCAAAATTGAGTCGCCACAGGGTGGTGACCCACTGCGCAAATGGCGCTTATTAAAGGACGGCACCTCCGTTTGGTGGCAAATTCAATCGAGAAATAAAAAATCAATAGCTCTTGATATCAAAGAACCACAAGCACAAGACATCATTCGTCAATTGGTCAAAGATGCGGATGTGATGATTGAAAATTTTCGTCCTGGCGCGATGGAGTCTTGGAATTTGAGTCCGAAAGAGCTTCAAGCCATCAACCCCAAGCTCATTATTTTGCGTATCAGTGGTTATGGCCAAACGGGGCCCTATCGCGATAAGCCTGGATTTGGCGTTGTAGCAGAAGCCATGGGTGGACTACGTTATCTTACCGCCGAGCCTGGACATGTTCCTGTGCGTGTGGGTATCAGCATTGGCGACACATTGGCATCTTTGCATGGCGTGATTGGTATTTTGATGGCCATGCACGAAAGAAACAAAAGTGACTTAGGTCAAGTCATTGATATCGCTTTGTATGAAGCTGTTTTTAATTGCATGGAAAGTTTATTACCTGAATACAGCGAGTTTGGTGTGATACGGGAGCCTGCAGGAAGTGCTCTGCCAGGTATTGCACCAAGTAATGCTTATTTGTGTCATGACCAAGGCTATGTATTGATTGCGGGCAATGGCGATAGTATTTTTAAGCGATTGATGAAAACGATTGGAAGAGACGATTTGGGTCAGTCCCCCGATTTGAGCGACAACACAGGGCGCGTCAAGCGTGTTGAAGAAATCGATCAGGCGATTGGCGAATGGACGGCATTACACAGCTCGAGCGATGTTCTCAAGGCCTTGGACAGTGCTGGTGTTCCTGCAGGACGCATTTACAACGTGGCAGATATTGCACGTGATCCACATTACAAAGCTCGAGACATGATTGCTCAAGTAAAAATGAAAGATGGATCATTACTGTCGGTGCCTGGCATTATTCCAAAATTGTCACGCACCCCAGGTATGCATCGTCGCAATGCGCCAGAAATTGGCCAAGATACGATGGACGTATTAAAAGATTTGGGATTGAATGAAGAACAAATCAACGGATTGATAGAAAAAGGTATAGTTGCTTGATGCCAGGAGTTAAAGTCATGCCTTCTTACCAACTCAATGTCAACGGTCAGATTAAAACGGTTCAAGTCTCTGACCCTCAACAACCCTTGCTTTATGCACTCAGAAATTCATTGGGTCTAACGGGCGCAAAATATGGTTGTGGTTTGGGCCAATGCGGTGCCTGCACGGTTCACATTGATGGACGTGCATCGAGGTCTTGCGTTGTTACTGTTTCTCAAGTAGTCAATAAAAAAATCACAACCATCGAAGGTTTGGGCACTCCCGAAAAACCACATCCGATTCAAGCCGCATTTATTGCTGAGCAAGCCGCGCAATGCGGTTATTGCGCCAACGGCATGGTCATGACTTGCGCTACGTTGTTATCTCAAAAACCCAACGCAAGCTTGGATGATGCCAAGTCTGCGTTAAAAAATAACTTATGTCGCTGTGGCACGCATCACCGCATCGAAAGAGCCGTAATGAGAGCCAAAGACGAAATGAAAACAAGGAATTCCGCATGAGCGCCTTACTTTCATCTGCGCGACGTAGTTTTTTAAAGCATACACTTCAATCGGTTGGTGTATTAACGATTGGTTTTCAATTGCCAAGTGTTCATGCGCAAATACCACTGGCCACACGATCGACGCTTGATGTCAATGAAGTCGATGGATATTTTTCTATTCATGCCGATGGTCGTATCACGCTCTATTGTGGCAAGGTCGATTTAGGGCAAGGCATACGAATTGCGATTCCACAAATGGCCGCTGAAGAGCTCGGCATTGATGTGGCCAAGATTCAAATGATCGATGGTGACACGGCCCTCACACCCGACCAAGGGCCCACCGCAGGAAGCTCAGGCATCATGCGTGGCGGCGTTCAAATCAGACAAGCCGCGGCTACTGCAAGACAAGCACTCATTGCAGTGGCTGCGACTCAAATGAATGTGCCCATTGATTCATTAGACGCGATCGATGGTGAAGTCAGACCCATTGTTGGCGGTAAAGGCATTGCGTTCCAAAATCTGATTGGCAATCAGCAATTCAAACTCAAGATTGATAGCAAGGCCAAATTGCGCAATCCCAATACCTATCGATATGTCGGAAAAGGATTGCCGCGTCCCGATGTGCCAGCCAAAGTGACGGGCACGCATGTGTATATGCAAGATTTTTCTTTGCCTGGTATGTTGCACGCACGTGTGATTCGTCCGCAAAGTGTTGGTTCTCGAATCATCAGCGTAGATGAATCCTCCATCAAACGAATCGGCAAAGCGCGCATCGTTCGAATTGAAGATTTTTTGGCAGTGGTGGCAGAAGATGAATGGGATGCACAAAGAGCATCGGTAGCGCTCAAAGTGCAATGGTCGCTAGAAAAAAATTTATTGGGTCATGCAGGCGTCAAAGATTGGTTGCGAAAAGGTCCTTTTGAGTCGACACAAACCATCATGAAAAAAGGTGATGTTCAACAAGGATTGAGCCAATCAACGCAAAAAATTCAAGCGAGCTACTACTGGCCCGTGCAATCGCATGCATCGATGGGACCATCGTGCGCAGTTGCAGATTTGAGCGATGGTCAACAAGCGGTTGTTTGGAGTGCATCTCAAGCCACGCATCGTTTGCGCGGCATTATTGCGCGTTTAATGGCTATACCCAATGACAAAGTGCGCGTCATTTATTTGGATGGTGCTGGTTGTTATGGCATGAATGGTCATGACGATGCGTCACTTGATGCCGCGTTGATCTCTAAAGCAATTGGCAAACCCGTTCGCGTTCAATGGACGAGGCAAGACGAAAATATATGGGACCCCAAAGGCCCGCCTCAATTAATCGATATAGAAGGTGGCGTTTCAGCAGACGGAAAAATTGCAGCATGGAAAACAGTGATGTTCATTCCCAAGGCAACGGCACAACTTCCAAATATTCCGTTGCTGGGTCCGCAATCTGCGGGAATCAAACAACCCATGGGCATCTCAACGGGTTTAATCAGTCAAAACGGAAATCCACCCTACTCCACACCTCACGTCGAAGTATCTGCCAACTGGCACAAAGATGCGCCGTTGCGGCCCTCCAATATTCGTGCGCCAGGAAAAATTGCCAATTGTTTCGCAGTAGAAAGTTTTACCGATGAGTTGAGTCATTTGGCTGGAGTTGATCCACTTGAATTTCGCTTGCAAGGAATGTCTGACGCAAGAGGAATCGAGATTATTCAACGCACATCAAAATTAATCGGTTGGAAAAAAAGAAATACGCCAGTTACCAAGCGTTCGGGCACGCAACTCAAAGGTCGTGGAATGGCGTACATGCATTACAAAGGCAACGAAACTTATGTGGGTGTTGCAATGGACGTGGTGGTCAATACACAAACAGGTGTGATTCAAGTCAAGCGAATAGCTTGCGCACACGATTGCGGACTCATTATCAATCCGGATGGAACCCAAGCGCAAGTTGAAGGCAATCTGTTGCAAACTTTATCGCGAACCTTGCATGAAGAAGTCAAGTTTGATAAATCGCAAGTGACGAGTTCTAATTGGGCAACCTATCCCATCCTGACTTTTCCGCAAGTTCCCGAGATCTTGATTGATTTAATCGATCGTCCTTTTGAGCCGCCATTGGGCGCTGGAGAGGCTGCTGCTACTCCCATTCCTGCGGCCTTAGCCAATGCAGTGTTTGACGCTTGTGGTGTAAGAATGCGCACAGCGCCCTTTACACCTGCGCAATTCAAAATAGATTGGTCAACAATTTAATGCAAAAAGTCATTGATTTATTTTTTAAGCTCTTAGAGTTTCTGGTCGTCGCATGTTTAGTCGCAATGGTCATCATGGTGTTTGGAAATGTGGTTTTGCGCTATGCATTCAATTCAGGTATCACCATTTCGGATGAGATGTCTCGCTATTGTTTTATTTGGCTCACATACATTGGTGCGATGGTGGCCATGCGCGAAAAAGGCCATTTGGGCGTGGACACTTTGGTGAGGCATTTGCCATTAGGCGGCAAAAAATTGTGTTTCTTTTTAAGTGAAATCATGATGTTGATCTGCAATTTGATTTTTCTTAAAGGCACGTGGGAGATGCACGAATTACAAGTAACCAATGTGTCGCCTGTTGTTGGTATTTCAATGATTTGGATTTATGGCATTGGTTATGTCGTGAGTCTTGTGATGTCGGTCATTAATCTTGATATGCTTTACAAATTATTCACCAACCAATTGAGTGAAGATGATTTGGTTACGGTGACTGATTCGGAAGATACGGTGGATACCAGCCGACTGCCGCACACAGGGGCAAGTTCATGACCGTCAGTATTTTTGTATTGAGTTTGCTGGCTGCAATGGCGGTTGGTATGCCCATCGCTTATGCCTTGTTGGTATGCGGTTTATGTTTGATGGCTTATTTGGCAGGCACGGGTGTGATTGCTGGATTTGACAGCCAAATTTTGGCTCAACGATTTGTTGACGGTGCGGATAATTTTCCACTCTTGGCGGTACCCTTCTTTTTGTTAGCGGGTGAATTCATGAACGCTGGGGGCTTGAGTCGACGCATTGTGCAACTCGCCATGGCATGGGTGGGCCACTATCGTGGTGGATTGGGTTATGTGGCCGTTGTTGCAGCCATCATCATGGCCTCGCTCTCGGGCTCTGCAGTTGCTGATACAGCGGCCTTATCGGCTTTACTCATTCCTATGATGCGCTCAGCGGGATATGACGTAGGTCGCTCCGCAGGTTTGATTGCAGCAGGAGGCATCATTGCCCCTGTGATTCCACCCTCGATTGGATTCATTATTTTTGGCGTCTCGGCTAATGTGTCGATTACCAAATTATTTTTGGCAGGTATTGTTCCTGGTGTGATGATGGGTATTGCGATTGGCATCACATGGTGGTGGCTTGCTCGCAAAGAAAATGTCAAAGCCGCAGAGCAACTCACACTCACACAAAAATTGCAAGCCACCAGCGATGGTTTTTTGGCTTTGGGTCTTCCTGTTTTTATTATTGGTGGGATGAAGTTTGGTGTGTTTACGCCCACAGAGGCCGCTGTGGTGGCCGCTGTTTATAGTTTTGTCGTTGGTGCTTTTGTTTACAAAGAATTGCAATGGTCTAAGTTGTACGGTCTTATTTTGGCCGCTGGCAAAACAACTGCCGTAATCATGTTTTTAGTTGCTGCTGCGATGGTGAGTGCATGGTTGATTACAGTTGCCAATATTCCTGCAGAGGTGGCCAAAATGATGGAGCCCTTTATGGGCAATCAAATGTTGCTAATGTTCGTATTAATGGTTTTGATTGTGGTGGTTGGAACGGCTCTGGACTTTACGCCAACGGTCTTGATATTGACGCCCGTTTTAATGCCACTGGTTAAGCAAGCAGGAATTGACCCCGTTTATTTTGGTGTTTTATTTATCATGAACAATGCCATTGGATTAATTACACCTCCTGTGGGCACCGTCCTCAACGTAGTTTGTGGTGTCGCTCGAATTAATATGGATACGGCGTTTAAAGGCGTCCTTCCGTTTTTAATGGCCGAGTTGGTTGTCTTATTTTTACTTGTCATATTCCCTGATTTGGTTATCATGCCAATGAAGTGGATGCTCAATTGAATTTTGAAGTTTTTTAAACCCAAGGAGACGCAGATGTTTCAGCATAAAAAAATCATCACCTTAATCGCAGGCACTATGCTTGCTGTTTCAGGCGCGATGGCACAATTTTCAGATCGCAATATCAAAATCAGCAATGGTGTCAATGAAGACCATCCAGCTGGATTAGGTGTGAAACGCATGCAAGAAGTTTTAAATGCCAAAACAGGTGGCAAATTAAAAATCACTGCATTTTGGGGCGGATCTGCAGGCGGTGATTTACAAGCAACGCAAGCACTGCGTGCGGGTACTCAAGAAATGGTTTGCACATCATCCTCGCCACTTGTTGGAATTGTGAAAGAGTTGGGAGTCTTTGACCTGCCGTTTTTATTCGCCAATGAAAAAGAAGCCGATGCGGTGTTAGATGGTCCTGCTGGCAAATACTTCAATCAAAAATTAGAAGCCGCTGGTTTAGTTAATTTGGCTTACTGGGAAAACGGATTTAGAAATTTAACCAATAGCAAACGCCCTGTTACTAAATTGGAAGATTTTGATGGCGTTAAAGTCCGCGTCATGCAAAACAATATTTTCCTGGATACCTTCAAAACATTGGGAACTAATGCAGTCCCGATGGCTTTTGGTGAAGTTTTTACGGCCTTAGAAACCAAAACCATCGATGGTCAAGAAAATCCATACGTCACCATTGAAACATCCAAACTCAACGAAGTTCAAAAATACCTAAGTGTCACTCGTCACGCCTACACACCATTTTTATTACTCTATAGCAAAAAATTGTGGGATCAACTCAACCCCCAAGAACAAGCGGTATTGCGTGAAGCAGCTATCGAAGGTCAAAAGGTTCAGCGTGCGGCAAATCGCTCATTGAACGAAAAATCTCTTGAGAGTCTCAAAGCCAAAGGCATGTTGGTCAATGAAATTTCTATTCCAGAACAAACACGTCTGCGCACCAAAGTGTTGACTGTGTACGAAAAGCATTTGCCAACGATTGGTGCTGAAGCCGTTAATATCGTGACCGACACATTGAAGAAAATGCGTGGCGGTTAATTCATCTTTTGACAAAGCCCCGTCTCCAACCGAGCGGGGCTTTTTTTATGAAGAGTTAAACAATGAAAATCACAAAGCTTGAAACTGTTCGATTGGATGAATTTCCCAATATCTTGTGGGTACGTATTCATACAGATGAAGGATTGGTAGGACTTGGCGAAACGTTTATGGGTGCCAAAGCCGTTGAGGCCTATTTGCACGAATGGGTGGGCCCCAAATTGATTGGAAAAAATCCGCTTGACATTGAAGCCAGACAAACCGATTTGACGGGCTATTTGGGATGGCGTGGATCCGGTGTCGAGACGCGTGGAAACTCTGCCGTTGATATTGCGTTGTGGGATATTTTTGGAAAAGCTGCAGGCATGCCTTTGCATACTGCCATGGGTGGAAAAAGCAGAGACTCCATTCGTGTTTACAACACCTGTGCAGGCTATCAATACATTCGCAGCAACGTCAATCAAAGCAGTTCCAATTGGGGACTCGATAAAAAATCTGGCCCCTACGAAGATTTACAAGCCTTTCTTCACAATGCCGACGAACTTGCCGAATCCCTTTTGAGTGAAGGCATCACGGGTATGAAAATTTGGCCGTTTGATGTGGCTGCAGAAAAATCCAACGGGCAATACATCAGCCCTGAAGATCTCAACACGGCACTAGAGTCTTTTAGAAAAATTAGAAATGCTGTTGGCGACAAAATGGACATCATGGTTGAATTTCACAGTTTGTGGCGCTTACCCATGGCTAAAAAAATATCGCGTGCCTTGCAAGAGTTTGATACGTTTTGGCACGAAGACGTGATTCGCATGGATAGTTTGGATTTGCTCAAGCAATACGCAACCGACTGCAAAGCTTTGATATGCGCGAGCGAAACGCTGAGTTACAAATGGGGCTTTAAAGATTATTTGCAAACAGGTGTTGCAGGTGTTGTAATGCTCGATCTGAGTTGGTGTGGCGGCCTGACAGAAGCGCGCAAGATCGCCGCCATGGCCGATGCATGGCAACTCCCTGTTGCACCTCATGATTGCACGGGACCCGTGGTGTGGGCTGCATCCGCACATTTGTCCCTACATGCACCCAATGCCATGATTCAAGAAAGTGTTCGCGCTTTTTATTCGGGCTGGTACAAAGAGCTAGTCACTGATTTGCCACAAGTCAAAAACGGCATGATCAGCGTTAACGACAAACCAGGTCACGGATTGGAATTGCTTCCTGATTTGCACAAGAGAGCAGACGCAACGGTACGAACTTATTCTTAAGCAATAACAATTTTTTATAAACGAATCTATGACTACTTCAACGGTTTATACACAAGTCAATCGAGTTTGTGCAGACATTTGTGCAAAAGCAATGCATACCAGTGTGTCAGATTTGCACGAGGCCATGGGCGGTACATTGGCCAAGGCTCACACCATGAGTAACCTCATGCGACCTTTGATCACAGGTGTGCGTATTGCGGGCCCCGCAGTTACTGCGCATTGCCCTCCTGCCGATAATTTGATGATGCACAAATCGCTCTTCATGTCACAAAAGGGAGATGTTCTCGTGGTGCAATGCCCCGAGTCAGGCGCTCAATGGGGCGATATGGCCGCTTTTTATGCCAAACAAAAAGGACTCGCAGGCGTTGTTGTTGATGGATTCATTCGCGACACCGATGATTTAATCGAAATGCAATCGGCTGTTTGGGCCACCAAAATCGGTCCGAGTTCACCGCAAAAAAACGGACACGGCAGTGTCAACGCACCGATTGTGTGTGATGGCGTTTATGTTGAACCTGGCGATTTGGTTGTGGCCGACGGCGATGGTGTGATTGTGATCCCAAGGCTGCAAGCAGAAGTGGTTGTTTCACATGCGCTTGAGAGAAAAAACAAAGAGGATGCAGTTCGTCAACTCATCTTAAAGGGCGAACATCCATGGCACTTGCATGCTTGCGATAAAAATTACGAAAAGCTTGCAATTCAAGATATTCAAAGCACGTGGAATCAACTGTAAATCAGGAGCTTCAATGAAAAAATTTATCCATGTGATTTCATCTTTTGTTTTGTTAACACTGATTTTTTCAAGCCATGCGCAAAACTATCCCAATAAACCAGTCAAGCTCATCATTCCGCAAGCCGCTGGTGGTGCTACAGATGTTTTTGCAAGATACATTGGACAAAAGCTGAGTTTGCTTTGGAATCAAGCGGTTGTGACAGAAAACAAGGTGGGTGCAGCGGGTGTGATTGGTACCGACTTGGTTGCAAAATCCGCTCCTGACGGATATACCTTGTTGTTAACTTATGCAGGATCACAAGCGGTAAATCCGAGTCTGTATGAAAAAATTCCGTTTGATTCGGTCAAAGATTTTCAAACTGTTGCAACCGTTGCAACTACGCCATTTTTCTTAGTCGTTGGAGTCAATTCTCCGATACAAAATTTTCAACAGTTGATTGCTAACGGAAGAAGCAAAAATTCCAAGTTAACCTATGCCACTTCTGGCAATGGTTCCATCAATCATTTGTTGTCTGAATCGCTCAAGGTAGAAGCTGGAATTGATATGGTGCATGTACCCTACAAAGCCATTTCTGCTGCGATGACTGACGTGATCAGTGGCAATGTGGATAATGCATTTGGTGCAGTGCCGTCTGTGATTCAACTCATTCGTGGCGGCAAACTCAAAGCCATTGCTGTTTCTAGTGTAAAAAGAAATGGCAGTTTGCCCGACGTGCCCAGCATTGCAGAATTGGGTTATCCCAATTTTGATGTGAGCCCATGGTGGGGTATTTTGGCACCTGCAGGAACACCCAAAGCAGTGGTCGAAAAAATCAATGCAGATATCAATGCTATTTTAAAAACACCAGAAGCACAAGCATTTTTTAAGGATCAAGGCGCTGACACTTTAATAACAACACCAGAAGTTTTTATGAAAATGTTGGAGTCTGACGTTCAAAAATGGGCCAAGGTCGTAAAGAGTTCTGGCGCAAAAATCGATTAAAGATTCTTTTTGATTTTTGCGGCAATTTCGCCTATGACACCACGACGAAATGCCAAAACACAGATCACAAAAATCACGCCTTGCACAATCGTGACCCACGCACCCAATTGAGCCAAATAGTTTTGCATCGTCACAATAATGGCAGCACCCACTACGGGGCCAAATAAAGTGCCCATGCCTCCAACCAAAGTCATTAACACCACCTCACCTGACATCGTCCAATGCACGTCGGTGAGAGACGCCAATTGAAATACCAAGGCCTTGGTTGAACCCGCCATTCCTGCAAGTACTCCAGAAATCACAAATGCAATTAATTTGTAGAGATCGGTGTCATATCCTAATGAAGTTGCGCGGTCTTGGTTTTCACGAATTGCTTTGAGGATTTGACCAAATGGAGAATGCACCACTCGCCAAATCAATAAAAAGCCAAACAAGAAAATGGTGAGCACAAACACATACATGTAAAGGTTATCGCTCAAATCAATCTGG
>Ga0114978_10000906_pt1 | contig 24884 bp, 22 predicted proteins | sample S_140212_EF_Meta_FD_87027 | JGI IMG/M metagenome (GOLD analysis project Ga0114978, IMG submission 87027) | Freshwater microbial communities from Lake Simoncouche, Canada to study carbon cycling - S_140212_EF_MetaG | ecosystem: Environmental > Aquatic > Freshwater > Lake | place: Lake...
CAAGGGTTTTATGTCTGTGCGGTACAGGACTGTGAAGATTTCGTGCATTTGTTTCACGTGAAACCACTTCACAAGCCAACTTGCGTTGCTATTGTTTGTTTTTAAGCCAAACGATGCTTCTAGTCGCCTCCAAGTCAGGCACACGCAATGGTTCCACGTGAAACAACTCGACCCCTTCGGGCAAAGGCCCCTCATCTTCGGGGTTGACCCTTGCCTTCATGGCCAACCAAATACCTGATTGCGAGATGTTCTTTCGAGTCAAAGCCACAAAATCAACCAAAGAGGAAAAGGCTCTAGAGGCAATGAGGTCATAGCAGCCCTCAAATGCCTCTATCCTACTGTGATGCGCAGAGAGGTTTTTAAGTTTCAAACTGATAGCGACTTGATGGATAAAAGCCGCCTTTTTGGCAACCGCATCCACACAATGAACCCGAACGTGCGGCAGTGCAATGGCCAAGACAACGCCCGGCAAACCAGCGCCTGAGCCCACATCCAAGATGTTTTTAAGATGCGGCGCCTCTCGAAGAAGAGGATTCACAACCACCAAGGAGTCCAATAAATGCAGGCTCACGATTTGAGAAAACTCCTTGTTGGCGGTCAAGTTATAGACCCTGCCCCATTTTTGTAAGAGACACGCATACTGGGCCAACTGCTCCAGTTGCAATTCACTCAAACTCAATCCGATCTTGGATGCACCGTGCGCGAGCTTGTCCCCGCTTTCCCCCAATTGATTTAAAAAAGTCATCGATCTAGACGCGGCTGTCACAAGGCTTTAATTGGGTGATCGCGTCAACTCTTCTTCGACTTTCTTTTCTTCAAAGCCCTTGTACCTTTGGCGCTTTAAGTGAATCAACAACAGTGAGATTGCTGCTGGCGTCACGCCCGAGATTCTCGACGCCTGCCCAAGTGTTTGCGGTTTTTGCATTTGCAACTTTTGGCGAACCTCAAAGCTCAAAGCCGTTATCAAGGCATAGTCGAGATTGGGTGGCAACAACATAGATTCAAAATGACTTGATCGCCTAACCTCCTCTTGCTGTCGATCAATGTAGCCAGCATATTTGGCTGTAATTTCGATTTGCTCTATGATCGATTGACGCTCTTGAGCACTCAAATCGATCAGCTCTTGGCTGGTGAATCGATCCGCGTCCAATGAAACCACATCGGCATACATGACCCCAGGACGACGCAACAAATCTGCCAAATTGTATTCTCGCTCAATCATTTGACCCAATACACGCTCACACGTGAGACGCTCGATGTTTTGAGGATTGATCCATTGCGTTCGCAATCTTTGTGTTTCACGTGAAACAGCTTCTTGCTTGAGCTCAAAAGCACGCCATCTTCTGTCATCGACCAAACCCAAAGCCCTGGCCTGTTCGGTCAATCTCGCATCTGCATTGTCTTCTCGCAACTGAAGCCTGAACTCCGCTCGAGACGTGAACATCCTATAGGGCTCGGTCACGCCCTTGGTGATCAAGTCATCGACCAAGACACCTAAGTAGGCCTCATCACGCTTAGGCATCCAAGGGGCTTTTTCCTTGGCCTTCAAAGCCGCATTGATCCCGGCATACAAACCCTGGGCTGCGGCCTCCTCATAGCCAGTGGTTCCATTGATTTGTCCCGCAAAAAACAAACCCTCAATGGCCCTCGTCTCAAAACTTGGCAAAAGCTCTCTGGGATCGAAGTAATCATATTCAATGGCGTAACCTGGCCTCAAAATATGCGCGTTCTCTAAACCAGAAATGGATTGGACAAGGGCGTGCTGAATATCAAAAGGAAGGCTTGTACTGATGCCGTTTGGATAAACCTCGTGGGTTGTCAGCCCCTCAGGTTCTAAGAAGATTTGATGACTTGCCTTGTCTGAAAAACGATTGATCTTGTCTTCAACACTTGGACAATACCTGGGACCGATGCCTTCAATTTTCCCAGTGAACATTGGACTTCGATCAAAACCAGAGCGAATAATGTCGTGGGTCTTTTCATTGGTATGGGTCACCCAACATGAGACTTGTTTGGGATGCACAATGTTTTGGCCCATAAAACTGAAAACGGGTACACCGCCAGACAAACCTCCAGGCATGCCATCACCCGCTTGCTCGAGGCACTTTGAATAGTCGATTGTTCGTCCATCGATACGAGGCGGGGTTCCGGTTTTTAACCTTTTTTGGGGTAACTTCAATTCTTTTAAGCGCTCACTCAATGAGATGGCCGGCGGATCTCCAGCACGCCCAGCAGAGTAATTGCTCAATCCCACATGGATCTTGCCGTTCAAAAAAGTACCAGCGGTTAAAACAACAGTTTTACCAGTAAAACGTATGCCTGATTGCGTCACCGCCCCGACCACTTTACTGGCCTGGACAATCAAGTCGTCAACGGATTGCTGAAAAATAAAAAGGTTCTCTTGATTTTCTAAGGCTTCGCGTATGGCCGCTTTGTAAAGAATTCGATCTGCCTGCGCCCTGGTTGCACGAACCGCGGGCCCTTTTGAGCTGTTCAAGATTCTGAACTGTATGCCCGCCAAATCTGTTGCCAAGGCCATCGCGCCGCCCATGGCATCAATCTCTTTGACCAAATGACCCTTCCCAATGCCACCAATAGAGGGGTTGCAACTCATTTGACCCAAAGTTTCAATGTTGTGGGTGATCAACAAGGTTTTTGAGCCCATGCGCGCACTGGCCAAAGCGGCTTCAGTGCCTGCGTGACCACCACCAACAACGATAACGTCAAAAATTTTAGGATAGTCCATATCAATTCAATATAGTCATTTGTTCTCACCCAAGTGAGCGTAAAGAGCCAATGCATTTTAACAGTGTACTGAATAATAAACAGCGATATGCTGCCAAAACACAAGTCAAAGAAGAATCGCACCGTTGTTGAATGAGCGAGGATTGAGATAAAAGAAAACAAATTGCCTCTACAATTACAAAAAAACCAAAAGACGTCGGACCATGTCCAGCAATGAAACATATGCAAAAGTACAAAGCTTGCTAAGTGAAAAATTTCACTGAAATTAAGACGTTAGACGCACAACCGCTTTGACAGATCTGGTCTTGGATTCGTTGACACTCATGGAGTTTGTATTTGCCACAGAGGATGCCTTAGACATTCCGATCCCAGAAGAAAAGCTAGACCCGCGAGAAGAGACGAACACACTTGAGCAAGTGTGCGTCATCATTGACGAAATAAGAGTTTCTAAAACAACATAGACATGAGTCACACACGTGTTCAGATTTCGGGTTTGGTTTAAATCTCAATCACATGATGAGCAATTCTTTCGCCTTTGGTTGAACAAACGCCTGTCTAATCATCTCAAGATAAAAAAATGAAATCACGCACTGTAGAGCGATTGATACTGGGCAACAAAACATCCGATGGTGATGGCGTGAAGCTCACACGTGTGCTGACGCAAGATTTGCAAAGAAGACTCGACCCCTTTTTAATGTTGGATGCATTTGGCAGTGATGAAGCTGAGGACTACATTGGAGGGTTTCCAGATCATCCACACCGAGGATTTGAAACCGTCACATACATGCTTGAAGGGAAAATGCGACACAAGGACAGCGCTGGAAATGAGGGACTCTTAGAAAACGGTGGTGTTCAATGGATGACGGCCGGAAGAGGCGTCATCCACAGTGAAATGCCCGAACAAGAAAACGGTTTGATGAAAGGCTTTCAGCTTTGGGTAAATTTACCATCACACCTGAAGATGAGCAAACCAAGCTACAAAGACTTCACGTTATCAGAAATCCCTTTCATACAAAAGAAAGGCCTACTCATTAAAGTCATTGCCGGTGAGTTTGATCAGATCAAGGGTGCCGTTCAAAAACCACATACCTTGCCCCAATATTTAGACATTCATTTTCAAAATACAAAAACCGAGCCTTTTTCTTTTCCACTTGAGAAAACAAAAAACGCGTTTATTTATGTATATGAAGGTGCGGCAAGGGTGGGAGATCCAGATGAAACGATGACCGTTTCTGAGGGGTATATGGCGATCTTGTGCAATTCAGGTGAAGCAATAAAAATAAGCAGCATAGACAAAGCAAAAATGATATTGATTGCGGGTGAGCCCATCAATGAGCCGATTGAGCAATACGGTCCATTTGTAATGAACAGCAGACAAGAAATACTAAATACAATCAGAGAATACCAAAGCGGGAGATTTCTCAAAGATTGAAGATAAAACACCACTTGCATGAGGCTCTTAGATCACATCTAAATATCAATATTTGCAGCTCTTAGGGCGTTAGACTCAATAAATATTCGCCTGGGTTCAACCTCATCGCCCATCAACATGGTAAAAACTCGGTCTGCTTCAATTGCATCGTCAATTTGAACCCTAAGCAATCTTCGCACAGCTGGATCCATGGTTGTCTCCCACAACTGTAGCGGGTTCATTTCTCCCAGACCTTTGTAGCGCTGCCTAGCAGTCACGTGCTCGGCTTGGGATATTAACCATTTCATGGCCTGACGAAAATCCGTAACTTTCTCTTCTTTGAGTTTGTCACCTTCACCGCGGGCAATTTTAGACCCAGGTTGAAGCAATGATTTAAACGTTTGAGCTGCCTCAAACAAGGCCGCATAATCAGCGCCATGGACAAAATCTTGCGTAATGATGCTGCTTTTCACATTGCCATGATGACGTCGACTGATTCTTAATATGGGTTTGTCGCTTCTAACATCAAACTCACCCGTGACTTGAGCACCACTTCCAAGCTCTTGCAGTTTCGCTTGCAAAAGCAAAGCTGAGGATTGCGCTTGATCAAGCGAGTCTAGCTGAACCATGACACCGTCAGCAATCGCCCTCAACGCCTCTGCATCCATAAAACCACTCAAACGATGAATGACAGATTCCGCAATTTGATGTTTACTCGCCAAGGACTCAAGCGTTTCTCCATTGATTGTCTGAGGATCCTCTCCACCTGTAGAAAGAGAAGCATCCTTCAACGCAACTTTTAACAAAAAAACATCCAACGCTGGAGCATCCTTCAAGTACTGCTCCTCCTTTCCAACTTTAACTTTATAAAGTGGTGGCTGGGCAATATAAATATGCCCCCTTTCAACCAATTCTGGCATTTGTCTATAAAAGAACGTCAGTAAAAGTGTTCGGATATGTGCTCCGTCAACGTCAGCGTCGGTCATGATAATGATGCGATGGTAGCGAAGCTTATCAACATTGAAATCATCTGTAGCAGACTTACCAGACTCTGAAGACGCTTTTCCAATTCCTGTACCCAAAGCTGTAATCAGAGTAAGAATTTCATTGCTTGTTAAAAGTTTATCATAACGGGCTTTTTCAACGTTCAAAATTTTTCCACGCAATGGCAAAATAGCTTGAAACTTGCGATCTCGCCCTTGCTTAGCTGAGCCACCAGCTGAATCTCCCTCGACAATATAGATTTCACAAAGGGCTGGATCCTTTTCTTGGCAATCGGCAAGTTTTCCAGGTAATCCCATTCCATCAAGAACACCTTTTCTTCTTGTCATTTCACGAGCTTTTCGAGCCGCTTCGCGAGCGCGTGCCGCATCAACGATTTTTCCGCAAATAATCTTTGCATCATTGGGACGCTCTTGCAAATAGTCACCTAAAGCTTTGGCAACAATATCTTCAACTGGTGCTCGAACTTCGCTAGAAACCAATTTATCTTTGGTCTGACTGCTGAATTTGGGTTCAGGGACTTTCACTGAAAGAACACAACACAAACCTTCCCGCATATCGTCACCAGAGACCTCGACCTTCGCTTTTTTAGCAAACTCATGCTCATCGATGTATTTGTTGATTACACGAGTCATCGCAGCGCGCAGACCCGTCAAATGAGAACCACCGTCCCTTTGAGGAATGTTATTGGTAAAGCACAAAACATTTTCGCTATAACCATCGTTCCACTGCATTGAAACCTCAACGCCTATATGAGTTCCAGGAATACCTCCATATGATTCTGCAGGTCTATCCCCGTTTGCATAGAAAACTGATGGGTGTAATACTTTTTTTCCTGAATTGATAAACTCGACAAATCCTTGAACGCCACCCGTACCAGAAAAATCATCTTCTTTACCAAATCTCTCATCTATCAAACGAATTCTTACTCCGTTATTTAAAAAGCTCAGTTCTCTTAAACGTTTACTTAAAATTTCATAATGAAAATCGGTATTTTGCGTAAATATTTCTGTGTCTGGTAAAAAATGAACTTCCGTTCCTCTTTTTTCCGTAGAGCCCATGACTTTCATCGGGGAAATTTCAACGCCAGCATGTAATTCAATAATTCGATTTTGTACAACGCCTTTGGCAAACTCCAAATTGAAAACACTGCCATCACGTCTAACTGTTAAGCGAAGCCATTTAGATAAAGCATTGACACATGAAACACCCACACCATGCAAACCACCAGATACCTTATAACTATTTTGATTAAATTTACCGCCTGCATGCAATTCAGTCAAAGCAATTTCTGAGGCGCTTCTTTTGGGTTCATGTTTATCATCTAATTTAACCCCCGTAGGAATTCCGCGCCCGTTATCTGTGACGCTGATTGAATTGTCGGTATGAATTGTGACAACAATATCGTCACAATGCCCAGCAAGAGCTTCGTCAATGGAATTGTCCACAACTTCAAAAACCAAGTGATGGAGGCCTGTACCATCTGATGTATCACCAATATACATCCCAGGACGCTTTCTGACCGCTTCTAAGCCTTCTAATATTTGTATTGAGCCTTCACCATATGAATCTAGGTTAGTCGTTGGATTTGAATTATCGTTATTTTCAGTCATAAATTTTTCTCAAGTGATACAAATAAAAAGTTAAATTCTCATTGGCATCACAACATACTTGAAAGAAGTATCTTCAGGAATAGTAATTAAAGCGGAACTACTTGAGTCTGGTAAATCAAAACAAATAGATTTCTGTTGCATGTTCAATAAAACATCAATCAGATAGGTCACATTAAAACCAATTTCTATTTTATCACCGCTGTAATCTATTTCAATTTCGTCAGAAGCTTCTTCTTGCTCTGCATTAGTCGAAGTTACTTTCAATATGTTAGGTTCAATGTTGATTCGAACACCTTTAAATTTATCACTCGTTAAAATAGCTGTACGCTGTAAACAAGATAAAAGACTCAATCTGTCTATCAAGACCGTGTTATTTTGTTTTTTAGGTATAACTCGGTTGTAGTCAGGAAACTTGCCTTCTACAAGTTTGGAAACGAACTCAATTTCATTGAATACAAATCGTGCTTGATTGGTTGCAAAGCTAATTGATATCGTATCGTCATTTTCATGAAGAAGTCTTGATAATTCAAGAACCGTTTTCCTTGGAAGGATTACTTCCTGTTTGGGAATTTCACTTTCAAGTTTTGAACTTGAATAAGCTAGGCGGTGACCATCTGTAGCTACGAGGCGAAGTTCATTGCTTTCAACTACAAATAAAATTCCATTTAGATAATAACGTATGTCGTGAACAGCCATTGAAAACGAAACTTGGTTCATCAAGTGCTTAAGCGTTCTTTGAGAAAGAGTGAAACTTGCACCAAATGGAGAAGTTTCTTTTAAACTTGGAAAATCTTCCCAAGCCATTGTTTGTAAAGTAAAACGACTTTTTCCCCCTTTTAAAACAACCTTATCTTTGTTTGATTCAAAAGTTACATTTTGATCAGAGTCAATTGAGCGCAGAATATCGATAACTTTTCTCGCTCCGATGGTTGTTGAATAGTCTCCATCAACACCATCAAAATCACTCGATGTCTTGATTTGAATTTCAAGATCACTTGTTGTGAAATGTACTTTGCTACCTATTTTTTGAATAAAAATATTAGCCAAAATGGGCATGGTGTGTCTGCGCTCAACGATTCCACTGACCGATTGGAGGATAGATAAAATTTTGTCTTGAGTTGTTTTTAAAATGATCACATTAACCTCTTAATGTATTAATAATAAATAGTAGTAGTAGATAAGCACATGACTTTTATGTGGATAACACCACTTTTTATAAATGAATCAATGGCTTGGCGAATGTTTAACATAGAAAATTGATTCATGAAAGTAGTAAGTCTTGGTTGAATAACTTTAGAGACCTTTGAAAATCTGTTGATAAGTATGTAGTTGTTCTTTTTATATACACAGCCTTATCCTTTCAAAGTTTGTTCTAAAACATGAAGCTGTTGATTAAGGTCGTTAAGTTGTTGTCTTTCGGAACCAATTTTTCTAACAGCATGTAAAACAGTCGTGTGGTCACGCCCCCCAAAGAGTTCGCCAATTTCCGGTAGGCTTTTTTGAGTGAGTTCTTTGGCTAAGTACATTGCGATTTGACGTGGTTTTGCAATGGAGGCGGGACGTTTTTTCGAGTACATATCAGCGACTTTAATTTTGTAATAATCAGCAACTGTTTTTTGTATGTTTTCAACCGATATTTGACGGTTTTGTATCGACAAAAGATCTCTTAAAGCATCTCTTGCGAGTTGTATATTGATTTCTTTCTGATTGAACCTTGAATAGGCAAGAATTTTTCTCAAAGCACCTTCAAGCTCGCGTACATTTGAGCGAACATTTTTTGCAACAAAAAAAGCTACCTCCTCTGGCATTTCAGTGCCTTCATTGCGAGCTTTGCTCATCAAAATAGCTACACGCATTTCCAACTCAGGGGGTTCGATAGCCACAGTAAGACCAGAATCAAACCTGGAAACCAGTCGTTCATGTATATCGTTCAATCCCTTTGGATATGTATCGCTGGTCATCACAATATGTGATTTTTTGGCGAGTAAGGCTTCAAAAGCATTAAAAAACTCTTCTTGAGTTCTATCCTTGTTGGCAAAAAACTGAACATCATCTATCAATAATAGATCTAAAGAATGATAGTGGTGTTTAAACTCATCAAACGTTTTGCGCTGATAGGCTTTAACAACATCAGAAACAAATTGCTCTGCATGAATGTACAAAACCTTTGCGTCCGGCTGATCGGATAAAAGCTTATTGCCAACGGCGTGAATTAAATGCGTTTTACCAAGTCCAACGCCACCATAGATAAACAATGGGTTATAGAGTTGCCCAGGAATGGTTGCTACGTGCATGGCAGCAGCACGAGCCATTCTATTGGCTGTGCCTTCAACAAGATTTTCAAAGGTAAGTGCAGTATTTAGTCTAGATTTGTGGCCATTGACTGGAAAATCATCTTGCAATCCTCGAGAATCAACAGGAATGTCAAACTCAGGTTTGATGATCGTTGGAGAGTAATTTTGAGGGATCTCTTTTGCCGAAAGAGAAAGTTCTAATTTTATAGGCTGTCCATTAAGTTGTTCTAATAAAGAGTTAAGCTTTTGAAAATATTGAGCACGAACCCAATCAAGCTTAAACCGATTGGCAACCCAGATGATGATTTTGCTTCCATCAAGAGCCACGTCAGCTTTAAGGGGCTTAATCCAAGTATTGAATTGCTGTTCAGGCAACTCATTTGCGAGCTGTTGAGTGCATAACTGCCAAAGAATGGAGTTTGAATCAAACTCAGAATCTCTTGAGTCAGAGGAAGAAGAGGGGTCCAATGTCATTGTTTTATATCTGTGGATATATTGTAGTTTAACGTGTTTTTTTAGGGGTTTATCAATAAATTATCCACAAAATTCGCAAGTTAGAGAAGAGAAATAAAACAGGAACTAAAGCATTACAGGTTTGTGTAGCCCAATCTTGATAAAAAAAGGGTTACAAAGTAAAGATTTTTTGCGATAATACGAGGTTTCCCTAGTTGGGAAGTAAACAATAGGGAAATCAGAAAATGAAAAGAACATATCAACCATCTAAAACAAAACGCGCTAGAACGCATGGTTTTTTAGTAAGAATGAAAACTCGTGGCGGTAGAGCAGTCATCAATGCACGTCGGGCTAAAGGACGCAAGCGTTTGGCTGTCTGATTGGTAGGCTACGCTTATAAATGATCAGTCTGAAAACATGGAAAGATTTTCAGACGGTCATGTCTGGTGAAAAAATATCTAGAACCGATTATTTTTCGCTACATTCGTGCGACAGACTTCTTGTTGCGCGACATAAAACGTTATCGGACGATACCACGAACATCTTGTTTGGTGCTCTGGTACCCAAGAGATGTGCGAAAAGAGCGGTAACAAGAAACTCAATCAAAAGACAAATCAGATCGGTCGTTTCAGAACAAACGAAGCTTTCCAGCAATAAAGCTTATGTAATAAGATTACATAAGGTAATAAAACAAACACACTTGATAAGCGCAAACTCAGACTACATCAAAGAAATAATTAGGAATGATTTAATCGTATTATTTGAAAAAATGGTGAACTAGTGATCAAATATATACCATTGGGAATCATTTATTTCTATAGGTGGTTTATTAGGCCTCTACTAATCACATCTTGCCGCTTCTATCCTTCTTGCTCTGCCTATTCAATAGAAGCAATCAAAGAACACGGGGCGAGCAAAGGCGCCTATTTAACATTAAAGCGACTATGTCGTTGTCACCCATTTGATCAGGGTGGCATTGATTTTGTACCAAAAAAAGAAAACGTAAAGTAAAAAATGAACGATATTAAAAGAACAATTCTTTGGGTGGTTTTCGGTTTCTCGATGGTATTGTTATGGGATCAATGGCAGGTTTATAACGGCAAAAAACCAATGTTTTTTCCGCAAAAGGAACTAACAACTGCAACTGAAAAATCAGATTCGGATATCAAAGTCAACCGCACAAGCGAAATACCCAAAAGTATAAATGAGGTGGGTTCCAATAAAATTGATCAACTCAACAAGAAAGAAGGTGCTTCAAGTCCAAAACAAAACACCTATGTATTAAAAAATCAAAATTTAGAGTTGACGATTAGTTCAGAGGGAGGATCGATCATTAAAAGTAGATTTTTGAAGCAGACAGATCCTAAAAATAACAATGAACCGATTTCATTGTTAGACGAATCAAAGCAAAGAATTTATTTAGCACAAAGTGGTTTGATTGGAAACGAGGGAAATATTGCCTTTCCAAATCATAAAACCGCATTGGTCATGACGAAGTACCAACACTCGGAAGACAAAAATGAAAAACAAAACCTAGAGTTTTCTACCGAGGGTGAAAATGGCATAAAACTAATCAAGACATTTACATTGTCGCCGGATCAATATTATGTTGATATAAAACATACAGTAATAAATGAAACAAAGGAGACGGTATCTCCTAAATTGTATGTACAAATTATAAGAGATGGAAACAAACCAGATGGCGAATCTGATTTTTACTCCACGTTCACAGGTCCAGCCGTGTACACACAAGAAAAGAAATATGAAAAAATTGAATTTAAAGATATAGAGAACAATAAGGTAAGCATACAAAATAAATCAAATTACGGATATGTAGCAATGGTTCAACATTACTATGTAAGTGCATGGATGTTTAGTGATGAAAGAGAAAGAGAAATATATTCTAAGAAAATTGACACAAACCTATATTCAGTTGGAATGATAAGCGGTACTAAAACGTTAGAGCCCGGAAACAAAATAGAAACAGAAGCGAGATTTTATTCAGGTCCACAAGAAGAAAAAAACTTAGAAGATTTATATCCTGGTTTAGAACTTGTAAAAGATTACGGATGGTTAACCATTCTTGCAAAACCTTTGTATTGGCTCTTGTACAAAATAAATGCAAACTTGGATAATTGGGGATGGTCGATTGTGGCTTTGGTTGTATTGCTGAAAATAGCCTTCTTTTGGTTAAATGCACAAGCGTACAAAAGCATGGCCAAAATGAAAGCGATAAACCCCAAAATTATGGAAATGAGAGAACGATTAAAAGACAAACCGCAACAGATACAAATGGAGATGATGAAGATTTACAAAGAAGAAAAAGTAAATCCTATGGGCGGCTGCTTACCAATCATGGTTCAGATACCGGTATTTATTGCACTGTATTGGGTGCTTTTATCGACAGTTGAAATGCGAAATACACCATGGATCGCTTGGATTAATGACTTGTCATCCCCTGACCCATATTTTATTTTGCCACTTTTAATGACGTTGACATCATTGGTGCAAACCTGGTTAAACCCAACACCGCCTGATCCAATACAAGCAAAAATGATGTGGATTATGCCACTTGCTTTTAGTGTGATGTTCTTTTTCTTTCCAGCTGGACTTGTGCTTTATTGGTTAACGAATAATATCTTATCAATTTCACAGCAATGGTTAATCAACAAAAAGCTAGGTGTGAATAATTAAAGAATGACGGATGCACAATCGCACAGATCCTATTATTGCTATATCAACTGCCCCAGGTAAGGGGGCCGTTGGTATAGTTAGGATTAGCGGAAACAATTTACAAAAATTCATAAGCTATATTTCACCAACAATAATAGAAGATAGAAAAGTTAAATTCTTAAAGTTAAAAGACACAGATGGACTATTAATTGATGAAGTAATTTTGCTATATTTTCGTGGACCCCATAGTTTTACGGGTGAAGACATTTTAGAAATACAAGGTCATGGTGGTCCAATTGTTTTACAGAGAATAATAAAATATTGTTTGAAAATTAGTAAGTTAATTTACAAAAGCAATAAAACTGAGTTTCAAGTATTACCTCAGTTAAGAATAGCATATCCCGGTGAGTACAGTGAAAGAGCTTTTTACAACAATAAAATAGATTTAATACAAGCGGAAGCTATAAGTGACTTAATCGATGCAAGTACAGAGCAAGCATCTTTAGGTGCATCAAGGTCATTGTCTGGAGAATTTTCAAAAGAAATAAATATATTACTTGAAGAAATTACCAGAACAAGGGTTTTTATAGAAGCATATATTGACTTTCCTGAAGAGGAAATAGGTGAATTTGAATTAAATCAAATAAAGAAAAGGCTACTATTAGAAATTGATATTACGAATAAGCTTTTAAATAAAACAAAAAACGGACTCCTATTAAGAGATGGCGTAAATACAGTCATAACTGGTCAACCTAACGCTGGTAAAAGCTCAATCATGAATGAGCTATGTAACGAAGAAATTTCAATCGTGACTGATATTGAAGGTACCACAAGGGATATCGTCAAACAACAATTGCAAATTGAGGGCATCCCAATTAACCTAATAGATACAGCCGGAATAAATTATAACGAAGACAAAAAAGTAAATTTAGTAGAAAAAATCGGAATAGAAAAAGCTTGGAAAGAAATTGGCACTGCTGAAATAATTATTTTTGTACACGACATTACAAAAAGTACAGAAAAGTCATATAAAAATAATAATAAGGAAATATTAAAGAAAATTAACGAGAATCGAAATAAGTATTCAAAGATAATACATGTTTTAAATAAAGCAGATTTGATTAACAATCAAAAAGATATAAATGAATACCAAATTGATTTAAATGAGCTTTATGATATTGAAACATTGGTCATTAGTATAAAAAATACAGAAAGTCTTGACCACTTAAAAGAAAAAATATTACTAGAAATTGGTTGGTCTACAGATAGCAATGAAAATGTTCACATTGCAAGAACAAGACACTTAGATTCGATAAGTAAAGTAAAAGAACATTTAAATGTAGCAGTAAATTTATTAGATGATCAAATACTAAGCTTAGAGTTTATAGCGGAGGAACTTCGCTTAGTACAAAGAGCACTTTCAGAAATTACTGGGGAGTTCTCAACAGAGGATTTATTGGGTGAAATATTCTCAAAATTTTGTATAGGTAAATAATAATGAAACCAACTGCAAACACCTCAGATTCTCAAATCGAGAGAATGTTAAAAAAGACTTTAGAAATTGAATCTCAAGAATTAAGTAATGCTGTTGCAAAAATTAACATAACGTGGGTTCAAGCAGTTAGAGCAATCTTGGCAATTAGCGGAAGAGTAGTGGTAATGGGAATGGGGAAAAGTGGTCATATTGGAAGAAAAATAGCTGCAACTTTAGCTTCAACCGGCACTCCAGCCATGTTCGTTCACCCAGGAGAGGCAAGCCATGGTGATCTTGGGATGATCTTGAAAGAAGATATTGTTTTAGCCATTTCCAATAGTGGAGAAAGCGAAGAGTTAACTTCAATTTTGCCAGTTTTAAAAAGAATAGGGGTAAAAATAATTGCCATCTCGGGAAATAATGAATCCACACTGTCAAAGCACGCAGATTGGTTTTTACAGAGCAGTGTAGAACGAGAGGCCTGTCCTTTAAATCTAGCGCCAACAGCATCAACAACGGTGCAATTGGCAATAGGTGATGCTTTAGCAGTTTCATTACTTGATGCAAGAGGCTTTAAAGAAAATGATTTTGCAAGATCACATCCAGGCGGTTCTTTGGGACGAAAGTTACTTACTTTAGTTTCTGATATCATGCGAAAAAATTTAGACGTTCCTTATGTAAAAGAGAATACACCATTTACTCAATTGATGAAACAGATGAGCACAAAGGGTTTAGGTGCAACCTCGATTGTTGATGAAGAAATGAAAATTTTGGGCGTTTTTACAGATGGAGATTTGCGCCGGCTCGTTGAGCGGGGAAGTGATTTAAGGCAATTGACAGCGGGTGAAGTCATGGTCAGAAATCCAAAACTTATTGAAGAAACATCATTGGCTGTAGAGGCGGCTGAATTGATGGAAGTTAATAAAATCACAAGTGTATTTGTTGTTAATTCGCAAGGTAAACTAGTTGGAGCAATTAATAGCAACGACTTGATGAAAAATAAAGTTATTTAACGGTTGACTGTATATGTTAAGTTATATTAAAAAAGCGGCCTTCATAAAATTATTACTTTTAGATGTTGATGGTGTATTGACCGATGGTGGTATTTATTATTCTGATTATGGTGAAAGCCTTAAAAGATTTAATACTCTGGATGGACAAGGTTTAAAATTTTTAATGAACAGTGGAGTTGAGCCAGTCATTATTTCAGGCAGAAGCAGCAAGGCCTTAAAAACTAGATTGGATGACCTAGGGTTTACGCACGTATTTCTGGGAGTTCACAATAAGGTTGAAGTTGCTGAACAATTATTAAAACGTTTGGACCTTGATTGGAGCGTGGTAGCATCTATGGGAGATGATTGGCCGGATCTACCAATGCTATTAAAAGCGTCTCTTTCTTTTGCACCACCGAATGCGCATCAAGAAATAAGAAAAAATGTAGACTACGTGACTCAAAGTCCTTCTGGTGCTGGCGCGGTTCGAGAGGCTTGCGACATTATTCTTAAAGCAAAGGGTCTTTATGATATTATTTTGAATAAGTATCTCAATGAATTTAAGTAAATTAGATAGCTCTGAGATAAATCAACTTAGTAGATTGAAGTTGACTAGACGCATAGTTGATAAAGGTCTCGCTTATATACCTGTTATTTTGATGGGTGTTTTGGCTATGTTGTCATATTGGTTAATAAAGAATACACCAGAAATAGAGCTAAATAAAACAAGGCTTATACAAAAGCATGAAATAGATTATGAGCTGAGAAATTTTTCTGTAAAGACGTATAGAAACAATGGACAGTTAAAGTCCTTGATTGTAGGAGAGAGGGCTCGGCATTTTGCAGATAATGAAACTCTAGAAATTGAAGCTCCTCAAGTTCAAGTCATGGATATCAATCAGCATAAAACAACAGCAAACTCAAGTCGTGCCATTTCGAATGCAGATGGTTCAGAACTTCAAATGATTGGAAATGCAGTTTTAGTTAAAACTCAATATGAAGTAAGCAATAAAAATAAAAAGAATCTATTTGAGCTTCGAAGTGAGTATTTAGACTTTATGTTGGATGAGGAGATTGTTAAAACACATTTACCGGTTCAAATTAAGAAAGGAAATAGTTATTTTGAAGCACTGTCAATGAATTACGATAATCTAAGTCAATCTCTAAAATTAAAAGGCCGAGTGAAGGGTCAGATAGCAGCTGAACAAAAATAAAAAAAGCTCCCTGAGCGAACTGCAGGAAGCTTTTTGGAAAAGAATAATAACTAAATTAGTTATTATGATCCGTATGGGCTACGAAAGTTACCATCGTTTCCGCCGCCTTCACGACGGCCACCACCGTAACCGCCGCCGCCTTCACGACGGCCACCGCCACCACCGCCACCTCCGTAGCCACCACCTCCGCCGCCACCGCCACCATAGCCGCCGCCGCCGCCACCAAAACCACCGCCACCGGATCTAGGTGGGCGACGTGCTTCCATTGGTCTTGCTTCGTTAACGACTAAGCTTCTTCCTCCAAGAGGTTGGCCGTTCATACCTTCAATAGCCGCTAGGGCTTCGGCATCGCTGGCCATTTCTACAAATCCAAATCCTTTTGAGCGGCCGGTATCTCGCTCCATCATTACTTTAGCGCTTGTAACGGCACCAAATTGACCAAAAGATTGTTCTAAATCACTGTCTCGCACCGAGTACGGCAGGTTACCCACGTAAAGCTTGTTGCCCATGAAAGGGACTCCTATAAACACAAAAACAAAGCGATTGGGTCCCAGGGCACAACGTCAGAAAAAAACGGGGGGCACGAAACTATCCGATCACCAAACATGCAAATGGTCAACAAATAAGTTGACAAAATTGCTTAATGATTATGTATCAATATGTCAGAATGATGCAATCTAGGACTTGATTATTTAAGAAAGTGTGTGTAAAAACCACATGACAAGCCTATATTAAAAAGATGGATTGAGACCGTCAAGTATAAAATAGTAAAAGTATAACTTACAAAATTAGAACTTAAATATTCATTAATTGGACTTAAAAGTTCATCTTGGTTGAAAAAACAGTTGTTTGTACGAATCCGTAATTAGTCATGAATTTTTTTGCTAAAACTCAAAAAATGCACTTTGATATACCTTTATATATGCAAAGTGGATCCTTGCTGCCCCATTATGAGTTGGCTTATGAAACTTATGGTGAATTAAATGCCGAGAAGTCAAATGCAGTTTTGATCTGTCATGCTTTAAATGCCTCGCATCACGTTTCCGGTAATTATGACGGCCAAGAGGGAAGTGAGGGTTGGTGGTCAAATATGATTGGGCCAGATAAACCGGTTGATACAAATCATCTCTTTGTCATTTGTATCAACAATTTAGGATCATGTTTTGGTTCTACTGGACCAATGCATGTGAATCCGCAAACGAAAGAAAGTTATGGCTCTGAATTTCCAGTGGTTACAGTAGAGGATTGGGTTCAATCACAGGAGAGATTGATAAATAGACTAAATATCCATACTTTGCTCGCGGTCATGGGAGGAAGTTTAGGTGGAATGCAGGTTTTGTCGTGGACACTGCAATACCCAGATAGAGTTAAAAATGCGATTGTTATTGCGAGTGCACCAAATTTGAATGCAGAAAATATTGCTTTTAATGAAGTAGCAAGGCGAGCAATTGTGACAGATCCAGATTTTCACGCTGGAAATTTTTATAAATACGGAGTTATACCTGCCAGGGGATTAAAAATAGCAAGAATGATAGGTCACATAACATACTTAAGTGATGATGTGATGAACACAAAGTTTGGAAGAACTCTTAGAAGGGACGTACAAGATAATAAAGAGATCAAGGATCAAAAATATTTATACACCACACAAAATATCGAGTTTGAAATTGAAAGTTATTTAAGATACCAAGGGGAAAAATTTTCTGAGTACTTTGATGCCAATACGTATCTCTTAATTACTCGAGCTTTGGATTATTTTGATCCTGCAAAAAAGTACAATGGAAACTTAAGCCTAGCCTTTAAAGACACGACAGCTAAATTCCTAATCATAAGTTTTACAACAGATTGGAGATTCTCATCGCATAGAAGTCAAGAACTGGTGAAAGCTTTATTGGATAATAAAAGGCAAGTGACTTATATGAATATTAATGCACCAAACGGGCATGACGCCTTTTTGTTAGACGACAAAAGATATATGAGTGCTGTCAAAAACTATTTTAAGCAAATATATTAGTGAGAAAAATTGAGTTTGAATAAATATATAGAAATAATAGGAGAAATGATTCCAAGAAAATCTAAGGTATTGGACCTTGGTTGCGGGGATGGCATGTTTCTTGATTATCTAATTAAAGTACGTCATTGCACAGGTTATGGTATTGAACTGGATGATGCAAATGTTTTGGCGTGTATAAAAAGAGGTGTAAATGTTTTGCAATTAGATTTGGAAGAGGGACTTAAACTCTTTGAAGATCAGTCGTTTGATGTAGTCTTGCAAATAGATACATTACAGAACATAAAAAATGCCGAGATCATGTTGACTGAAACAACAAGAGTGGGAAAAGTAGGTTTGGTTACATTTCCTAACTTTGCGCATTGGCCCAATAGGTTGAGTGTTTTGAGGGGAACAATGCCGGTTACAAAGCACTTGCCATACCAGTGGTATAACACGCCAAATATCCGAGTTGCTACATTTGAAGACTTTTATAATTTAGCAAATAAAAATAAGCTTAAAATATTGGAGGCATTTGGTCTACAAAATGAGAAAAAAATAAGATATTTCAAAAATTTTATGGCGAGTAAGGCCGTATTCAGGATCACAAATTTATAAACGTACTTTCAAAGGATGAAAAATGGGGAAAACAATACAAGTCGAAGCCAAGGATCAATTTAAAAACGATAATTACGTTGCTTACCCTAAGGGTCAAGCTACAGCCTGTATTATTGTTTTACAAGAAATATTTGGAGTCAATGCGCATATTAAAGCAGTAGTGGATGGCTATGCTGAGCAAGGATATTTAGCAATTGCTCCAGCAACATTTTCACGTATAAAAAAAGACGTAGATTTAGGCTATGCACCCGATGACATGAAAGCGGGATTGGAACTTAAAACGGCTGCTGAAAGTCTTGCTGAAGAGGGCGTTTTAAAGGACATCCAAGCCAGTGTTGATTGGGCTATTGCCGAAACAAAAGGGTTAAAAGTAGGCGTAGTTGGATATTGTTGGGGGGGGTTGTTAGCTTGGAGGTCGGCCGCAAACGTAAATGGACTAGATGCTGCAGCACCATATTATGGTGGGGGGATGACCGTAGAGCCTGCAATTTCACTCACACCAAAATGTCCAACAATCGCTCACTTTGCAGAAAAAGACCATTGGATCACAATGGACACCGTAAAAGCATTTGAAGAAAAACATTCGAATGTGGAGGTTTTCTTATATCCAGCAGATCATGGATTTAATTGTGATCATAGGGGTGCCTTTCATGAAGAGTCCGCTAATATTGCTTTAAAAAGAACGCTGACATTTTTCCAGAAACATCTCTTAAATTGAAGAAGTAATTGCATTAGAAAATACATCTCTAGCGAAGATCAAGGGGATGTTATTTGGTTTGAAGAATTTTGGCCGCTTCAATTGAAAAGTAGGTCAAAATTCCATCTGCCCCAGCTCTTTTAAATGCCAAAAGACTTTCTAGAACAGCTGCATTTTTATCGAGCCACCCATTTTGTGCCGCAGCCATCAGCATTGCATATTCGCCAGATACTTGATAAACAAACGTAGGAACCTTAAACGTTTCCTTAACCTTTTGTACGATGTCTAAGTAAGGCATTCCAGGTTTGACCATGACAAAATCTGCGCCCTCTTGTAAATCAAGACCAACCTCTCGAATGGCTTCATTCGAGTTGCTTGGGTCCATTTGATATGCCTTTTTATTGCTTTTTCCAAGATTGGTTGAAGAACCGACCGCATCTCTAAAAGGCCCATAAAAAGCACTTGCATATTTGGCACTGTAAGCCATAATTCTTGTATGAATATTTCCGTTTTTTTCCAATGCGGCTCTTATAGATCCAATTCTGCCATCCATCATGTCGCTTGGAGCAACAAAATCAACACCAGAATTGGCTTGAGTTAATGCCTGGGCCGTAAGGAGTTCTACAGTTTGATCGTTCAAGATATAACCAGATTCATCTACCAAACCATCTTGACCATGACTTGTGTAGGGGTCGAGCGCAACATCGGTCATGATTCCAAGTTCAGGAAAACGACGTTTAAGTTCACGCACGGCTCTGGGTACGAGGCCATTTTCATTCAAGGCTTCTTGACCATCTGCTGTTTTAAGAGATTGGTCTATGACTGGGAAAAGTGCCATAACAGGAATTCCAAGGCTAACGCATTCTTCAGCTTTGTAAAACAGCAGATCTAAGCTAAGTCGATCAACTCCTGGCATTGAATGTATGGACTGAGATTGATTTAAGCCTTCGAGTACAAAAACAGGGTAAATAAAATCATTTGTAGTAATAGAATTCTCTTGTATTAAACGACGTGTAAAGTCGTCGCGTCTTAAACGTCGCATGCGTGTAGATGGGAATGGGCTGAAATTATTCATAAATTAAAATAATTGATAAAACATGGATATGTTTGTAACAGAAAGTAGAGGGGAGGTCATTGGATAAACCACTTACAAATTGTAATTTAATAGGTATAGTAAAAAAATAAACCATTCTTAGGAGCATAGAGTGCTTTGGATCAAAACATTTCATATTATTTTTGTAGCAAGTTGGTTTGCAGGTCTTTTTTACTTGCCAAGAATTTTTGTGAATTTAGCCATGTTAAGCGAGAGTGAACAAGGGACTAGAGAAAGATTGATTGTCATGGCTGAGAAGCTTTTGCGGTTCATGTCAATTTTAATGATACCAAGCATTTTGTTTGGGTTGATATTGTGGGCCTACTATGGAATTGGATTTTCTTCAGAACAAGGTTGGATGCATTTGAAATTGGGATTGGTGACGTTAACGCTCGTCTATCATTTATATTGTTACAAAATATTACAAAATTTTAAAGAGCAGAACAATTCAAAGTCTCATATTTGGTTCAGATGGTTCAATGAAATACCAGTTGTACTGATGGTATTTGTTGTTGCACTGGTTGTTAATAAACCAGTTGAATTAGAAGAATTTATCATAAATATAGTATTGGCTTTTTTGTTGGTGATATCGCTCATCCTGATGATTAATTTTTTGGCAAAAAAATACAATTCAAAGACGTAAATATGAGGAAAATAAAAACCTCTGCGACCCCATTTTCTTGGGTGTATGCAGCGGTGATTGTTTATGCGAGTTTGTATCCGTTTTCAGGATGGAGAAATCAAGAAATTGCACCATGGGCGTTTTTATGGGCGCCGCTACCACTTTATTGGACCGTCAGTGATGTTTTTATAAATTTATCTGGGTATGTGCCTTTTGGCTTTTTTCTAGCAATGACTGATATAAGAGTTAAAAAAAAACGTGGCCAATTTAGCTTCAATTGGCTATTTGGTGTACTTTTATCCCTTGTTTTGGAATCATTGCAAACGTATCTTCCATCAAGAGTACCTTCAACTGTTGACTTTCTATTAAACTCTTTTGGAACAATTACTGGATTATTTATTGCATATTTTTGTGAAAAAAATAGATTTATCGATTCTTGGAATCAGATCAGATCCAGGTGGTTGATTAAGGAATCAGTTGGTCCTTTAGCTTGTCTTGTAGTATGGCCATTTGCGATTTTTTACCCGCCAACAATACCATTTCTAATGGGTGATGTGTATTGGAGAGTAAGAATCAAAGTGGCTGAATCAGTGATGGGTACATCGTTAGAGAATTTACTAAGTGCAAGTGATTCAACTAAAATACAAATCAACCCAATTGAAGTTGTATTGTGCGTCATGACAGGTTTATTGATACCTGTATTTTTAGGCTATAGCATCGTTCCAGGTTTGGCTCATCGAGTTTTGCTAACCATTGCAGTGTTTACTTTAGGAGTTGTGGTGTTAATGGTGTCGTCAGCGTTAACGTTTGGAGTTGCGCATATTTTGTCGTGGTTGTCGATTTTGGTGAGTTTTGGACTGGTTTTGACTGCATTTGCGACCTTGTATTTTTTAAAATCAACCACGAAATCAATTCAATTTGTCTTACTTGGCGTTCTAACCGTGCATTTAATTTTAAGCAACGGCATCCATAGTGATGTTTATTTAGCTCAAAGCATACAAATTTGGGAGCAAGGCAAAAATGCTAGATTTATTGGATTAACACAATGGGCATGCTTGATTTGGCCATATATTTTATTTATACAAATATTATTTAGGTTACAAAACAAAAGAATAAAATGAATGTATAAAAAGAAAAGTGATCTCTAATACAAAAGCTCAAAGGTAATTAAATTAAATGGCCAACAATCCTTACTATAAGCACCATGTCTTTTTTTGTTTAAATGAAAGGAAAGACGCAGAACAATCTTGTGCCATTTATAAAGCGCGAGAAGGTTTTGATTACTGTAAAAGTCGGGTTAAAGAACTTGGATTGTCAGGTCCCGCAGGCGTGAGAGTAAACAAGGCAGGTTGTTTAGACCGTTGCGCGGGTGGACCTGTGATGGTAATTTATCCTGAGCAAACATGGTATACGTATTTTGATACAGCCGATATTGATGAAATTATTGAAAAGCATTTGATTGCAAATCAAGAGGTTCAAAGATTATTATTACCAGATAATATTGGAAGATAACAATTTGAATTCAAGCGCACAAAAAAAACTCATAAGTACTCCATATGGATTGTTAGAAACAGCCATTGATCAACCAAGATCTGAACAAAACGTAAAGTCTAAGGGATTTGCCATCCTCAGCCATCCACATCCTTTGCATGGAGGCACAATGGAAAACAAAGTTGTTCAAACCATGTCCAGGGCTTTTGCTTATGCAGGATGGACCGTAATAAGGTTTAATTTTAGGGGCGTCGGTCAAAGCGAGGGTCAATTTGACAATGCAATTGGAGAGACAGAAGATCTTTTGAATGTAATCAAAGAGCTTGCACCCAACGCACCGATTTGCTTGGGGGGTTTTTCTTTTGGTGCGGCCGTCACATGTCGAGCCGTTGAATTGTTAAAAACGACTAGGGATATACAAAAAATTATTTTAATAGGTCTAGCCGTATCGAGATTTGATTCGCCTTCGATTGATTCAAAATATCTTTTTGATACATTGGTGGTTCACGGAGAAGATGACGAAACTGTAGAACTTCATCACGTAATGGCTTGGGCCAAAATGCAAACAATGCCAGTAACCGTGGTGCCGCAAACGGGGCATTTTTTTCACGGACAGTTACCTCTTTTAAAAGGATTAATACTTAGGCATGTCAATTCAGCGGAATATTAAGAAATTAAATGAAAAATATCAATGTAATTCTAATTAAGTTAATTTTTCTCCTAAGTAGTTTATATAGTTTCGTTAATGCGCAAGCATTAAGTCCTCCAGAAATTGCGGCAAAATCATATTTACTGATTGATATTTCTGCTCATCAAGTATTGGCTGAGCATTTGTCTAACGAACCTGTAGAGCCTGCGTCTTTAACAAAATTAATGGCAGCGTATGTTGTATTTGATGCATTGAAATCCAAAAAAATTGATTTAAAGCAAACGATGTCTGTATCACTATTGGCTTGGAAAATGCCTGGATCAAGAATGTTTATTGATCCAAAAATGATGGTACCGGTCGAAGATTTAATAAAAGGAATGATTGTCCAGTCAGGTAATGATGCGACGGTTGCTTTGGCAGAAGGAGTTGGAGGGAATGTGGGCCGTTTTGTGCAGATGATGAATGAGCAAGCTAAACGTTTGGGGATGATGTCTACCGTATATAAAAACCCAGAAGGACTTACTGCTCAAGGTCATCTAACAACTGCAAATGACTTATCGATCTTAGCAACGAGTTTGATGCATGACTTTCCGGAGTTTGTGGGTTATTACGCAATAAAAAAGTACCGTTATCCTGGTACACCTGTGGCCAATGAGTCCAATAGGAATCTTTTACTTTTCAGAGATCCTACAGTTGACGGACTCAAAACAGGACATACAGACGCCGCAGGATTTTGTATGATTGCAACGGCTAAACGAGATGTACCCGGACTTAGTGGGCGACGCCTTTTGTCAATCGTTTTGGGGGCTTCAAGTGAAAATGCAAGAGCAGTTGAATCACAAAAATTATTAAATTGGGGTTTTACTGCATTTGAAACCTTGAACTTATTTAATGCAAACCAGGCTGTTTTCAAGCTCAAAGTGTGGAAGGGAAAAGAAAATGAGCTTTCAATTGGTAAAACAGAGCCCATCGTGATAGCTGTGCCAGCAGGCCAAGCCTCCATGGTCAGTTCTCAAATTGAATACCGAGACCCATTGGTTGCGCCAATTCAGAAAGGAGAAATCGTCGCTAAAATGAAACTAAAGCTTGGGGCCGAGAACTTTAGTACTATTGAATTGGGGGCATTACAACAAATTGATCAGGCTTCAATTTTTGGGCGGGCCTGGGATACCTTGAGACTGTGGATTAAATAGGTCAAACTCAAACTGCAACAAGCTAGCCTACTTGCTTATAAAGCAATCAACTGATACAATCGAAGGCTTTCCGGAATTTCCGGGAAGCTTTTTTATTCACGAAATTAACGTTTGGGACGTTTAAAATGCCAACCATTAACCAATTGGTGCGTCATGGGCGCGAGGTCGAAAAGACCAAGTCAAAAAGCCCTGCGATGCAAAATTCACCTCAAAGAAGGGGCGTCTGTACCCGTGTCTATACGACAACGCCAAAGAAGCCTAATTCTGCTTTAAGAAAAGTTGCTAAAGTTCGTTTAACAAATGGATTTGAAGTAATTTCTTATATCGGTGGCGAGGGTCATAATTTACAAGAACACTCCGTGGTTCTTGTGCGCGGCGGTCGAGTAAAAGATTTACCCGGTGTCAGATACCACATTGTGCGTGGATCGTTAGACTTGCAAGGTGTTAAAGACCGCAAGCAATCCAGATCTAAATACGGTGCAAAGCGTCCTAAAAAGGCGTAAAAACAAATGGTGTCTTATATTTATCTGGCTGATAGATTTAAGACGTAGTGACTCAATCGAAAAGAGTCGAGTAAGTGGGAGTTACTGATTGATCTCCCAAGGTGTCTAAATAAAGACCCAACTGAAGCAATAAAGGAAATGATATGCCACGTCGTCG
>Ga0114978_10000908_pt1 | contig 24872 bp, 17 predicted proteins | sample S_140212_EF_Meta_FD_87027 | JGI IMG/M metagenome (GOLD analysis project Ga0114978, IMG submission 87027) | Freshwater microbial communities from Lake Simoncouche, Canada to study carbon cycling - S_140212_EF_MetaG | ecosystem: Environmental > Aquatic > Freshwater > Lake | place: Lake...
AAACATCTTTTTCCAATTCCGCTGACACCGTAAAATCCCATTCGCCATTAAATACAATATCATGATTAAGCTGCATGGTTCCTTTTACGCTGTCTTCAGCCGGATACAATCCAGCCTTATTTTCGGATTTGCCATGATAACTTAAGGCATCCCCAAAGTAAAAAAATACCAAATCCAATTGATGTGGTGCCAAATCATAAAACAAACCACCACCTGCAAGTTCAGGGAATACACGCCAATTATCCGTTGAACCACAATTTTTACTCGGCTGCTTTAACATTTTTATATTCACTTGTTTTACAACACCGATATAATTTTCAGCCAACAAACTTTTTACTTTTAAAAACAAGGGAAGTGCGCGACGATAATGTGCCACGACTAATTTCACGCCTGTGCTATTTGAAATTTGCTGCATTGTTTCACATTCCGCGACATTCAATGCCATTGGTTTTTCAACGTACACTGGCTTTCCCACCTTCATTGCTTTTTCCGCATAAGCTGCATGAAATTTAGGAGGAGTTGCAATATATATAGCATCCACTTCCGGATGATTAATTAATTCATCTACATCAGTAAAATAATTAGGAACATGATGTCGTTGTGCATAGTCCTTTACTTTTTCTGCATCACGTCTCATAACCGCCATTAACTTTGAATTAGGCACTTTATTAAAGGCCGGGCCGCTTTTAACTTCAGTTACACTACCACAACCAATCATGCCCCATCGAATTATTTGCATATGCAGCAATTTACTTAAGAATTTTGGATTGTAGGGTTAGGTTTTATGAAAACTTAATGATAATTAAAAATAGGCAATAAATGGTAGTGTAAAATTATTAAATTGCAAATAAACCAATTGAAATGGTATCTTTATATGAACATTCAACATTATTTAATAAAAAATATGGACACGATTGAAATTTCGGGCGTACTTGGATTAATCGCGATGGTAGTTTTAACACTCAATATTGTCATGGGGATCCTATTAAGTACGGCGTATAAAAAAAATGTATATTGGCAAAAGCTACCTGACAAAATAAAAGCACTAAAAATTATCGATTTCCATAACAATACCGCCTATGTGGCCTTACTCATTGTGTTTTTACATTTCATCATTATCCCCTTGGACCCTAGTTCGAAGTTTAATTTTACACATTTATTAAAACCTTTAACGGCGCCGCACCAACCCGTATTTGTATTACTAGGCGTGATATCATTTATCGCATTATTGACTGTAATTATTACCACGCAGAAGGTGATCAAAAATAAATTAGGCACAAATACATGGCGTAATATTCATGTCATCTCCTATGCTACTGGACTATTGTTCATCGTACATGGTTTAGTAATGGACCCTCTTCTAAAAGATCGGCCGATTGATTTTATTGATCCTGAAAAATTACTAGTAGAAGCTTGCGCCTTAATATTATTAGCAGCCTTTATATTTAGGTATAAATATAAAATTTCAAAAAAATAAAAAAGGGCAGTGTAGAAACACCGCCCGTACTTTACGATTGCTTGCTAAAACCAAAACCAAGTTGTCATAGATGGGATCGAACCATCGTTAAGGGTTTTGCTGACCCTTGCCTCACCCCTCGGCCACATGACCCTTCAAAGATAGGGGTTTTTTATTAAAGTCTACTAAAATGATAGACTTTAATAAAAATAATTTCATTTCTAATAATACAGCTAAAATGGCCTTTAATATCAAATTTTAGCGGGATCGCCATTATAACAAAAAAATAATTATATTTAACATAGCACTTTTTTTTAAAATATAAACAAAACACCTATGAACAGCCGAAGAATTTTTATAAGAAACACTGCTCTAGCTTCTGGGGCATTAATGACTTCAAATATATTTGCCAATAGTAAAATTTTCAATACGGATACTTTACGTGTTGCGACCATTGGTGTGAATGGTATGGGATGGTCCAATACCATGGCTGCACTCTCTGTCCCTAACCTTGAAGTGGTGGCTTTATGTGATGTTGATGAAAATGTTTTAAATAAAAGAAAAGCAGAACTTTTAATCAAACAACCAGGGGTTCAAAAAATTGATACCTATAGTGATTACAGAAAAATTTTAGACCGAAAAGATATTGATATTGTAATTGTAGGTACACCCGATCATTGGCATGCCTTACAAATGATCAATGCTTGTTCAGCAGGGAAACATGTATATGTTGAAAAGCCAGCAGGCAACTCCATTGGGGAATGTAATGCAATGGTTGCTGCAAAAAATAGGTATAATCGTATTGTGCAAGTGGGACAATGGCAACGCAGTCAAAAACATTTTAGAGATGCATTGGATGTGGTTCATTCTGGACAACTGGGTAACATACGTACAACTAAAGTTTGGTGTTATCAGGGTTGGATGCGTCCGCAACCTGTGGTGGCTAATAGTGCTGTGCCTGCAGGAATTGATTATAAAACTTGGTTAGGTCCAGCAACTACACGTGAGTTTAATGCAAGCCGTTTCCATTTTCATTTTAGATGGTTTTGGGATTATGCAGGTGGCTTGATGACCGATTGGGGCGTGCATTTATTAGATTATGCCATTCAAGGTATGAATGCAGGCAATCCAAAAAGCGTAAGTGCTTTAGGTGGTAAATTTGCTTATCCTGAATTAGCGGAAGAAACACCGGATACATTGACTACGTTATATGAATTTGATAAATTCAATTTGGTATGGGATTCAGCGATGGGTATCGACAATGGCTCCTACGGTCGCGATCATGGTATTGCTTTTATAGGTAATAATGGTACACTAATATTAGATAGAGGTGGCTGGGAAGTGATTGAAGAAAGACAAGCCAAAAATAAAGTGGCAATAGCGCGACACAAAAGCGAGGACAAAGGTGTAGAATTACATTGGTTAAATTTTACCAATGCCATCCGAAACAATACACCACAAAGCTTACATTGTTCCATTGAAGATGGTGCACATATTGCGACCATTGCACAAATGGGTAATATCGCTTATCGTTCAGGCCAAAAGGTAAACTGGGATGATAACAAAAAATTATTTACAGATGCTGCTATCAATAAAGAATATTTTATGAAAGCTTATCAAAATGGATATAGCTTACCTAAGATGTAGTTATGCAAATTTGAATTTTATCAATAGTCTACTTTAGGTGACAGCTGTATTTGTATGCACGCATCCGCAAATTATTTTTTAACTTACCAATACAAATCAAGTATATGGCCAACAGACGCAACTTTATACAACACATTGGCCTAATGGCAGGCGCTTTTTCAGCAAATAGTTTATTTAACCAAGCACACGCTGCGGAATTTGAACATATCAATTTGCAAAAAAAATTGCTCAGCCCCAAGGAATTAGCAATGGACGAGGATTATTGGAGTGTCATTCAACAAGGTTATACCGTAAGTCCCTCCTTGATTAATTTAAACAATGGGGGTGTATGTCCAAGCCCTAGAATTGTGCAAGAAGCCGTAGAAAAATTCAATAAGATGAGCAATGAAGGCCCCTCTTATTATATGTGGCGAATACTAGATCAAGGAAGAGAACCCTTAAGATATAAACTAGCACAATTAGCAGGATGCGATCCTGAAGAAATTGCGATTAATCGAAATGCAACCGAAGCTTTAAATACAGTCATCTTTGGATTAAATTTAAAAGCAGGTGATGAAGTAGTGGGAAGTAAATTTGATTATCCAAATATGATTAACGCATGGAAACAAAGAGCCGCTAGAGAAGGGATTGTTTATAAGCAGTTGGATTTTAAATTCCCAAGCGAAAACGAGGATGAGATGGTGCGCATTTATGAAAATGCAATTACACCTAAAACAAAAATATTTCACATCACCCATATGGTGAATTGGGTGGGACAAATAATGCCAGTTAAAAAATTATGTGCATTGGCAAAAAAACATGGCATTGAAACTATTGTGGATGGCGCGCATAGTTTTGGCTTAATGGACTTTACAATCCCAGAATTAGGTTGTGATTATTTTGGCACTTCATTGCATAAATTTTTATCTGCTCCTATTGGAAGCGGTATGCTTTGGATTAAAAAAGAAAATATCGAAAAAATATGGCCACTCGTTTGCAATGACAATCCAAAGGGAACGGATATACGTAAGTTTGAAACCCTCGGTACCAGAAGCTTTCCTATTGAACAAGGTATTGGCGAAGCCATCAATTTTCATACTGCTATTGGAAGTAAAAGAAAAGAAGAGCGTATTCGTTACTTAAAAAATTATTGGGCAGCAAGGGTGAAAGAAATTCCTAAGGTAAAAATAAATACCTCATTAAAAGATGAATTTTCTTGCGCGATATGTGGCGTAAGTGTGGATGGTATGACACCTGGTGAATTAGATAACGCCTTGTTTACTAATTATAAAATACACACCGTGGGTATTGTTTGGGACAATGTGAGTTGTGTTCGTATAACACCGCATGTGTATACCAGAATACAAGATTTAGATAAATTAGTTTTTGCGATTGAAGCTATTGCAAAAAAATCCCCTGCAAGTAAATAACTAACAAGGGATTATACAATTGGGGTTTTAACAATATTTTACTTTCTTGCTATTTTAAATGTTTTTGTAAATGACTTGTAAGTTTTACTTACAGGATCTAATGTTTTTGAAGTGACTAAAACCGTAGCCGTACAAGGCACCCCTGGTGATAGACTATTAATAATCACTGGATTTGTACCAGCCACTGTACCCACTTTGGCATCACTAAATACGGAGGAATTATCTATTTCTTTTTTTACTGTTAGATCAATCGTAACCCCATCCTTTGGAAAAGGGGCAGTAGTAATATTTACATTTACAGGCTGTGATGCACTCAATGCTGCAAGATATGCTGTATAATCAATCTCCTTGTTATCTACCTCTATCTTAAATGCGATATCTGGTTCTGCAACCACCACAGGCGGTGGTGTTGGTGTAACTGGTGTTGATCCACCCCCTTTACTGCAAGAACCTACAACCAAAGTAAATGCCACTAAAATAAAATAAAATTTTTTCATAACGATCCGTTTGATATTAAAACAAATTTACATAAAATCCGCAATTAACAGCCCGTAATCCTTAAATGTTTGGTTTTATCGATGAAACATTTGAAATAAGAATTATTTGCTAAAAAATATAGGATATAGATGATTTAAATTAGAATATTTACAATATGTATTTTATTGATTTACAATAATATATCGAATATATTGTGTCATGAAAATCCTATTAAAAGTAGTTTACCTGATGTTGGGTTCCTCGTGTAATTATACCTTAATTGCACAAATAAAATATCCAAGTATCATCAGCGTAAACGCAGATTCAAAACAAATGGAGGGCATCATCTGGGATTGGAGCTTTGGTGAACAGTTGATGGTTCACACCCTTTATTCTAGTAAAAATTTAATGCTAACTACCGGATTTTTACAAAATGATTTTGGGGGTGGTGTAGATTATAAATTACTGGCATTAACCTCTCCCTTTAAAATAGGCCCTAACCCCTTTATTCAAAATTTAAAAATTAATAGCGATCAAAACGGTCTTGTTATTTCAAAAATCGAAATGAACAATGAACAAGGACAATTATTGAAAATCGTTCAAGGACCATTCTCAGGTATTCAATTTGAGCAAACCTTATCGTTTGCTTCGGTAAATACGGGCATCTACTTTGTTGCAATTCATTATGTTGTTGGGAAATCAAATTTGAAAAAGGAAATTTTCAAAGTAATAAAACAATAATAATTTATGAAAAAAACTATTTTATCTCTTTTTATAATATTTCTTCATTATACAAATTTAAATGCACAAACAAATAAAGGAATTAATTTTCAAGGCGTTGCCAGAAATAGCAATGGGATCATCTTAGCAAATAAAATTATTGGCCTTCGACTATCCATTAAAAACGATTCCCTAAATGGTGTGATTGAATACCAAGAAATAAAGTCAATTACGACTAATGCGATTGGACTTTTTTCAGTAGTCGTTGGAAGTAAACAAGATCGTAACATAATTAGTATCGGCAATTTTGAAAATATTAACTGGTCAAATACAGAAAAATATTTACAAGTAGAAGTAGATATCACAGGAGAATTATATTTTTCAAGCATAGGAATTCAAAAAATTAATTATGTGCCTTATGCTTTTTATGCAGACAAGGTAGATGCAGTAAATATAAATGGAATTATAGGGGTGAAAAAAGGAGGAACTGGATTTGACAACATTAAAGATTTTAAAATTATGGCCGCCATTGATAAAGTCAATAATACACCTGATAGTTTAAAGCCTAGTTCCTTATATACAATTATAGCACTCAATGAAAAGTTGAAAAAGTCAGACACGGCTTGGCTTAGCAATCGTATTGATTTGAAATTGAACAAAGCTGATACTAACCATATAAGTTCACGTATTGATTTAAAATTAAACAAGTCAGATACTACTAATTTGAGCAATAGAATTGAATTTAAGCTCAATAAATATGATACTAATCATTTGAGTAATAGAATTAATCAAAAGTTAAATAGTAGTGATACAATTAAAATTTATAATAAAATAAATCAAATTCCATTAATAGATACCACCAGCTTGGGTCAGCGAATTAATTTTAAATTAAACAAAGCAGACACTATTTATTTGAGTAACCGCATTGACTTCAAGCTCAATAAATCTGATACCAATCATTTGAGTAATCGGATTAATCAAAAGTTAAACCTTAGTGATACAATTAAAATTTATAGTAAAATAAGTGCCATACCAAGTATCGACACAACAAGCTTAAGTAATAGAATAGATAATAAAATCAGTATTGGCAGCTTGACAAAAACAGCTGTCACCAATGCTTTAAACTACACCCCTGTAGCAAATGATTTTGGTAGTTTTTATGATACGGCAAAACAAATCACTCCCATCGCCACTGCCTCAGTCGTAAAATTTAATTTTATGAATTTTGCTAACAACGTTGCTGTCACTAACAACACCAGTGGGCTTCCTACTCGTATCACTGTAACTAACGGAGGGCTTTATAACGTAAAATATACTTTACAATTTATAAAAACAGATGGGGCTAATGATGAAGTAAGTGTATGGATTAGGCGAAATAGCAGCGCTTACGCAAATACAAATAATACCTATACAATAACAGGATTAGGAATTAAAAACACCGTCTCTAATTCATTTTTTGTAGCATTGGATAATGACGACTATGTCGAAATATATTTCTCCCTAAAAAATATAAATACAATTCTTGTTAGTTCTAATACACAGCTTACACCATCCAGACCAGCTACACCAGCAGCTGTGGTTAGCATTCAAAGAATAAATTGATTGTTTTTATCCAAAAGGTTGATCAATTGAAATACTTTGTTTGGAAAAAAAGCGAGGACCCTCTTCTGTGATGTACAAACAATCTTCTAATCTAATACCAAATTCACCTGGAATTGATATTGTAGGCTCATCACTAAAACACATGCCTACTGCCATTGGGGTTTTATTTCCCTTCACAAAATTAGTCCACTCATGCCCCTCGAGTCCTATACCATGTCCAGTTCTATGTGGTAATCCAGGTAATTTATAATTATTACTAAAGCCGCCATTTTCAATCACCGCGCGCGCAGCCGCATCTACTTCCTCACATGCAACACCAATTTTTATTGCTGCAAATGCAGCATCCTGTGCCCGCTTTTCTAAATTCCAAACATCAGTTTGTCTTTGCGTAGCCTTTCCTACCACAAATGTTCTTGTAATGTCAGATGCATATCCTTCACAGCTTGTGCCACCATCTACCATCACTACATCTCCTTCACGAATAGTCTGTGGCGTTATACTTCCATGTGGCAATGCAGAATATTTCCCAATTTGAACAGATGCGCCACCACTATATCCCAACTTTCTAAATGCGGCAGAAATGTTATTACTAAATTCTGTTTGCGACATGCCATCTCGAATTGTTGGAAAAGCAGCCTGATAGGCGAGTATGGTGATATCACTTGATTTTTGCATTAACGCTAATTCTGCTTTTGTTTTAATCATTCGACAACCTGCAGTAATGGGTGTGGCATCTACTATTTCAAATCCGGTAGCCACTTTTTTTACTCCATCGGCAATAAAAAACCGAACCCTTTCCTCCATACCAATTTTGCGATGTTTAACACCTCTATCTTTTACAATACCTACAATGACTGCATAAGGGCTTTCATGTTCTTCCCAGCATCTTACTTCATCACCAAACACTGGAAGCAATAATTCACGCGCACGATCTTCTTCAAATTTAGGACACACATAAGCAATCGCTCCTTTCGCAGGAATCACTACGCCAAATGTGCGTTCACTTTGCCCCCATCGCATGCCAGTAAAATAATAGCAGGAAGTAGTTCCTTCTAAAAATATAGCATCTATTTTTTCACGACCCATCATTGCTTGCGCATTTTGGATTCTTTGTTTGCGTTCTTCAATAGTAATAGGGACAATACCTTCCTTCGCTGGCTGTAAATCACGAATTGACTTTGGTAAATCATAGTCCGAATCATTATTATTTGCGTTTTTCCCAAATACCGAACCAGACAAGGTCATGGCGCCCGCTGAAAGTGCAGTAAGGCTTAAAAATTTGCGTCTATTATGTGACATAATTGATTATTTATATAATTTAAAGATATTACTATTTTGATTCAATCGAAAAACTTTACATTTAATATTCCAATAAACAACCTAAGTATTTTGAAAATATATAAACTTTGGATAGGCATTTTTCTTTGCTTGCAAATAGGCCAAGTAGTGGGGCAGAAAAAAAATGAAAATATTCGGTATTTTATTCATAAAGCAACACAGCCCATTCTTATTGACGGCATGATGAATGACGACGCTTGGACAAAAGCAATGGTGGTGGACAATTTCAATATGGTGTTACCCATGGACACCAGCAAGGCACAGATTAAGACCGAGGTGAGAATGACTTATGATGATCAAAATTTATACCTCATCGCTGTTTGTGATAAAATTGGAGACGGTGTGGATGTTGTTGAATCCTTAAAAAGAGATTGGGCTTTTGGAAAAAACGACAATTTCATTGTATTTATGGATACCTATGGCGATATGAACAGTGGATTTGCGTTTGGTGTTAATGCCGCTGGAGCGCAGTGGGATGGTACCATGTATGATGGAGGAAGTGTAGATTTAAACTGGGATAATAAATGGACCACAGGTAGTACCTCTGATAAAAATAAATATATCATCGAAGCCGCCATTCCCTTTACATCTATTAGATATAAAGAAGGCAAGATGGAGTGGGGACTTAATTTTAGTAGAAATGATTTAAAGAGTACTGAAAAGTCGGCATGGGCCCCCGTTCCAAGGCAATTTCCAACAGCTTCTTTATCCTATGCAGGGGTATTAGTTTGGGATGCACCACCTCCTACGGCAAAAAATAATTTTTCACTCATTCCTTATTTTAAGACTAGTGTCGCTAAAGAGTATACCAATGCGGTTGGTCAAAAAATTACCCAAGCAAGTTTGGTGGGTAAAGATGCAGGCTTGGATGCAAAAATAAGTTTATCCTCCTCGCTAAATTTGGATTTAACATTGCATCCTGATTTTTCACAAGTGGAAGTAGATCGTCAAGTAACTAATTTAAGTCGTTTTGAATTATTTTTTCCTGAAAGAAGACAATTCTTTTTAGAAAATGCAGACTTGTTTTCAAATTTAGGATTCACTAATGCCCGTCCTTTTTTCTCAAGACGCATTGGATTAAATACCGATATTGATTTTGGCGCAAGATTAAGTGGTCGCATTAATAAAAATTGGCGCATGGGACTAATGGATATTAAAACAAGTGCCAATGATGCTATTAATTTGGCGAGTCAAAACTTCACCGTGATGGCGCTTCAAAGAAAATTATTTAAAAAATCAAGCATTGAATTATTTTATATTGATAGAACCGCGTTAGCATTTAACGGGAAAACAACTGAATCCAGTGGTTGCAATTGCGTTTATCAACACGATGGCAATGCCTTTAATCGAAATATTGGTTTTGAATACTATTTAGCACCGCCCAATAATACATTTTCAGGAAAAACAATTTTTATTAAATCATTTACCCCTAATACTACTGGGAATGATTTTTTAAATGCTGCTAATTTTCAATACAATCAACGTAAATGGATATTGTCATGGCAACATGAAATTGTTGGTGAAAACTATAATGCCGAAGTAGGTTATGTTCCCAGAAATAATTATATAAAATTTAACCCGAGTATAACACGATTATTTTTTCCTAAAGGCGGTTCTATTTTAAGTCATGGACCACAGATTACTTCCACTTATTATTACAATACTAATTTTATTACAACCGATTATAGTAATACTTTCATTTACTTAATTACTTATAGAGACAAAAGCACTTTATCGGCGGTTGCGCAAAATACATTTGTAGAACTGCTATCCCCTTTTGATCCAACACGTATTGGAAAGCTTCCTTTAGAAAAAGGAACAAAGCACGAATGGACAAATATTGGATTTGACTGGACATCACCACCACAAAATACATTGACTTATAGCCTATCCACCAGAATAGGTGGCTATTATGCCAATGGGAATTTATTAAGTATCTCAGGAAACGTAGGTTATCGTATTCAGCCCTATGTAAATATTGATTTTTCAAGCACTTACAATCGAATAAAATTGCCCAGTCCATGGGGAAACAACAACTTTTTATTGCTAGGCCCAAAACTTGATGTCACCTTTAGTAAAAAGTTGTTTTTAACTACCTTTTTTCAATACAACGAACAAACAAAAAACATTAACTTCAATACACGATTTCAGTGGAGATACAAGCCCGTTTCAGATTTGTTCATTGTATACACTGACAACTATTATATAGGGCCTGTATTTGTGAAAAATAGAGCGGTGGTATTAAAGTTTACTTATTGGTGGAATAAATAAAAAAATAAAAAATAGAAAGAATGAAAAAGCAACTTTTAATCATTTCCCTTTTTTGTTTTGCAACAATTGCAAGCAAAGCAAATGTGCGATTACCCAATATCATTGGATCGCATATGGTATTACAACAAAAGTCAACGGTTAAGTTTTGGGGTTGGTCTGCCCCTGGTGAAAACATCACCATAAAAGTAAGTTGGGATACCGCTACTTATAAAGTAGTTGCAGGCAGAGACGCAAAATGGATCACTTCCATAAAAACTCCGGAAGCAGGTGGATCCTATGCAATAACCATTAAGGGGAATAATTTGATTAAGTTGGAGGATGTATTAATTGGAGAAGTATGGCTTTGTGGTGGACAAAGTAATATGGAATGGTCAGGCGATCAAGGATTACCTCAAAGCAAAGAAGAAGCGCCTAATGCAACCAATAATAAAATTCGATTTTTTTATGTGCCTAAATCAACAGCCGCTTTCCCACAAGATAATGTGGAAGGAAAATGGATGATTTGCACGCCCGAAGAGATGATACATTTTAGTGCGATTGGCTATTTTTTCGGAAAAAATTTATTTGAAAAATTAAATTGCCCAGTAGGTTTGATTAATTCAAATTGGGGTGGCACACCTGCTGAAACATGGGCACCTGATTATGTCATCAATAATAATCAAATCATAAAAAAGGGGGCCGATGCTTTAAAACCAACTGACTGGTGGCCTTACAAAACTGGACTTGCCTATAATGCAATGATTTATCCAATTACAAATTATACCATTGCGGGTACCATCTGGTACCAAGGGGAAAGTAATACGCAAACCTATTATGCGTATGAAAAATTATTCACAGGCATGATTGATGCATGGCGCCAACAGTGGAACAAAGAATTCCCATTTTACTTTGTACAAATTGCGCCCTATACTTATGGTAATAAAAATATTGGTGCATTACTAAGGGAAACACAAACCAAGGCTGCAGCATTTCCAAATACAGGTATGGTTGTTATTTCCGATTTAATCCCTGATACCACTAATATTCATCCTATATTAAAAAAAGAAGTGGCTTCGCGCCTAGCTAATTTAGCACTTAATAAAACCTATGGTTATAGCCAAATTGTTTGCGAAAGTCCCCTATACGCTTCGCATAAAATTGAAAAAGATAAAATAAAAATTCAATTTACAAATTCAAGCAATGGCATTATTGCAAAAGGAAATGAAATTACCTGTTTTGAAATTGCCGGAGCTGATAAAATATTTTATCCAGCACAAGCAAAAATTGAAAACAATGAAATAGTGGTATTCAATAAAAATATAAAATCACCAGTAGCCGTTCGATTTGCATTTAACAATACCGCAATACCTAATGTGTTTAGCAAAGAAGGATTACCGATTAATCTTTTCAGAACGGATGATTGGGAAATGGACAGAAGTGAAATAAAAAAATAATTATCTATATTTTAAAATAAATGACATGCGTACAAAAATTAATTTTTTTACACTGATAAAAAGTATCGGATTTATAGTAGCAAGTTTATTTATTGTAGAAACAATAAATGCGCAAGTCATAGATCCTGCTTTATTGCAAGGATTAAAGTATCGAAATATTGGACCACACCGCGCAGGCCGAACGGTTGGAGTTTCCGGTGTTGCAAGTCAACCCAATGTATTTTATATTGGTGTGAATAATGGGGGTGTTTGGAAAACAAATGACTATGGGCAAACTTGGAAGCCCATCTTTGATAGTGAAAATACAAGCTCAGTAGGTGATGTAGCCGTTGCACCTTCTAACCCAAATATCGTTTATGTTGGAAGTGGCGAAGGAATTCAACGTCCTGATTTATCTATTGGTAATGGTTTATATAAATCAACAGATGCGGGTGCAACTTGGAAGAATATGGGATTGTTTGATGCACAACAAATAGGAGGAATCAGTATTGATCCCTATAATGAAAATAGAATTTTTGTTGCAGCATTAGGCCATCCATACGGCCCTAATAAAGAGCGTGGCGTTTACCGAAGTTTGGATGGCGGTAAAACACTAGAACAAGTTTTATACATTGATGAAAACACGGGCGCTGTGCAAGTAGGTATTGATCCAAATAATACGAACATCGTTTTTGCAACCATTTGGTCGGCGCGACAAGGCCCTTGGGAAAATGGTGCATGGAATGGCGAACCAAGTGGATTATACAAATCCATGGATGGTGGAAATACTTGGAAAAAAATTACGAAAGGTTTACCTACCACAAAACAGGATGGTCTAGGTCGTATTGGCTTTACCATTGCGCCTAGTAATTCAAAAAGAATGTATGCAACTGTAGATGCTGAAAAAAATGGGGGAATTTATCGTAGTGATGACGCTGGTGAATCATGGTATCTGTTAACATCAGATGGCAGATTATGGGGAAGAGGCGCAGATTTTGCAGAAGTAAAAGCAGATCCAAAAAATGAAAACATTGTTTATTCTGCAAATGTGGTAATGTGGAAATCAGTAGATGGCGGAAAAAATTGGAAAGGAATTAAAGGTGCTCCAGGAGGTGATGATTATCACAGAATTTGGATTAACCCCAACAACACAAATATTATTGCCATTGGATTAGATCAAGGTGGTACCATTACTGTGAATGGTGGTGAAACTTACTCTAGTTGGTATAATCAACCTACTGCTCAGTTTTATCATGTAAGCACGGATAATGCATTCCCTTATAATGTATATGGAGGACAACAAGAAAGTGGCTCCGTTGGCATTGCATCACGTTCCAATGATGGTAATATTAGTTTTAGAGAATGGCATCCAGTGGGCGTTGAAGAATATGGCTATATTGCCGCAGACCCATCGGACCCTAATATTATTTATGGTGGAAAAATCACCAAGTATAATAAGTTAACTGGGCAGGTACAAAATATTTCACCAGAACCAGTAAGAACTGGAAAGGTTCGATTCATTAGAACGGCACCCGTACTTTTTTCACCAGTAGATAATAAAACTTTATTTTTTGCAGGTAGTGTCATTTTTAAAACAACTACAGGCGGTGATACCTGGGAACAAATTAGTCCTGATTTAACAAGAGAAACTTATGATATACCTGAAAGTGTTGGCATCTTTAATACCCCAGATTTAAAAACGATGGCCAGACGCGGCGTTGTTTATACAGTTGCGCCATCTTATCAAGATATTAATACCATCTGGGCTGGCACTGATGATGGCTTAATTCATATTACTAAAGACGGCGGTAAGCATTGGAAAAATATTACACCTTCTACCCTTACTTCATGGAGCAAGGTTTCCATGATTGATGCAAGTAGGTTTGATAATAATACCGCATATGTTGCAGTGAATAGAATAAGATGCGATGATATGATACCACATATTTATAAAACTACAGATGGTGGTGTTACTTGGAAGAAAATAATTAATGGATTGCCGAATGAACCTATCAATACGGTAAGGGAAGATGCAGTAAGAAAAGGATTATTATTTGCAGGGTCAGAAAATGCAGTTTATTTTTCATTAGATGCAGGTGAAAATTGGCAATCATTAAGATTAAATATGCCCGCAACTTCGATTCGTGATTTAGTCATTAAAGATGATGATATCGTGATTGGAACACATGGTCGTAGTTTTTGGATTTTAGATAATATCACACCGCTTCGTCAATTAAAAGTAAATGCACAAAAAGAAACTACTTTATACAAGCCACAACAGGCTATTCGTGTTCGTTGGAATATGAATACAGATACACCACTTCCACCGGAAGAGCCAGCAGGTGAAAATCCCCCAGATGGAGCGGTTATTGATTACTATTTAAATAATAATGAGGAGGAGGTGCAATTAGATATATTAAATGAAAAAGGCACCCTGATTCGACGTTTTAGCAACAAGGATACGCTATATAAAATACCTGATGTAAATATTCCGTTGTATTGGATAAAACCGCAACAAATATTAGCTGCAAAGAAAGGGGCGCACCGCTTTTTATGGGATATGAAATACAATCCCTTAAATATACCTGTGGAATACCCAATGACTGCCGTTATTCATAATACTGCCCCGGTAGCAACTGCTCCTTGGGTAATGCCTGGCAACTATACTGTTAAATTAACCGTGAAAGGGAAGGTGTATACCCAAAATTTGAGCATAAAAATGGATCCACGTGTCAAAACGCCTATTGCTCAATTACAAAAACAACATGATTTATCCGTTATCTGTTACGAGGGTCGTAAAAAAAGTATGGTTAATTTTCCAGAAATAGCTCGTAAATTTAATACACTGTTTGAGATACTGGTTCATACAGATATGCCCCCCACCAAACAAACAGAAAAAGCGGTGTTAGAAACACAGCAAGCATTATTAAAATTAAATACAAATGGTAAATAAATTAAAAAGTTCGCTTTTTATTTATGGGGTAGTTATTATTTCGTTTGCTTCCTGCAAATCAAGCGGGTTGTTAATGAAACAAAAAAGCATTGATGATATAATGTCCGCTTACCAGTCCTCGGATAAGCCAGGTGCAAGTGTGCTGGTATTTAAGGATGATAAAATTGTATTTAAAAAGGGATATGGTGTAAGCAATGTTTCTACCCAAGAAAAAATTACCCAAAATACAAATTTTCGATTGGCATCAGTAACAAAGCAATTTACTGCAATGTCAATTTTATTATTAGTTCAAAAAGGTAGAATAAAATTAGAAGATCCTTTAACAAAATATTTTCCCTCATTTCCGGCTTATGGAAAAGATATAAAAATAAAAAACCTGTTAACCCATACCTCAGGATTAATGGACTACGAGGATTTAATACCCCCTAAGCAAGTAATGCAATTGCATGATACCAATTGCCTGCAATTAATGTATAAAGCGAATGGCTTATACTTTACTCCGGGCGCACAATATAAATATAGTAATACAGGGTATGCAATACTAGCATTGATTGTAGAAAAAATATCGGGACAGGATTATGGTGTGTTTTTAAAAGAAAATATTTTTAAGCCATTAAAAATGAAATACAGTGTCGCATTTGAAGAAGGCAAATCAACCATACCCAATCGTGCATTTGGCTATTCAATGGACAATGGCAGCTGGGTGGAAACTGATCAAAGTATGACTAGTGCGGTATTAGGAGATGGTGGTATATACACTAATACCATTGAAATGACCCAATGGATTAAAGCATTATGGGATTATAAATTATTAGGATCAGAAATGCAAATTCAGTCATGGACGAGAAAAAAATTAAATAACGGAGCGCCTATCGAATATGGGTATGGCTGGCATGTAGAAGACTATAAAAATATTACGCACCCGCACCACGGAGGAAGCTCTATCGGATTTAGGAATCAGCTATTGTTGTTTCCTGAGCAAAAGTTAATGGTTATCTTGTTAACTAATCGAAATGAAGGTGACCCAATGAATGAAGCACATAAAATTGCAGATTTATATTTAAACTAATTGAATGATAAAGTCCTTTAAGTACTTGACGCCTTTTGTATTGTATGTATTAACGCTTGCTGCCTTTAATGGTAATGGGCTTCTGTGTTGGCTTCCATTATTATACACTTTTTTTCTAATCCCATTTGCTGAACTATTTATAAAAGCCGACCCACGCAATTTAGATGAAGTTGAGGAAGCCTTGGCAAAAAAAAATAAGGCCTATGATTTTATCTTGTATGCAGCGGTAATCATGCAATATTATTCATTATGGGTATTTTTTAATAGTTTGAAGCAGGATGCTTTAAGTTCGGTAGATATCGCTGGACGTGTAATTAGTATGGGATTACTTTGTGGTACATTTGGCATTAATGTAGCACATGAATTAGGACATCGCGTTAATAAAATGGAGCAAACCTTTGCAAAAATGTTATTACTGACTAGCTTGTATATGCATTTTTTCATTGAACATAATAAAGGGCATCACAAACATGTTGCTACGCCGCATGATCCTAGTACGGCAAAGTACAATCAATCCCTGTATGCCTTCTGGACGCAAACATTAATAGGCACCTATTTAAGTGCTTGGAAAATAGCAAATGAAGAGCAAGAAAAAAAGGGGAAGCCCCGATGGTCCTTACAAAACGAAATGTTACTTTTTCATCTAATACAAATCACATTCGTATTATTGATTCTGTATTTTTTTGGTGTAAAAATTGCTATTTTGTTTATAGTTGCCGCTTTAATGGGTGGCTTATTATTAGAATCGGTAAACTACATTGAGCATTATGGATTATCACGAAACCCAACAAGTGAGGATCAATTTGAACGTGTACAACCACATCATAGCTGGAATAGCAACCATATTATTGGACGATTAATGTTATTTGAATTAAGCCGTCACAGCGATCACCATTATTTGGCCTCAAGAAAATATCAAATTTTAAGAAGCTTTGATAATGCACCACAAATGCCCACAGGTTATCCTGGCATGATATTATTATCCTTGTTCCCGCCATTATGGTTTAAAATTATGCACCAACAAATAAAGAAATATAAATTATAGTTACTGTCTTGTATAATTTATACAAAGTAAATACTATATTGTTTTGTTGAAATTTCAAAAGCAGCTATGATTTTTCTATTTCATGCTTTCGCCCTATATGAATAAACAAAAATTTATACTAATACTTGCCTTATTAGGTTTCAACGCTTGTATTAGTTGGGGACAAAATTTAACACAGCAATTAAGGGGCACGATAGTTGATCGACAAACAAAAAATGTACTAGCAGATGCATCCATAATGATTAAAGATGCAAAATTTATTTCGCTATCAGATAGTAATGGGAAATTTAGTTTTAGTAAACTTCCGATTGCTAAATATGACCTAGTAATAAGTAAAATGGGCTATCAAAACACATTGATTAATGGTATTGAACTAAATAGTGGCAAGGAAGTAGTATTAGAAATTGAATTGGAAGAGGCCGTTACCATTTTGAAAGAAGTAACTGTAAATAGTAATAAGAACAAGGAGCAATTTCACAATCCATTTGCATTAGTCAGCACACGTCAATTTGGGCCGCAAGAAGCAGTAAGATATGCCGGTGGATTTCAGGATCCTGCAAGAATGACATTAGCCTTTGCCGGTGTAAGTAATGCTGGATCGGATGATAATAATGAAATTGTCATTAGGGGTAATTCGCCTCGAGGACTCCTTTGGCGATTAGAAGGGGTTGAAATACCCAATCCCAACCATTTTACCGATGGACAAGGTTCAACGAGTGGTATTGTATCCATGATTAATGCCTATAGTTTGGCCAAATCTGATTTTATGACCAGCGCTTTCCCTGCAAATTTTGGGAATGGATTATCTGGTGTATTTGACTTAAATTTTAGAAGAGGTAATAACCAAAAAACCGAATTCACTGGGCAATTAAGTTTAATAGGCTTAGATTTTGGAATGGAAGGACCCATTGGAAAATCGGGCAGCTCCTACCGAGTTGCTGGAAGGTATTCCACGTTGCAATTATTATTGAACAGTAATATCATTAATTTAAATACAAACAATTACAATCCTAATTTTAGAGATTTAAATTTTACAGTGGATTTGCCAACAAAAAAAAGAGGCGTGTTTTCTGTATGGGGATTAATGGGAAACGATGAAACTTATCAAACTACTTTAACTGAAAAAAATATTGATAAGGGAAGTTTGAATGTATTTGGTTTAAATCATAAAATTTCATTTCAAAAAGTATTTTTTAAAAATGTATTGTCGATCAGCTATCAGTCTCAAGAAAATTTAAAACAAAATATGTCAGGGGGAGTTAATGGTTTAGTGACCCGACAATTAATATACAAATACCCCTCCTTACGGTTTTCAAGTGCGTTAACTTATAAATTTAACAACAGGCTTACAATTGAATCTGGTATTGTTTTTAGTGATTTGTCTTATAATTTAAAAGACAATCGTTTAGGTTCTAAAAATGTTTTATTTAATTATTTGAATGACAATGGAAGTACTAATTTTTTTCAAGCATATGCACAATTACTAGCGAAACTAAGTTCAAGCATAAAAACAACTGTTGGCGTACATCAATATAAATTTTTATTAAATGAGGCAACTGCATTAGAGCCCAGATGGGCCTTAAATATTGAAAATAAATGGGGTGGTGTTTTTTCAACTGGGATTGGAGTGCATAGCAGATTGGAGCCTGTCTCCGTATATTTATTTAAAAGGTATGCAGCAAACGGTACGTTTACACAACCAAATAAAAATACAAACCCTGGTAGCGCATTTCACTATGTTGCTTCTTATGAACAAAAAATAAGTGATAAAACCAAGGTGAAGCTAGAAGCCTATATTCAAAACTTAACCAGCGTCCCAATTGATACAGCATATAATAGTAGTTATTCTATTTTAAACACCAGTGGTGGTATACCAATTAATATTTTAGAAAATTCGGGGTTAGGCAAAAACAAGGGGCTGGAATTAACCATTGAAAAATTTTATTCAAAAAACTTTTACTACTTAATAACCGCTTCCCTATTTGATTCTAAATTTCAAAATAAAAATAAAATATGGCGCAATACTATTTATAACAATAGTTATGCGGGCAATGCACTCATTGGGAAGGAGTTTAAATTGAAAAAAAATAACAGTATTTCAATAAACATACGATATTTATTAAGGGGTGGAAATTGCTATACCCCCATCAATTTAAAAGAATCTATAGCCAGGTCAACCACTATCTTAGATAATACAAAATTATTTAGTGCGCAATATCCAGACTATTGGAGAACAGATTTTTCCTTTAGTTATAAGAAAAATAAAAATAAAAGTACTTGGAGCTATGGCGCCGACATCCAGAATGTAACTGATCGAAAAAATATAGTTTATACCAATTACGATAATACCAATAAGCGCATCAATAATAACTATGCACTCCCTCGCATACCCATCATTTTTATGCGGTGTGAATTTTAAAAAATCTAATTTTTAAAAACTATCAGCGTCACGATAAGCTTTAATAAGAGCAGCTTCACCTTCAACACCTTTAGTAGCATTGCCATGTTCCATTCCTAAAATACCCTTGTATCCCTTGCCGCTAATGTGTTTGAAAATATTTTTATAGTTCATTTCGCCAGTACCCGGCTCGTTACGTCCAGGATTATCTCCAATTTGGAAATAGGCAATTTCATTCCAGCACCTGTTTATATTATTGATAATATTACCTTCATTTTTTTGCATATGGTACATATCAAATAAAATTTTGCAAGAAGGGCTATTAATTGCTTTACATATCGTATAGGTTTGATCAGAATAACGTAAAAATAATTCTGGGGTATCGCTTAATGGTTCTAAAACCATAATTAAATTATTTTTCTCTAAAATTTCAGTGCCTAGTCTTAATCCATCAATTACATTACCAGTTTGAATGCCAATAGGTAATTTACGATCAAAATTTCCTGGAACAACGGTCATCCATTTCGCATTACATCTTTTTGCTACTTCCACGGATTCCTTACAAGTTTGTACAAACTTATCTTTCCACTCTTGCGTGCCTGTGGTTAAATTGATTTTATCATTACTTGAAAAGGCAATCACAAATACACCCATATTCATACCCAAAGATGCTAGGGTGTCTCCTATTTTTTGTTGCATTTCAGGGGTTCTACCCATCATGCCATTGTCTTCAATGCTTCTAAAGCCCATACTATGTGCATATTTTATCTGTTCGATAAAATCGGGTCCGGCTGTATTTTTAAACATCCCATCATGAAAAGCATAATTACATTTAAATGGAGAAGTGTTTTCCATTAGGGCATCTTTTTTGGCGGCATTATTTGCTTTGGAGGCCAATAAACTAGTGGTTCCCAATAAGGCGCCAGTTGCTAACATATTTTGTTTTAAAAAATTTCTCCTTTCCATAGTATAGTATTTTTTTATAGCTTAAATTTAGGCATAAGAATCAATACCAACAAGTTTGCACGCATTAGTTTATCCTTTTCGCTTCTCTTTGCTAGTTATATTTTCCCTGATTTATTTCAGTTCCAATGCACAAAAGGCTAGGTTTAGTTTTTCTGAACAAAAAATGGGGTCTCCCCTAAATATCATTTTATATGCGCAGGATAGCATTATTGCTAAGAGCCAAGCGAGGGCTTGTTTTAAATTAGTTGATTCCTTAAATCATATTTTTAGCAATTACGATTCAAGTAGTGAACTAACGAGGATAAACAATAATGCAGGCATTGCTAAAAGTATGGCATCGCCGTTGATGTGGGAGTTACTCCTTGAATCAAAAAACGCTTATTCTAAAAGCCAAGGCGCCTATAATATTGCCATGGGGCCACTTACGCATTTATGGAGAACAGCAAGACGCTTGAAAAAATTTCCTACAACAGCACAAATAAAAGAAAAACTATTACTATGTGATTTTAATAAAATACAATTGAATAATCAAGACCATAGTATTTATTTATCTGACAAGGGAATGCAACTTGATTTTGGTGGAATTGGTAAAGGCTATATTGCACAAAAAGTTGTTGACTATCTAAAAAAAGAAGGTGTCACATCATCCTTAGTTGATGCTGGCGGAGATATTGTATTTGGAGATGCGCCACCAAATAAAAAAGGATGGATTGTCGGTGTAAATCAACCAGAGCAAGCGGATAATCTTTTGCCAGAAAAATTGCAATTACATAATATATCAGTAGCAACCTCTGGAGATGTTTATCAATTTATTGAACATGATGGTAAAAAATATTCTCACATCATTGATCCTGCAACTGGATATGGTGTGACCTCACTCAGAAATGTTACAGTGATTGCAAATGATGGTGCGCTGGCGGATTGGTTAGCCACTGCCTGCAGTATTTTGCCCATCAACGAATCTAAAAAATTAGCACTATCCTTACATGCAGAACTTTTAATTACGGAAAGTGTCAACAATCAATTAAAACGCAACAATACTAAGGGTTTTGATAAATATTGGGGACTACCGCTCATACAAGAAAAACAATAATCTTACCCTTTTTACAAAAAAATTATTATCTTAAATTTTCAAATATTCATCAGTGAAATCAATTTTTATTTCTTTTATATTATTACTTATTTTTTGTAGCAATAACGCGCAAAACAATACCACTGCTTTTGCGCCATATCAACAAAAAATTGATGGCTCTGAATTGTCATTTAAAATGATTCCTATTCAAGCAGGTAAATTTATAATGGGTAGTAAGGCAACTGAAAAAAATAGAAAAGCAGACGAAGGCCCACAAAAAGAAATTCAAATCCCTGCTTTTTGGATGGGTGCTTATGAGGTTACGCGTGATGAATTAGATGTTTTTTTAAAAGACGAATCAACTAGTCAAAATATAACTATGGATGCCATTACCAGACCAAGTGCGCAATATGTTGATTTAAGTTGGGGCATGGGTAAGGAAGGAGGTTATCCCGCAAATAGCATGTCGCAACGAACTGCGATTATGTATTGCAGATGGTTATATGAAAAAACAAAAATATTTTATCGCTTACCAACGGAAGCGGAATGGGAATATGCTTGTAGGGCGGGCACTCAAACTGCTTATTATTTTGGAAATGATCCAGCATTATTAAGCAAACACGCATGGTACGCAAAAAATAGTGAAGACAAATTTCATAAAGTAGGCCTAAAATTACCAAACCCTTGGGGCTTGTATGATATGCTAGGTAATTTAATGGAGTGGACTTTAAACCATTATACGCCCAATGCTTATGTGAATTATAAATCCATAGATAGTGTTCCAGTAGCCAATCCTAAAAAATATCCAAAATCGGTGAGAGGAGGTGGTTTTTCCGAAACTGCCATTGAATTAAGATCGGCCAACAGGCTTCATTCTGACCCAGTTTGGAACAAACGAGACCCCCAAATACCCAAAAGTAAGTGGTGGCTAACGGAAGCCAAAAATATTGGTATTAGATTGGTTAGGCCCATGGCACAGCCCTCTGAACAAGAGATAAATGAATTCTTCAAAACCTACCTTTTTATCGAATAATTTTTTAACTTACAAGTAACAAACGATGCCGCTAATATTGTGGTATTCTTTAATTTTTAAAAATATATAATATGTACAAGGATTTAAACAACCACCCTTCACGAAGAACATTTGTGAAAGATACCAGCTTAATTGCAGGCGGGATTATGGCGATGCCCATGTTATCAAAAGCAAACTTTTTTTCAGGCGCTGACGATGTTATCAAAGTAGCCGTTATTGGTTGTGGTGGCCGTGGTACTGGTGCTGCGATGCAAGCTATATCAAGCAAACAAAATGTGAAAATTGTTGCTATGGCAGATGCATTTAAAGACAATGTTGATAATTGTCATAAAGCATTAACAAAAGAAATTAATGAAGGTATTGGTGATATCAGTAAAAGATTGGATGTGCCTGAAGAGCGCAGATTCACTGGCTTTGATGCATACCAAAAAGCAATTGCATTAGCAGATGTAGTCATATTGGCAACACCTCCAGGATTCAGACCAATTCATTTTGAAGAAGCCATTAAACAAGGTAAGCATGTGTTTATGGAAAAGCCAGTAGCAACTGATCCGGCAGGCGTTCAAAAAGTTTTAGCAATTGCAGCAATAGCAAAACAAAAAAAATTAAATGTGGTTGTTGGTCTACAAAGACATTATCAAAATTCCTATCGCGAACTTTTCAAAAGAAAAGATATGATTGGAGAAATTACATCTGCGCAAGCTTGGTGGAATAATGATGGTGTTTGGACGAGACCTCGTAAAGCAGGACAAACTGAAATGGAATATCAAATGCGTAACTGGTATTATTTTAACTGGTTATGTGGTGATCATATCAATGAACAACATATTCATAATTTAGATGTAATTAACTGGTTCAAGGAAGGATACCCAGTAAAGGCACAAGGATTTGGAGGAAGACAGGTTCGTAATAGCAAGGAGCATGGTGAAATTTTTGATCATCACTTTGTAGAATATCATTATGCAGATGGTTCTATTCTAAATAGCCAATGTAGACATATACCAGGTACAATGAGTAAGGTAGATGAATTACTAGTGGGTACAAAAGGTAAAATACATTGTGGTCAAGCAAAAATTGTTGACCATGGCGGAAAAGTGCTTTTCCAATTTGCAAAAAAAGGAGAACCAGATCCGTATCAAAATGAGCATGATGAATTATTCGCTGCAATTGCAAAAGGGCAATATAAATATGCTGACGCAGAGAATGGCGCTAAAAGTACCATGACTTCAATCATGGGTCGTATGGCGACTTATAGCGGTCAAATGATTGAGTGGGATAAGGCAATTAATTCAGGCATTGATATACATCCAAAAGTATATGACTTTAATGCAGCTCCTCCAGTAGTTCCAAATGCAGATGGATTTTATCCAATTGCAGTACCAGGAGTAACTAAATATTTTTAATCCCAATTTAAACTTGGGTTAAAGCATTCACTAAAAACCCGTCCCCCCGAGTACTCTGGGGGACGGGTTTTTTTATGACGAAGCCACCGGTTTTCGAATGTTTGTGTAAAATGTTTTAACCATAAAATATTAATAGCCGATTGTATTTTCTTGCCATTGAACTAATAAAGTCAGATAATTTATACTTCTTTAAAACTTCAGTAGGTAATTCAGCAGCGCCTTGTATAAGACCTACACATGTAGGTTTTCCACAATGGCAATTAAATTTTTGCGAAATCATCCATTCTGTAGCTGGATAAAAAAAAGTTATTTCATCGCCGATTGCAATGTTTGTTAAACATTCTAATTGCATGGTAGTTGTATTAAATAATACATTCGGCTCACAAGAGTGATTGGTATATTGTAAATATTCAGGACTTAAATGTATGTGTTTGTGTTCCCCAATTTGAACAGTTAAATAATTCGGCGTATCCACCATTTTTGAGGAACCAAAATCAATAATAATGTCCCCTTTAGAAAAGGAGGTCGTCGCGAATAAGCCAATTTGCTCATTCAACCTATTTTGTTTTACCTCGCAATTAGGATGCGCACTGATGAATTT
>Ga0114978_10000911_pt1 | contig 24852 bp, 44 predicted proteins | sample S_140212_EF_Meta_FD_87027 | JGI IMG/M metagenome (GOLD analysis project Ga0114978, IMG submission 87027) | Freshwater microbial communities from Lake Simoncouche, Canada to study carbon cycling - S_140212_EF_MetaG | ecosystem: Environmental > Aquatic > Freshwater > Lake | place: Lake...
TAGGGTCAATGCCTTCGCTCCTAAGCTGCTCCAATGTACGCAGGTCTAGACCAGTTGTTGCCATGGTTCATCCTTAATAGTACGGCTCTTTCCTGCGGAACTGCCGTGGTTCATCTTCTTCGTCAGACGCCAGTTGAATAAAGCCACCGCGCCTGTAGCGCAGTAGTGCCTGACTCATAGAGTCTACCAAGTCATCGTGTTCGCCCGAGGGGAAACTGGCGACTTCTTCTATCAATTCTTCTGCCCAGTGCGTATTAGGCACCCAAACGTGCCCAGATGCAAACAAATCAGATACTGCGTTTAGACGGGCAATCTTGTCGTTCCCCCGACTGGGGGTGAACTCTTGCACGGGGATTCCCATTGCCCGAAGCTCAAATATCAGGGGCGAACCCGCCGCTTTGGCCTCTACTATGAGGGAATCAACCTCCCATTCCTTAAATTCTTCCTGCGCCCGCTGTTTTAACTCGGGAAACTCCATACGCTTCTTGAACGCATTGAGCAGGATGATGTTGGCCCGATTTACGCCCCGGTCGTCGTCTTGATAGAACACGCCCCATGTTGTGCACGCGCTGTAGTCGGCCCGTTCTGTCTTTAAGAACGCCGTATCCCACGACTGAATGACAAACTCATAGGTCGGCGGGTGATCATGTGGCCAAACTTTCCACCATTCACGTTTCACAATCGCACTTACGTCCGACGTGGGCTGCTGCATGTACTGCGCCTGCCATTTGGCGTTAGGCAACTCTTCTTTTAGGGCTTGTAACTCCTTGAGTGCCCAAAACTCGGGCCATAAGGGTTTACCCGAGGGCAGAATGGCAGGAAACTCGATGACTTCCCACTCTTCACCCGACCTTTGGGCCGCAGCCTTGACCACCTGCCCCGTCAAATCCCGCTTTGACCACCGTGTCATCACTACAACAATAGAGCCACCCGGCTGTAAACGCTGGCGGGGGCCAGATGTGTACCACTCGTACGTCTTGTCGTAGATTTCTGGGTTAGTCTGGGCCATTGCGGCCTCTTGCTCCGAGTGTGGGTCGTCTATTATTAGTATGTCGGCACCTTTACCAGTCACAGCACCGCCAACACCGATGGCAAAGTACTCACCGCCGAAGTTTGTGTTCCACCGACCCGCCGCTTTGGAGTCAGTCTGCAAGTCTAGGGCCGGAAATATCCGCTTATAGTTAGTGGAGTCCACCAAGTTACGCACTTTTCGACCAAACCCAACCGCCAATTCGGCTGTGTGGCTGGTCTGGATGACCTTTTTGCCCGGAAACTTACCAAAAAACCATGCCGGTAGCAGGTAAGAGGCAAATTCTGACTTGGTATGCCGTGGCGGCATGTTGATAATCAGCCTTTTACACTCCCCATTGGCCACCCGCTCAAACGCTTTAGCCATTTTCTCGTGGTGCCGACCGTGGATGAAGTTAGGCCACATCTCTCTGACAAACACCATGAAGTCATCAGCCGCTCGTGTACGCAACTTGCGGGTATTTAGCTCATCCAGAATATCTGCGATGGCTTCTTGCTCGTCCGGGGGGAATTTCTTGAGCAGCGTCTGCTGCTGCGCGTATGGCAGTGTCTGTAGTTTCTCCAGCACCAACTCAATCTTCATCAATCTCTTCCAACTCTTTGCCCGTCATGCCTAACTCTTCGTCCAGATCAATCAGTTGAACCGCAGACGCACCGTTGAGGTATGTCTCGTCCTTGATCTGCAACGCGCTGGACTCCACATCAATGATGTTGTCCATATAGGCTGATAACTTAGTAGCCAATTCAGCTTGCAACTCTTCAGTTGTCCTGTGAGTGATATTGATATCCAGCCGTTCTGCAAACGCACCCACATCACTCATCTTGCCCAGCATCTCCAGCGCCTTTAACTGGGTGGACTCTTTGTCTGAGCCTGTCAGCATCAGCAACCGCATCTTCACGTAGTTACGCACCTGTGCAGCGTTGCGTACAACCTCAACGTCATACTCGTCCAACATGGACTTGAGCAAAACGGCTGCTGCTGAATTGAGTTCTCTACCCGCAGACGGGGTTTCAAAGAACTGGGCGCGGGCTTCTTTCTTGTCAGCCGCTGTTATGACAGGGGGTTGCATCCCGTTGGCCGTCAGAAACTCCACCGTGTTGAACGCAGCTTGCGCTCGTTGGTGCAGGTCTTTGGCCTCTTCTGTGGTGAGAGAAAAGGGTACGGGTATATCTAGTTCTGGTGTAACAAGAATCATGGGTAGCGGTTTGTAGCTCCAATGGGAGCGGAGTGTACACGCTTTTGTAAAAATAATATAGGGGGTAGGGTTTGTGGTTAAAAAACATGACGGGGGGTGTTTTTATATTGCGCGACAAGATGTTGTGGTGTTATATGTATAGGGGGTGGGGGCATGTTGTGGAAAAAGTTTTGGTGTTGTAGTTAGAGGTCACTTTACCCCGGGCAATGTACTTCGCCGGGGTTGGTTTTTTTGTCGGGATCTTTTGAGTAAAACACAGTGCATAGCCCCGCGCAGGGCAACCGGCCTAATCTAGGGGGTGCCCCCTCCTATCTTCATACCGTATGAAGTTCCATGGCGTGGGGTGTAAGGCTAGACCTATCTCGTGCAACCTATAACAACCTGTGCCATAATCCATTCATGGATCGGGGAATGCGCTCTATCCATCTTTGTATCAATCTGCATTGAAAGTGTTATATGACTACATTATCTTTATCGGCTGTTGCAGCCGCTTGTGCCGCTTCTCTTGTTGAAGCAAAGGGTCACGACGACAAATCGGCATCTTGCAAGGAAGCGGCCAACAAAGCCATTGCCGTGCTGCATGATGCTAAGGCTGTTGTTGGTGATCGGCGCAAGTGTTCGATTGCTGCATCGTTCTATGATGCACTGGTGTTCGGCGGCTTGGCCAAAGGGTACAGTGCCAATTGTTTGTCAGTGTTTCGTGATGCAGTGAAATCGGGGAAGCCAGTGAAAGATTGGAACCCAAACCGGAAAGGCGGTAAGAAAGGCAGTGCCAAGACGAAAGGCAGCAAGGCACTGGCTGACCTGTTTAGGCCAGCATTCAACCATGAATCGGGAAAATCTTTTCAAGTGCTTTGTGCTGAGATCGAAGCCCGGTATCAGAATGACGAATTCGGTAACATGTATGACGGCTTTGTGGATTACTTCAAAGCACAGGGCGATGAAATCGCTGAGTGATCGGTAACCCCTTAAAAACCCCGCTTCGGCGGGGTTTTTTTTCGCCCAAAATTCCCCTCATGTGGAAAGTGAGGGGCTTTGATAACAGTTCCCTCGATGCGGGCCGCAGTGACACATCATCTTATACCATGTTATGTTGCAGACAATACTCGTTGCGTTAACTAGCACCAAGTTATAACTTCATACGGTATGAAGTTTCTCTGAGACCTGTTTCCTCGATGCGGGCCGCAATTGGTGCAAAACTAAGGGTAAACCCCCTGTGGATAACCACACAGAAAAGAAGTTGTCACGTGTTTAGACCCCTAAACACACCGAAAGAAGTTGCCACAAGAAATCACCCTACAACTTCTTTGCAACTTAAAATCTAAGTTATTACAAGCCGCCGACATTCAAAACCATTTACACTGAAAACTGTTCCCTCGATGCGGGCCGTACTGACATGCAAGGGCTTGTCTTGTGTATGGTTGCATCGTACTACGTGGACACATCTTCATACCGTATGAAGTGTCAAGTGCGTATAACGCAATGCTGTATGTGATTTTATTCAATTAAGCAAGAAAATTCTGTGACCACAGAATAATACAAACCCCAATAAAATCAACAACTTACGCACGGTTTTTCCCTATTATTCTATTATTCTATTAAAAAATATATATGAAGAGACAATTTGCAAAAACACTAAATTTGCTGTTTTTGTTCGCTCTCGCACATGCATGCGTGTGAGTCCTGTTATTTGTCTCTCTCATCTCAAAACCGCAGAATAATAGAATAATACCCAAAAAACCCTCGTAACACTATGATCTATAACGGTTTTCTTTTATTCTCCACTTACAGAACTTTCTTGCTTAATTGAATTTAATCACTCGCAGTACCCCCATATGACCACTAGTAGCAACTTGACATACCCCCCCTTTTGTCCTATAATGGACGCTCAACACGTAAGAACATGTTGTAGGGTAATCAGGCATCGTCCAGTACCCGTGCCGCTCATTAAAAACTTACCAGACACCGATCTTCATACCGTATGAAGATCCAAACTAACCGCCGCTTGCTCGATGCAAGAAGCCACATAGATGACAGCGCACAGAAAGCCAGAGTGCCAAAGATTCTCCCTGAGCGAATAGGCGTACCGTAGTCAGTCGGTGCACTTTGTGGTGTAGTTGGTTGTAGGTTCAGGATAGGCGTGCGTCAACCCCTGATGACAACCAGCGAGCAATAGCTCGTAAACGATAGCAAAGCGCAAGTCAATACAGATACTGCCTAAATGTGTGGTGTGCACTGCGCCAAAAGCGCAACATGCCTAACGTGGAGTATGCCCGGGAGAGTGACGTTCACTTACATACACGGGGTAATCAGTCTTTGGGGAAACCCAGAGCATGCCCTAGAACAATCACCGAACCCGATGCCAACCCCCACTAGGAACACGAACCGCAAGGAATAAGCGTGAACGACAAACACTATCGCAGTTAAAACAAACCAGTACAACATAGCACAAGATAACAACCCGTAGGGCACAGCATGTCTGTGTCCTACCAGATGCGATCTTGCATCAACACAACCAACTAACCAAGGAAAGCAATCATGAACGATGAATTGAAAGACCTGCTCAAGCGGGTGCGGTACGCCAAAGAGATTCTGGGCATGGGTGGTTACGACCATGCCTACCAAGCAAACAAAGTGCTAGAGGTAGTCGCAAACAAACTGCGCTACTTGTGCGAAATAACCGAGGATGACAAAGGAGAAGAGAAATGAAAATCAGCAACTGCAACGCACGTTGCCAAGTGCAGTCCCTCAAAGAGTTCAAGGCCAACAACATTTGGTCTGAGTGGGTGGACGACATCAACACGGACACCCCCGATGCCCGGTACGTGGTCTACAGCTACAACACACACTGGCCCTTATTCATCTTTGATGTACGCACTGATACATGGTTCGAGAACACAAGTAAGTACGGCGTAACAACATCTAAGCACAAGACGCAATGCTACCCACACACTACCCCTGCCATAAGCATGCATCCCCTGCATGTGGACGACATGATCAAGGTAGTCAAGAATGGCCCCGTTGGCCTCATCACACCTATCAACTAAGGAAACCAAATGAAACAAGCAGAAGACACAAAGACCATCGACATGTGGGATACACCGCTAACTAATTTGATTGCCGAGGCTATTGAATTTTACTGGGGTGAGCGTTGCCCCGAGCATGAAGATGGATGCCCCGTGTGTGGGGCGTGGGAACAGTACGACAACCTAACCAAGGAAATCAAATGAAAGCAGAAGACAACAAGACCACGGGTAAGTTCACTTGGAACTACCGCATCGTTAATCTCAAGTCTGAGAATGGCGGCGAGGACTGGTACTGCCTGACTGAAGTTTGCTACGACATGAACGACAAGCCAACGGGTTACATCACACCCTACCTTGGCTCGGACAGCATGGAAGGCATGCGGAATGTGTGGGACATGATGGGTGAGGCAATGGTGTTGCCCCCCATGCAGGAAGAGGACTTCCCCAAATGAGTAAGCAACACGACAACATCTTGCTGTGCGTAGTTTATGTGGCCATACTAGTAGTGCTGTGCCTCGACATGTTCGTGTGGCGTCCGGGTTGACAGCCCATTGTCAATCTGATATAGTGTAGTTTGTGTTAGTTAAGTGTGTGTGTAAGCGGTACAACTTCATACTGTATGAAGATACCAACCCTGAAAGGAAATCATCATGAGTTTCGCAATCAACATGGACAACTTCAGTGTGTCCAAACTGTCCTCCTCTGCCCTCATTGTCAATCTGTCCCTGTCCGTATGGACTGGGCGCAAGTTGGACAAGCGGGTGTCCGAGGAGGTTGACCAGCAGAACAGCACCAAGACCCGTGCTGGCAACTACCACAAGAACCTGCTGGCAGGTAGCGGCAAGTTAACCGAGATCACGAAGGTGGCGAATGCCATCCGTTCGTGGTTGTATGGTGTGACGCAACCTTGGGGCGACAACGGCGACCGCATCCTCAACATGTCTTACTTCATGGAGTTCAAGGATCGGCTGACCGACTACGAGCAGCAGTTCGCATCATCTGTCAACGGTTTCCTGAGTGACTACGACACATTGGTCAGCGCCGCCGCCTTCCAGTTGGGTGACTTGTTCAACCGTGAGGACTACCCCACAAGGGAGACTATCGAGGCCAAGTTCGCCATGCGCTACAGCATGACCCCACTGCCTCAGAGCGGGGACTTCCGTGTGGACATTGGTGAGGAGGGTCTCAAGGAGTTGCAGGGACAGTACGAGGGTGTGCTCAAGGCACGTGTGGAGGGTGCGATGCACGAGGCATGGGACAGACTGCACGACTGCCTGTCACGCATGTCAGAACGACTGACTGATGACACCGATGCCAACGGCGACCCCAAGCGCAAGATCTTCAGGGACTCGCTGATCGAGAATGCTGTGGAGGTGTGCGGCCTACTCAAGTCATTCAACATCACAAACGATACCCGCATGGACGAGATGCGTAAGCAGTTGGAGGATGCCATGCGTGGCGTGGATGCCGACTCTCTGCGTGACAGCGACATGCTGCGTGAGCAGACCAAGCGCAAGGTGGACAGCATACTGTCTAAGTTTGAAATGTAAGCCAGAGTTCTGGCAATTTGTTGGGGCATCTTCATACCGTATGAACTTGCCCTGTTTGTTTCCCTAGTGTTTAATCCGTTTCCCTTAACCAACTGAAAGTAAATCATGTACAACTCAATCACTCTCAAGCAATGCGCTGACCTTATCGCCGCCGTGGGCGACCAGCAGACCGTCCTAGTGCAGGGCGAGATGGGTATCGGCAAGTCCGCTATCCTCAAGATGCTCCAGAACTCTACTGCCTACCCTCAATTCAAGGGTGCGTTCTTCTGTTACGTGGACATCACTACCAAAGATGTTGGTGACTTCCTTGTTCCCAAGATACGTGACATTGACGGTGTAGAGGTGTGCTCATTCATACCCAACGAAGAGTTCGGGTTCCACTTCAAGGGCCGCAAGGTTGTGATGATGCTGGACGAGATCGGCAAGGCGCGGGGTGGTGTACTCAATGCCTCACTCAGGCTGATGAACGAGCGTGCACTGGGCGTGTATGAACTGCCCGAGGGTAGCGTTGTGTTCGGTACGACTAACCTGTCTGTTGAGGGACTAGGTGACAACGTGCCGCCACATGCCCTCAATAGGTTGACCCGTGTCAAGGTCGGCAAGACTGGTGGACAGACATGGATCGAGGATTTTGCGATACCCCATGGCATCAACCCCGTGATCATCGGCACTGTGGCCGAGTACCCCGAGATGTTCGCATCGTTCGAAGACTACGAGAAGCCCGAGCAGAATACGTACATCAATGACCCCCGCACTGTGCGTGGTGCTGTTGTGACACACCGCTCTATGGAGCGTGCGTCCTATGTGTATGAACGTACCCGGATACTGGGTGATGACGTGATGTGCCATGCACTGGCTGGCACGGTGGGTGAGAAGGCGATGCACAACATCTTGACGATGGACAAGATGAACAGCCAGTTGACCCCGTGGGATGAGTTGATCAAGTCCCCCGAGACTGCCACTGTGCCCTCATCTGCTGCTGCGTCCTGCATGCTGGTGAGCAAGGCTGTGCAGCGCATCGACAAGGACAGTATCAGCGCATGGATGAAGTTCTTGAACCGCATCCCCAAGGAGGCGCAGGGCTTGTTCGCCCGTAGCGTCATGTCAGACAAGTGCCCCAAGCGTGACGTGGCCGCACGTAACACCGAGTTCGCTGTATGGGCAGCAGCTAACAACTTCCTGTTCGCCAAGAAGTAATCAGTAACTTCATACCGTATTAACTTACCAAGGAGATAGTCATGTCATTCATTACACAATCACGGTCGCTAACACCGACACAGAAACTTCAACGTGCCCACGTCGAGTTGATGGGGCACAAGGACACCATGGAGTACGCCGCTGTGTTCATGGTCGGGAAGTACACAGTGTCCGACAAGGTTCCTACTGCCCGTACCAACGGCATCGACTGCGAGTACGGCAATGCCTTCATCAAGGACATGGTTGACTCTGACTTGCGTGGCCTCATCATGCACGAGAATCTGCACAAGACGTTCCAGCACATGTTCCTGTGGCAGCACTTGTACAAGGAGGATGGCAAGACCGCTAACATGGCATGCGACTACGTGATCAACATCATCATCGACGATCTCAACAAGGCTACCAACGGGTTCGTCACACTACCCAAGGGTGGGTTACTTGATGAGCGGTTCCGTGGCATGGACTCGCAGACTGTGTACAACATCTTGCGGGATGAGAAGGACGAGGATGGAAACTCTGGTGATGGCGGTGAGGGTGGCCTCGATGACCACGACTGGGAGTCGGGCAAGGACATGTCACAGGAAGAGATCGAGCAGGTGACCAAGGACATCAACCAAGCTATCCGTCAGGGTCAGCTTATGGCAAGCAAGCTGGGTGGCAATCAGTCCCGTGCCTTGGGTTCTCTCATCGAGCCGAAGGTTGACTGGCGTGAGCAGTTGCGTGATTTCGTATCGTCCACTGCTGTGGGCAAGGACATCTCTACGTGGCAGCGTGTTAACCGTAGGTGGTTGCAGCATGACGTGTACATGCCCTCCACTGTTACCGAGACGATTGGTCGCATCGTGGTTGCCCCCGACATGTCAGGGTCTACGGAGCCTTACGTGTCCAAGTTCCTGTCCGAGGTGCAGGGCATCTGCCTCAACGTCAAGCCCGAGAAGGTTGACCTCATCTACTGGGACACCGAGGTAGCGCGGCATGAGGTGTACACACAGGAGAAACTTGGTACGTTGGCATCATCCACTAAACCGGCGGGCGGCGGTGGCACTGACGTGACATGTGTGTCTACGTACCTCAAGGACAACCAGATCAAGCCCGAGTGCGTGGTCATCATGACTGACGGATATCTCTACGGTGACTGGGGTACATGGTCTGCCCCTGTGCTGTGGGTCATCGTAGGTGGTAACAAGGTTGTCCCTCCCGTAGGTTCGGCCATCTACCTTGACTAATGTATGGGTCTCGCCAGAGACCTGTTCCCTTCCCCCGACCCCTAACCCTAACCTGAAAGAAACTTATGCAAACAACTTTTGAAAATTATGTCGGTACTGTTGAGTTTTCCCGCTTCCAGACCGCCGTTACCGTGGCACGTGAGAGCAACCATGCCTATTGGATCGGTGACATCCCTGTGCACAAAGACTTATTGAAGTTCTTCAAGGCACTCAAAGCCAAGCGTTACAACATCGTGCCGTGCGTTGATGGGGTCAGTTCTGGCTTCTGCTTCATACTAGGTATCACGTTCCCCGATGCGCTTGGCTTTAGGTCAGGCAAGATATCCATTGACTACGGCGCTACTGATGGTGCTGCGTTCGCTGTCCACTCTGAAAAGATTGAGAACGAGAAGTTCTCTGTCCATTCCGATGGGTATCACATCCGTCAGTCCAAGGACATGGCCAAGGCGTTGAAACTTGCCCTGAAGTTCTTGACCCCACTTGACCACGATGACATAGAGGCATGTTGCGATGGGAAGCTGAGTTCGGCTATCTATACGTTGAACAACGAGGCGAAGGATAAGTTGTATAACAAGCTCAGTATCGAGCGTAGCGTCATAGCACGAGAAGTTGCTCACATGATTGCATGTGGGTACGTACCAGCAACAACAGAATTTCAGAAAGCACTTGACTTACTTGCGACAGAGGGTGCAGAATTGCGGCGTATGCAGGGCTACAAACCCCGTGCATGCTTTGTATGGATCAAGTCCAACAGCTTGTCGTACAAATTCAAGGATGACAAAGAAGCGATTGTGTGCACTAGCATGGATGATGTGCCTGAGTTGATCCGTAATAAGTTGGCCGTGTTGCAGATCGCAAACAACGGTGACGTTATTGCGGATGTTGGTATTCGTGTATCGGACATCACCTACTGGGTGTTCGCATGAATGAGCGTGTAGACATTGGGCATTACCCTGTCACACAGGACTATACGGCGTGGCGCACACTAAGTAGATGGCAACACATGATGAAGGAGGGGCTTGTAAAAACAAATGATGTTATCCGTGTAGAAGTTAATGAGGATGGCACTGTTAACTTGTACGATTTTTCTTTGCCAAGTAAAGGAGGACTGAGATGTCTTAACATCCCACAAAAAGATGTTGATACATGGATCATGGAGTCGATATCTATGCTGCGTATTACGGAGAACAATGATCTAGTACCTGAGTTGGGATTCAAAGTATCCGATACCCTGTACTACATATTGAACAGAGAAGGAGAGATGGCATGACAGAACACGAGCAAAACTTGCGGGACTTAGCAGCGATGTTTGCTATGACCGGGATAGTGATTAGGAACAGAAGAGGCGATGACATCATTGCATCTGCGTTTGAATTGGCCGACCTGTTTATGAAAGCACGAGCACCACAAGAAGGCGGCATTGCAGACATACTTAACAAGCGGGGAGATCAATCATGAAACTTATTGAATTGTTTAAGGCCTATTGGCGTACACCAACACCGCTGGAGGTGATTGCCAAGGAGTTGGCTATCGCTCACCTAGAAAAACTTCAGGCAGAGACAGCAGTGGACTACGCCGTGAGCATAGTGCGGTACAACGATGCCCGTATCAAGCGGCTTGAGCAACACCTCAACCAACACATTAAGGAGCAATCATGATGGACGATGGCGACTATGGCGGCATTGATGAGTTCATGCACTACGTGACCATCGCTGTTTTATTCTTGACGACTACTGTCTTTCTGGGCGCAGTGGTTGGACTTATGTATTGGGCCATGCTATGAACAATGAAGAAGACGAATTTAAACGCATCGAACGCGAGGCTCTGCGCCGAGCAGCAAGTGAGTTCGCCCTGCCACAACTGAGAACCTTCTTGGACAGTCTCAAGGAACGTGTCGCTAAACGCTATAGAGGTGACTCTAAAGATATTGACATAGGCTACGGCATGGAGATTGTGTATTTTGATCTGATCGACTTAATTGAGGGGAAGAAATGACTAAGCAAGAACTACTTAATCTGCTCAAGCTGTTGTCTGAAAGAAAGGAAAATATTAAAGTGACTAAAGACTACACCATTGTGTTGTTGGCAATCATATTTTTGTGTGGCTGTTTAGCGGGTGGAATCTGCGTACTCGCCGCCTGTGCTTGGGGGATGTTATGACCAAACAAGAACTACTGGCCCTGCTCAAGCTGTTGTCGGCAATTGAGAGCGCAATGTCCGTCAACAGGGCGCAATTACCTAACTATTTGTTTGAGCAGATTGATGCTGCGGTACTGACGCTGGAACGGGAGATATTGAAATGACACAAGACGACATCATCAAGATGGCAGACGCATCCGGGCTGTCGTATTACGGCATGGGCAAGGACAGGGATAGGTTTTTGCATCACGTGGAAACCTTTGCCAACCTTGTTGCCGCTGCCGAACGTGAAGCTTGTGCGAAGGTGTGTGACCGCATGGCGGCACGTTGCAACGACATCAGGGCCGCTGCTTTGGAATCAGCAGCAGAGAACATCAGAGCAAGGGGAAACACATGAGCCGACTACTACACGCTGCCGCCCGTGGGGCGCGGATACAGTCGCAATGGCGTGACGCACATACATCCACCTACCAAGAGTGGCAAACAAACAACCAATTTGTTTTTATTGACACTATGCGCTACTACCGCATCCACCCGGATGACGAACACTTGCAGTATGGCCCGATCAGCACGTTGCTGCGGGAGATGGCACTAACAGGCGATTGTGATGGCGCTGATATACCGTACATCAGAATCACATTGCTCACGGAAGAAGGCTATTGGAAAAGTACCGAAGACCAACAGTGTGTTTTTTGTTTAATTCTGGCCGAGTTCTTGGCCGATGAGGGGCTATGAAATGACTGACTTAAAACAATATACCTACAGCCACACAATTATTCAATCCCCCAAGCCCGTGGGCTACTGGGTGCTATACAAAGAGGGGGCGCTGAACACGTCTTTTGCCATGTACCACAAGCCGCCGGAGGAGCAGATCAAAAACACCGAGCAACTGCTTGGCTGGCAATGGAGGGATGCATGATGACTAAGGAAATCTTAAAGTTGGCAGCTAACGAGGCAGCAGCGAAAGCGCTTTACGAAACGTGGCACAGCCAGCCGGAATATAAGCCTTGGCAAGACGGCGGAAACTCACATAAACAAGACGAGGCTAGAGAGCTAGTTCGCCTTGCCCACAAGTTAAAGCCACCCCTGCCAGAGCAGGAGCCGGTGGCATACGACAAAACAGAAATGAACTCCTTTGTGATTGATTTGTACGACAAGAAAATGAAAGAGGGGAAGCATGGTCACTACGAAGCCCTGTTTCATTGTGTGCATCAAGCAATTGCAAAAGTTACCCCACCCGCAGCACAGCGCAAGCCGCTGACGGATGATGTGCTTGTGCCGCTGGAGGTTTTGGAGGCTGCTGCAAGCTCGTTGGATAGTTTTTGCGGGGACTTAGGCTGGGGAGACGCAGATTTGCAAAACATGGACAATTTATTTGCAGTTATCGAGCAGCACAAAGCCGCCCACAACATTAAGGAGAAGACCAATGACTGACTTAAGACAAGCCGCGCAGCAGGCGTTGGAGGCGCTGGAAACTTGTAGAGAAGACGAGTGGCACAGCGAGGATGATTTTGGAATGGAACAAACATACGACGAAGATAAAGTTGCCAAAGCCCTCACCGCCCTACGCACCACACTGAAACAGCCACCCCTGCCAGAGCAGGAGCCTGTGGCGTGTCGCTTTTGTCACAGCAAAAAAGGTTGCTATACATGGCTGTGCTATAGCTGCGGAGAGATTGACGATGTTCAACAACCCACCCCACCCGCAGTGCAGCGCCCATGGGTAGGGCTGACGGATGAGGAAATTGCACAAGGTAACAAAGAGTCTTGGGTAACTGAACAGGCTTGGCAATCAGCAGTCTGGTGGGCAGAAACCAAACTCAAGGAGAAAAACAATGGCTGAAAAGAGATGTGAACATAAGTGCGGCGATTGGAACTGCGGCAGCTATCAATTCAATTTATACAAAGATGATATTGACCAGGGTAACTTGTGTGATGTGCATTACTGGCAAACAAAAGCACAGCGCCCGTGGCAGGGGCTGACGGATGAGGAAATGAGTGAGTGCAACCTTGACGCCGACGAACTCATGATCAGCCGAGAGGTAGCCAAGCTTAATGTGCAAGCCAAGCTAAAGGAACTAAATCATGGCTGAACAAGAAGTAAAACCATGCAAGTTTGCAAACGGGGTTTGCATACATTGTGAGGCTGCCGAACGGGAAGATTGTGAGGGTTGGATTTGCCCACCACAGCGCCCTTGGGTAGGGCTGACAACGGAAGAGATCATGGAAATTATTGGCGTGAAATCATCCGACTCAGATTGGAATGTAATAGGTGTCCACAAATGGATACGAGCCACTGAAGCCAAGCTGAAGGAGAAAAATTATGACTGAATACTTCCACCCCGCCTATCCAAGGTTGTACCGCTATGGTGGTGAGTACGCGCCGGGGCTGGCTAGGCTGTTCGGGGCACATGAGTGCCATGAGGGTAAGGCGCATGACATTGTTGATGGCAAGTGCACCAAGTGCGGTGTGCATGTAAGGGAGAACAAATGACATCCGAAGAAGAAGCCTTATGGCTTGGCCGTTATGAAAAGTACATTAGCAAATGGAGCGGCGCGCTGGAACAACACAAGCAGCTACCGCCCTATTTGAAAAGAGACACAGCATACGCAATGCAGGATTGGAGCAAAACACACGATGACCTTCTTGCACTGGCAAAACGGGCTGGCTTTGAAACCCTTGATATTTCTTTGGTAGATTGGAACGGCAGAGATCAACTTATCAAGCCGCCGATAGGCAGTGGGTGCTATGCTGCATTAGAACGCTTTTTTGCGCTTGTCAAAACCAAACAACAGAAGCAACACACATGACATCTGAAGAAGAAAAAAGGGCAAGGTTCGTAGCGCGGATAAAAGCACTACCCGAGAAGGAGCAAGCAGCATTCTGGCGCGGGATCATGGCAGTTGTTGACGCGGGGTACAAGACAGGATCAGCCCCCGAAGATGCGGCGAAATATTGGGTAGAGTTCTACACCGAATTAAAGAAACACAATCATGAAACAAAACAAACAACCCCTACATGAACGCCTTGGCCTGACGATAGAGGAAGTACTCAACCGCTTGATTTTGTTCGGGCAGCTTAACCACAAGTACAAGCAAGAACACGGCGAGAGCATTAACCCAAAACATTTTGAGGCCGTGCTTCACGCTACACAACCAAAGGAGAAGAACGCATGAAATTGTTTAAGCTAAAAGGCGTATCCAAAAAATACGCACTTAGGGCGGCGCATTACAGACGGGCAGCTAGGAATCAAGGGGTGGCTGGTCTTGCGTTTGATGAAAACGCACTGCGGGAGTTGTTTGACTGGGAATCCCGTGGCGTTGGAAGTGTAGACAAAGGCAAGAATGGCTTTGCTTACGGGAAGTGGTGCGTTGACTTATCAGTTTCGATGTGGGTTGAAGACATCTTAAAGGGTGATTTTTGCAAAGCCGAATTTCTGGAGACACGCATACAGAAACTGCACAACAAAAAGAAACTAGACACCATCACAGCCGCTGTATTTTTTCCATACGCCGATTTGCTTGACAGAAGAAGGAACACATGAACCCAACAAAGACAGGACTCTACACAACCAACGCCGATGGTAGGAGCATCCTGCTGTACTGGGACGGCAAAGATTGGGTTAATGCAGACGGCCTACGCCCACGCTTCAAAACAGTGCAATGGTCAAGAGGCCCGTGGTTTGTCCCTGCGCTAAGAACTTGGCAGGGGCTTGAGGATGAAGAAAAAAAGAACCTTGCGAAGGCAGCGGGGTGCACTGAGGACGATGACGGACATATCGTCATGGAGATTTTTAGACTTGCTGAAGCCGCCCTGAAAAAGAAAAACGCATGAGATGCCCCATCTGCAACGCACAGACTGATGTAAGAGACTCACGACTAAGAAAGGAAACCAACAGTGTTATCAGAAAACGCAAGTGCTTCAACGACCACACCTTCCAAACGGAAGAAAAAGTCAATCAACTTCTACGACCCGTTCAAGCGGGTAGACCCCAAGCTGCTGGAGCAGATGTACCGGGCAGCACAAAAGGAAAAACTTAAGCAACTACCAGAGGCATTACTATGACACCAGAGAAAAAAGTTAAGACCAAGGTAGTCGCCATACTCAAAGAACTTGGAGCGTATTACTTCTATCCCATCACCGGAGGCTACGGTGCATCGGGCGTACCCGACATAGTTGGGTGTTACAAGGGCAGGTTCTTTGCGATTGAGTGCAAGGGGACAAGTAAGGGGAAGACGACTGCACTACAGGATAAGAACATAGCGCAAATCATTGCGCAGGGTGGGTTGGCTATTGTTGTCCATGCGGACAACATAGAGGATGTTAACGAGTTACTAAGACGTATAGAAAGGAACGAAGGATGAACACCGTGATGGAAGATAAGATCAAGCAAGCGTTTCAAGAGTGGAAAGAGACAGACAAACCCAAGGAGAAAGAGATGAACATTAGTATCAGTAGGAACAGGCAGTTGTCCAACATGTTATTGGATAAGATCACAGCGCAGCCCGGAGTAACGGGTAAAGAGTTACGCACATACATTGCGGAAGAGTATCCCGGTATACCCATATCGTATGTACCTGCGGTTCTCAAAGGTTTTTATGACAGGGGGCTTGTGAGCCGTGAGGGCATACTACCCGGAGATGGGAAAGCGGGTCGCAGTACGTTTGCCTACACATTTGTCCCGCCAAACAAACGTAAGACAACGCCTAAGAAGGACAGGGCGAAGGCATACACAAAGAAGAAAGTCAACAAGGGCATCTCAGCACTAGTACCAGCAGAGCGCGTGGTCACGCGCCCACTGGATGTCGGGCCTACAACCCTGCACATCACGATCTCAACATCGTTGGGAGCCTACTCCATGAAGTTAGAGGAGGCCAAGTTTATCTACCAACAACTCAACCAGATCTTTGGAGGTGTGCGGTGACTGACCCCGTGCCCCGCATGTTCGGGGAAGTATTTGCAGATGGGCAGTTCCGTGGATCGGTTGAGGAAACCGCTGGCGATAAGCTACGGGCTATGCTGAATGTAGGTGACTACATGATCTGGGATGTAGACGGTGATTCGTTTGCTATTACGCTTACAACTACGGGCGAGATGGGTGTGTTCAAGAAGAAAGATTTTGAGTCACACGTTGCAGCCTTCTTTGGATTGAACTTCTGATGAAACTTATAGTTTTAGATTTTGAGACGTATTACACCAGCAAGGGCTTGGGGTTCAAGACCCAAACGACTGAGGAGTATGTACGTGATCCGCACTTTGAAGTGATCGGGGTGGCGGTCAAGGTGGGGGATGGTGAGACTACGTGGCGCACGGGTACGCACGCGCAGATCAAAGCATTCCTCAACACGTTTGACTGGGTCAACAGCATGGTGGTTACGCACAATGCGATGTTCGACATGTCGATACTGAACTGGCACTTTGATATCAGGCCCAAGGCTATCGCAGACACACTGAGCATGGCACGTGCCATCAACGGCATCGAGGTAGGCAACAGCCTCAAGAAGCTGGCAGAGTACTACAAGCTAGGCGTCAAGGGTACTGAGGTGGTGGATGCCATCAACCTGTGCCGTGAAGACTTCTCAGAGCAACAGCTTGCGAAGTATGGGTTGTACTGTATCAATGACGTTGACCTGACATACGACTTGTTCCTGACGCTACTGCCCATGTTTCAGAGGGTGGAGTTGAAGCTGATCGACCTGACGATCCGTATGTTTACAGAGCCAGTCCTCCGCCTCGATGAATCTATCTTGCGGCAACATCTCATAGAGGTGAAGGATCGCAAACAGCGCCTGCTCGATGAATGTGGTGCGGGCATTTCTGACCTGATGTCCAACCAGAAGTTTGCTGAAGTTCTGCGTGGGCTAGGTGTTGACCCGCCTATGAAGATCAGTGCGACTACGGGTAAGCAAGCGTTGGCGATGGCGAAGTCTGACGAGGGGTTCAAGGCTTTGGCCGAGCATCCCGACGAGCGCGTACAGACACTTGTTGCTGCGAGGTTGGGTAACAAGACTACGTTGGAAGAGACCCGCACCGAGCGCCTCATTGGGATTGCGGGAAGGGGGACGATACCTGTTCCCCTCTCCTACTACGCCGCACACACGGGGCGATGGGGTGGGTCGGACAAGATCAACTTCCAAAACTTTCCCTCACGTGGTGAGAACGCAGGGAAACTGAAGAAGGCTATCCTTGCACCAGAGGGTCACGTGATCATTGACTGCGACTCTGCGCAGATCGAGGCGCGGGTGCTTGCATGGTTCGCAGGACAAGATGATTTAGTGGAGGCATTTAGAAATGGCGAAGACGTATACAAGATCATGGCATCTGCTATCTACCAAAAGAAGCGGGAAGAGATTACTACGGCTGAAAGATTCGTTGGCAAGACCACCATTCTTGGCGCGGGTTATGGCATGGGCAGTGCGAAGTTCCAAGCGCAACTCAAGGCTGTCGGCGTGTCGATCAGTGCAGAGGAGTCTGCAAGGATTATCTCTACCTACCGTGAAACCTATCCTAGTATCCCCGCCCTATGGAAGTCCGGTTCCACGGCGATTGACGCTATGAGCAAGGGGCGATACGCCTCATGGGGTAACGGGTGTACCCTGATTGGCAAGGATAAAATCCTCATGCCAAATGGGTTGCATCAAAGATACCCAAACCTGCGAAAAGTACAAGACAAAGATGGCAAAACCCAGTACATTTATGACTCACGCAAAGGGCCAGTGAAGCTGTACGGTGGCAAGTTAACAGAAAACATTTGTCAGGGCTTGGCACGTTGCATCATCGGTGAACAGTTAATTAAGATCAGCAGGAAGTACCGCGTTGTACTCACTGTTCATGACGCTGTGGCATGTGTTGCACCAAAGGAAGTAGCGCAAGAAGCTATGGAGTACATGATGGAGTGCATGCGGTTTGTACCTGCTTGGGCTGAAGGCATTCCACTGAACTGCGAAGCAGGTATGGGAGATAGTTATGGCGACTGCTAAAGAGTGGAGACAGGCGGCATGAAAGCACCTGCATGGAGTTACTCAGGCATCACGCTGTTCGATCAGTGTCCTAAAAAGTATTACCACACACGAGTGGCAAAGGACATCAAGGAACCCGCGAGTGACGCAATGATGTATGGCACTGCGGTTCACACTGCCGCAGAGGAGTACGTGCGTGATGGCAAGCCAATTCCGAAGCAGTACAAGTACATGGAGCCACTGCTTGAGAAGCTGATGAAGATTGACGGTGAAAAGATTTGCGAACAGAAGATGGGGTTGAAGAAGGAAGACGGGCGGCTGGTGGCATGTGGGTTCGATGACCCACAAGTTTGGTACAGGGGCATAGCCGACCTGTTGATCATTGACCGTAAGAAGAAGGAAGCCCGAGTCGTTGACTACAAGACCGGGAAGAGCAGTCGCTATGCAGACCCCAAGCAGTTAGCACTGATGGCAGCTTGTGTTTTTGTGCACTACCCCGAGATAGAGTTCGTGCGTTCGGGGTTGCTGTTCGTGGTTTGCAGGGACTTCATACCTGTGGACTTCTCTGTACACAACAAGTTTGATATCTTTGCAAAGTTGGATGATGTGATCGTTTCACGTGAAACAGCCTACGAGACCGGGGTGTTCAACGCCAAGAAAAATTTCACTTGCAAAGCGTGGTGTCCTGTATCAGAATGTAGCCACAACGGAAGGAATTTACATGCCTTATAAGAACCCCGCTGACCGTAACGTCAAGCGCGAATACGAGTTAGAGAAGCAACGTGCGGGTGCACACGAGGCACGGATGGAACGTCAACGTGCACGGCGCAAGCTAGACAAAGAAGGTAAAGATGCCAACGGCAATGGCAAGGCTGACATGCGTGAAGGTAAAGATGTTGCCCACGTGAAAGCCTTGTCCAAGGGCGGTGGTAACGCAAACGGTGTGCGTGTTGAGAGCGCATCAACCAACAGATCATTTAAGCGCGGGGCTAACCACAAGGTGGTGTCCGAAGTAAGCGCGAAGGAACGTAAAAGATTATGAGTGTGTCATGATGTCTGCAAGGTAAGGTACGAGTAGTAGCAGACAGGGTTTGATTAGCCTAGCATAACCGTATCAGTCAACACCGTTTAAAACTTTCAAGCGGGGAGTTGACCGGAACCCCCACGTCACGGGGGACTTATAAAAAGAACCTGACACACACCGTGTTCAGGATGTTTCGCATCGGAGATTAGAGTGCAGATCATTGAGAACAGAGCGTTACTGTTGAAGGTACGCAACCCCGACAGGATCACTACGGTGATTCCAAAGAGCAAAGTTTTGTCAGAGGATGATGGAGTTTCGGAGGTATTGGTAAATTGGGATTTGGAGGAGGCCATTGTCCTGAAGAACCTCAAGTTCAAAGACATACCCTCGCCCATCAATGCTTCATACAAATGGCCGGGGCTGTATAAACCTTTCGCCCATCAAAAAGTTACATCGTCTTTCCTAACGATGCACCGGCGGTCGTTCTGTTTTAACGAACAGGGCACTGGCAAGACTGGCTCAGTCATCTGGGCATCGGACTACCTGCTATCAAGGGGCATCATCAAGCGGGTGCTGGTCATCTGTCCGCTGTCCATCATGGACACAGCATGGCGCAATGAGTTGTTCAGGCTGGCTATGCACCGCAAGGTAGATGTTGCCTACGGCAAGCCAGAGAAGCGCAAAGAGATCATCGCGGGGGATGCTGAGTACGTCATCATCAACTACGATGGGGTGGAGATTGTTGCCAGCGACATCCTCAAGGGCAAGTTTGACCTCATCGTGATTGATGAAGCCAACGCATACAAGAACCCCTCTACAAGACGTTGGAAGGTGCTCAGTAATCTGATCAAGCCGAACACGTGGCTATGGATGCTAACGGGCACACCTGCATCGCAGTCCCCCTTGGATGCCTATGGCATCGCCAAGCTGGTGAACCCCGAAGGGATTCCGCGTTTCTTTGGCGGGTTCCGCGATCAGGTCATGCACAAGATCACGCAGTTCAAATGGGTTCCCAAGTTAGATTCAGAACAAGTTGTCCACAGGGCGTTACAGCCTGCCATAAGATTTACTAAAGAACAATGTTTAGACCTCCCTGAAATGACTTATGTAACACGTGACGTACCACTTACTGCACAGCAAGAGAAGTACTATGAGCTACTACGTAGGCGTCTTATCGTACAAGCAGCAGGTGAAGAGATAACGACAGTAAATGCTGCTGCTAACTTAAATAAGTTGTTGCAATTATCAGGTGGTGCGGTATACTCTGATACAGGTGAGGTGGTTCAGTTCGATGCAAGCAACCGACTGGCGGTGTTGCGCGAAGTGATTGAGGAGTCTAGCCACAAGGTGCTGGTGTTTGTGCCGTACAGACACGCCATTGAGGTGGTTGCAGAGGATTTGCGTAAGCACGGGTGCCCGACAGCAGTCATTCATGGCGGTGTGTCGGTGGGAAAGCGGTCGGAAATCTTTGAGCGTTTCCAAACAAAGGATGACCTACGGGTACTTGTCATCCAGCCACAAGCGGCATCGCATGGGGTAACCCTGCATGCCGCCAATACGATTGTCTATTGGAGTCCAGTGATGTCCGTCGAGACCTACCTACAAGCCAACGCACGTGTACACCGAGCAGGGCAAAAAAACCCCTCAGTGGTGGTGCACTTGCAAGGCAGCGGGGTAGAGCGCCGTATGTACAAGATGTTGGAGAACAAGATGGACATCCACAACCGGATCATCGACTTATACGGAGAAATGCTTAAATGAAAAACTCTTGACACTGTAAAGTTTTAGGTTATTATCCATACACAAACAAAAAAAGGAGAGCGTTATGACCGAGACAATATCGGTTGATAAACTCGTCGCCGTCTACATCAAGATGCGTGACAAACGTGCCGAACTTCTGCGTGACTACGAAGAAGCTGACAGCACGGTGAAGACACAGATGGAACTTGTGGAGACCAAGCTATTGGACACCTGCAAGGAAATCGGTGTTGACCGTCTTGGTAGCAAGCATGGTACGGTAATGCGTACGGTGAAGACCCGCTACTGGACAAGTGACTGGGAGTCCATGCACAAGTTCATCTTGGAACACAAGATGCCCCAACTGCTGGAGCGCCGTATCGCCCAGCTTAATATGAAACAACTGCTGGAGGAGAACCCGGATCTTACGCCTATGGGTTTGAACACTGACAGCAAATACAGCGTAACTATAAGGAGAACCGCGAGTGGAACTTGAAGCATCTATGACTGTGCCAGAAGTGGCAAAGCTGTTGAGGATGTCACGTCAGACAATCTACAACATGATCCGCGAGGGAAAAATCCCTCATTTCCGTGTAGGCACCAAAGTGCGTTTCAATCGCGCCGATCTTGATGCCCTAATGCAAACCAAACCTGTAACAACTGGAGAACCTAAATGAGTGAAATGACCCTGTTTTCTAAAGGCGGCAACACACTACCTGCCCACCTGAAGAACTTGCAACTTGATGCTACAACTAAAGCCCTGATGGGCGGCAGTGGTGTTAGCGGCAAGCGTATCTCTATTCGCGGCAACGTCTTCCGCATGATGGTCGATGGCAAAGAGGTTGCCCAAAACGAAGACCGCGCTATGAACATCATCATTGCGGCGGCGAATGCCAATGTATCGAGAACATACTATGCGGGATCCTACCAAGAAGGCCAAGCCACAGCCCCCACATGTTGGTCAAACGATGGTGTTGCACCCGACATCAAGTCTGAGTCACCACAAGCAAGCAAGTGCGCTGCGTGTTCACAGAACATCAAAGGCTCCGGTCAAGGTGATTCCCGTGCATGCCGATTCAGTCAGCGCCTTGCCGTCCTCTTGGAGAACGATATTCGTGGAGACGTTTATCAGTTGACGCTACCCGCGCAGTCAATCTTTGGTGCAACCGAGAACGGCAAGATGCCCTTGCAGTCATATGCAAAGTTCTTGGGTAGTCATGGTTTGCCCGTCACGGCAGTCGTCACTGAGATGCGTTTTGACACCGCAAGCGCAACACCACGGTTGACCTTCAAGGCAGTGCGCCCGTTGGACGAAGCCGAGTTGACGATGACCCAAGAGAAGGGTCAGTCTGCTGAAGCCAAGGTTGCTATTGCATCTACTGCGGCCCAAGCTGATGGGGCTACCAAGGTTTCTGCACCTACTGTTGTAGATACTGTTACGGGTGTTACTGTGACTCCTGAAATGACCCATGCAGTTGCCTCTGGCCGCAAAGAGCAGCCCAAGGTACAGGCTGAAGAAGTTGAGGCAGAGCCAACCAAGCGCAGCACCAAGAAAGCCGCACCAAAAGATGTGGCCGAGATCTTGGACGATTGGGCTGACGAGTAAAAGCAGATGGGGGGAAACCCCCATCTCAAAGGAGAACAACATGAATACATTTGGTACAGACCCAAAATATCTTGTACGAGCAGATTCGCCCGACACAAGTCATGAAGCCGCCGAGAGTGTAGACACAACAAGCCTAGAGCGTATTGTGTATGAGACCATTAAACAATTTCCTTATGGTTGCATAAGCGATGAAGTCCGTGCAATGTTTCCACACTACCCGTACTCTTCAATAACTGCCCGTTATCGGGCGTTGATAGACAAGGGTTTTATAGAGGACACAGGACTGCGAAAACCCGGAAAGTCAGGCCGTAATCAGCGTGTAATGAAGGTAATCAAAAAAGAAGAGTATGAACAACAGAGGCTATTCGCGTAAGTTTGTAGATGCGAACAATAAGGCAGATTCATTCCATGTGGGTGTGCAACTTGGTCGCATTTGCATTCGACGTGACATCCCAGTACAGGATGTAGCGGAGCACATAGGCGTATCACGGCAAGCCATTTACATGTGGTTCTTAGGGAAAGCACTGCCCCACCCGCCGAAGCGCAAAGTATTATGGGAACTGCTTGATCGCCTAGCGGCAAACACCGCAATTTGATTCCCCGCCCATGGTCTATCGCCAGTAGACCGGAAGGCATACCTGTCTGTAAAAGAGAGAATAATGACAACACGGAACCCCTTTCTCACATCTGTGCTTGCCCCCGAAGGCTTGTACTGTGTGGTTGGTTTGAAGAAGGGTGCGCCGAGGCAGACTTTTGTAGAAACGATTGATGAGATTGATGGAGTCGTAGATGGGCTTATCTCGCAGGGGTATGACGCATACTTTGGATGCGCCAAATATCTTCTGGAGACTGAAGGCCGCACAGCAAAGAACGCAAAATGGTTCAGGTCTTTTTGGCTTGATCTAGATTGCGGGGAAAACAAACCATACGACACACAAGCATCTGCACTAGATGCGCTCAGACTATTTGTTAAAGCAACAGGGTTACCTCGACCCACTATCGTTAACTCAGGACGTGGCATACACGTTTACTGGACGCTGAAGGAGACCATCGGTTACAACGATTGGAAGCCAACAGCCGAGACACTGAAGAAATTCTGTGCCTCATACAATCTGCTTGCTGACCCTTCCGTCACAGCAGATGCCGCTCGGATACTACGTGTACCCGAGACGCTGAACTTCAAGGACAACCCACCCAAGCAAGTCTCCATACTTATTGAGTCGCAGCCCGTAGAGTTCATACGCTTCAAGACGTTGATAGGTGCGGAAGAGGAAGACGACGAACCGCAAGGTGTGTTTGGTTCTGACTCCCCACCACGCCGCCCAATAGATGCAACGACCCGCGCTTTGATGGGTAACAGCATCTCGCGGTTTTCAACGGTCATGCGCAAGAGTGTTGAAGGGGAAGGGTGTGCACAGCTACTGCGTATATACAAAGAGCAAGAGACTGTTGAGGAGCCGCTATGGAGAGCGGGGCTATCAATCGCAATCAACTGCGAAGACGGCGAGAAAGCAATTCACAAGATTAGCAATCAGCATTCAGAATACGATCCACGAGAGACGTTCAACAAAGCCCATGCCCTGCTGGGGAAGCCATACAAGTGCACTACGTTTGCAAGTATCAATTCAGCGCCGTGCCAAGACTGCGCACACAAGAACAAGATTACTTCCCCGATTCAGATTGGCTCACGCATTGCTGAAGCCAAGGCAGAAGACAACATCGTTGTCATGCATAACGCTGTGTTGGAAGAAGAAGTCACAGTCGAAATTCCTGACTATCCGTTCCCCTATTTCCGTGGCAAGAACGGCGGTGTGTACAAGCGGGGTTGGGGCAAAGACGAGAAGGGTGAGGACAAGAAGGATGAGTTGATCTACGAGTACGACTTCTATGTCGTCAAGAGGCTGAATGATCCTGACACGGGAGAATCTTTGTGGATGCGTCTGCACATGCCCAAGGACGGGATCCGTGAATTCTCTGCGCCACTATCGAGCATTTTATCTAAGGACAAACTGCGGGAAATTCTTGCCTACCAAGGCGTTACCGCATACAACAAAAGATTGGATTTACTTATGGGATACATCACCAAGTGGGTGCAAGAACTTCAGCACCTGTCAGAGGCAGAAAAGGCACGGCAACAATTTGGTTGGCATGAAAACGATACCA
>Ga0114978_10000912_pt1 | contig 24844 bp, 21 predicted proteins | sample S_140212_EF_Meta_FD_87027 | JGI IMG/M metagenome (GOLD analysis project Ga0114978, IMG submission 87027) | Freshwater microbial communities from Lake Simoncouche, Canada to study carbon cycling - S_140212_EF_MetaG | ecosystem: Environmental > Aquatic > Freshwater > Lake | place: Lake...
ATGTGCTTCTTTTTGCTAGGCTTCTCGGTGTCAAGATTTCCAGCGGGTTTCAAAAAATGCTCAACACCCCACTGCTCCATCCCGATATCCTGCGCATCCTTGCGCAGGCTGGCCACCACTCCAAGGTGTTGCTGGCTGACGGGAACTATCCCGCTTTGAACAAGCGTGGTTCGCGTGCTGAGATTGTGTCGTTGCAATTGATGCCCGGCGTGCCGACGGTGGCGCAGGTTTTTGAAGCGGTGTTGGCCACGGTACAGATTGACGAAGTCTTTACGATGGGTATCGATCGCACAGATGCCTACGCCGCAGCGACGCCCGGCGACCCGGTTGTGTGGGCGGAGTATCGGCGGTTGCTTGCAGCATCGCATGGGGCCAGTACAGCGATTGTTTTGCAGCCACTTGTGAAGTGGGATTTCTACAAGGCCGTCGACTCGGCCGATCACGTGCTCACGATCCAGACGGCCGATCAAGCACCGTGGGCCAATCTGCTTCTCTCCGTCGGTTGCCGCACATTCAAGTAGGGCCACGACTCGCGTACAACCGAGAGCGAACGCATGCAAACCCGCTTGCTTGGCACCACCGGCTTATCCGTCCCGATTCTGGCACTTGGTGCTTCCTCGCTGGGACAGGAATTCCGACGGATCACGGTGGATGAAGCCCTCCAGAGCGTGCAGGCGGCACTTGAATGCGGGCTGACGTTGATCGACACGAGCCCCTTCTACGGCCGTGGCATGAGCGAAGTGCTCGTTGGAATAGCGCTTCGGGATGTGCCTCGAAACGACTATCTGCTCTGCACAAAACTTGGCCGATACGATCTCGGGCATTTTGATTTCTCGGCTCGGCGCGTGGCGGAGAGCGTCGACGTGTCGCTGCACAGACTCAACACTGACCACATCGACATCATGCTCTGTCACGACATAGAGTTTGTGCCCCTCCAGCAGATCGTGAATGAAACGCTTCCTGCACTACGAGCGATTCAGGCTAGCGGGAAGGTGCGGTACATCGGCGTGAGCGGCTATCCACAAAAGATGTTCAAAGAGTTGTTTGTGGATTTGTGCGATCAGGCTTCTGTTGACTGCGTGCTCAACTACAACCAATATACGCTGCAAAACACACGCTTTGCCGACGAAACGATTCCCTGGCTCAAGACCAAGGGAGTGGGTGTGATGAACGCTGGGCCGTTCAGCGCCCGACTGCTCACCGATGCGTCGCTGCCGGCGTGGCTGAAGGAACCCGAGGGGGTGAAGGCGGCCGCACGGCAGGCGGCGGCCTTGTGTCGTCAGCGTGGCACGAAGTTAGCGAAGCTTGCCCTGCAGTTTGCGTTGGCCAATCCAGACATTGCCACCACGGTCGCTGGCAGTGCCAATCCCGCAAACATTCGGGAGTGGTCACGTTGGGCCGCCGAACCCCTGGATCGGGAGTTGCTCCGCGAAGTGCAGTCCATCTTTGCTTCCGTCAAAAACATTGGACATACCGAGGGCCTTGCCGAAAATAACTAGCCCCGCTTTCTGAGCGTGCGCGTATTTCCTGGCGCGTCGGAATGGCAAGCACGAGACAATCCAGCCTCATCCGTAGAGATTCCAAGAAGTCGCAGAAAGCCATCGATGCGTATTGACTCTCATCAGCATTTCTGGAAATACAGTGCACAGGAGTACTCTTGGATTGGGAAAGGTATGGAGCGACTGGCGCAGGATTATCTGCCGGCTGATCTTGAGCCTTTGGCGTGCGCTGCCGGCATCGGGGGGAGCGTCGCTGTGCAGGCGAGGCAGACGTTCGAGGAAACCAATTGGCTCTTGGATCTAGCCGACAGGAGTTCGCTCATTCGGGGTGTTGTAGGCTGGGTGGATCTCCAGAGCGATCGCGTGGAGGAGCAACTGCAGGCGTGTGCAAAGCGGCCAAAATGCGTTGGCGTGCGGCATGTCGTTCAAGATGAACCCGATCCGCGGTTTGTGCTGCAAGAGAAGTTTGTGCGAGGGCTCAAGCATCTGCATCGATTCAGCCTCACCTATGATCTGCTCGTTGTTCCGCACCAACTGCCGGCGGCCCTTGAGCTTGTGAAAAAGCTGCCCGAGCAACCTTTCGTGATCGATCACATTGCCAAGCCGCAGATCAAGGCCGGCGAGATTCACTCATGGCGGCAGGACATCCAAGCCATTGCCTTGCAACCGCACGTGCTGTGCAAGTTGTCTGGAATTGTGACTGAGGCAGCGTGGTACCGCTGGAAACGCGAGAGTTTCGTACAGTATCTAGACGTCGTGCTGGCGGCCTTTGGGCCCGAGAGGCTGATGTTTGGAAGCGATTGGCCGGTGTGCCTGCTGGCCGCCGAATATGCTGAAGTTGCCGAGTTGGCACAAGACTTCTTGGCACGGCTGTCAGTTTCGGAACAGGCTGAGGTGTGGGGTGGCACCGCGACGCGTTTCTATCGATTGCCGCCCGTCGCAGCGGGCGACAGCACTGAGTTGTCAGACGCATTCACCATCGCCGAAAAGAATTAAACAAGAGATGCAAGCATTACTTTTGGAAAAGCCGCGAACGTTTCGGTTCATCGATGTGGCCGAACCAAACGCTCCTGCCCCTGGCGAGGCGGTGGTGCGAGTCTGGAGCGTTGGCATCTGCGGCACTGACTACGGAGGCTATCTCGGCACGATGCCTTTTTTTAGCTACCCGCGAATCCCAGGGCACGAATTAGGTGTCGAGGTTGTTTCTGTGGGTGAGGGCGTAACGCACGTGCGGGCCGGCGATCGCTGCTGTGTTGAGCCGTACATCAACTGCCAGACCTGTTATGCATGCCGTCGTGGGCTTACGAACTGTTGCGAGAACCACCAGACTCTTGGCGTTCACTGCGACGGTGGTCTGCGGCCGCTCTTTACGGTGCCAGCCCGCAAACTCCATCCATCGCGTCACCTCACTCACGCCCAGAATGCGCTTGTAGAAACGCTTGCAATTGGTTGCCATGCGATTGACAGGGCCGCGACTCAGCCGGCTGAAACGGTGCTCATCATTGGCGCGGGGCCGATTGGCCTTTCGGCGATGGAGTTTGCCAGGCTTTCAGGCAGCCGCGTGATTGTGATGGATCGGGTGCCAGGTCGGCTCGACTTTGTGCGCGACAAAATGGGGATCGTGGATACGGTGACGGCGCGAGGGAACGTTGACGACGAGCAGGCGATTGCCACGCTGACAGACGGCCGGATGTGCGATGTTGTTGTCGATGCGACGGGCAGTCCTGTCAGCATGAGCAATGCGCTCTCGCTGTGTGCGTTCGGTGGTCGGCTGGTTTATGTGGGAATTACGCAGAACGACCTGACATTTCCACACGCACTGATCATGCACCGTCGGGAGCTCTCGATCCTCGCCAGCCGCAACGCTTTGTCGCGGGATTTTTCTCGGATCATTAAGCTCATCGAGGACGGGAAAATTGATACCAGTCCTTGGATCACGCACCGGCTGCCATTTGCCGAAACAGCAAGCGTTTTCCCAGCGCTTCTGAAGCCCGACAGCGGAGTTATCAAGGCGGTTATCGAGATGCCGTCGTGAGCATTGACGGATCGTTATCGCACGATCAAAGTAGTGCCATGAAGGCATCACAAGCAGCATCGCAAGCAGGGGACGACAAACGTGGACCAGCCTCACCCGTCCATGCGGCTGCGCGGGGCACAGCAGCCCGCATCGGACTGCTGTTGTGCCTGATCTATATGGTGCTGTACGCCGGATTCGTCGCGATCGTGCTTTTTCGCCCGGATCTACTTGCCAGTCGGCCATTCGGTGGCGTGAATCTCGCGATCGCCTATGGGATGGGCCTTATCGCGTCGGCTCTGGTGCTGGGTTTGGTGTACATGGTCGCGTGCTGGCTTGTTGATCGGAGGACTGTCGACGGCAGAGCTGCTCAAAAGACAGTTCTCCCGGGCAGAAAATAGAACGCATGCTTTACGAAACGTCTCCTGCTGCCGTTGCGATTTTCGCTTCGTTTGTCCTGTCTGTGATAGGGCTCTCTTTTTTTCTGGGCCGCAAAGGACAATCTGCCAAAGGCTACTATGCCGCCCACGGCGAGATCCATTGGTTCGTCAACGGGATCGCGTTTGCCGGTGACTATTTGTCGGCAGCGTCGTTTTTGGGCATCTGTGGAATGGTCGCCTTCTATGGCTACGACGGGTTTTTATATTCCATCGGATTTTTGGCCGGTTGGGTCGTGGCGTTGTTTGTGATTGCCGAACCGATCAAGGCACTTGGCAAATTTACGTTCGCCGATGCGTTGGACAGCAAGTTCAACAGCCGCGGCATTAAGCTGGCAGTGGCGACCTCGACCCTTGTAGTCAGCATTTTCTATCTGATTCCGCAGATGGTGGGGGCGGGCGATCTGATTACACCACTCTTGGGTTTGCCGCACGCGGCGGGCGTGATTCTCGTAGGTGTGGCCGTTACGCTGATCGTGGTCACTGCCGGTATGGTTTCGACCACGTGGGTGCAATTCATCAAGGGGTCGTTGCTGGTGTTTTTTTGTGGTGTGCTGGCGGCAATGATTTTGAACCGAGGGCTCGTTGAAAACACAGGCAGCCTCGAACCGCAGGTTCGCACGGTACGGCCAGACGGCACGGTGTTGATCGACGGTCAGCCTCAGTCGAAGGGGCACGACCTGCGGCCGGTTGGCTCGATCAAGCGGTTGCCCGAGCGCTATGGAGAAAAAACATCTACCGGGCCGCTACGGCCGCTGGAATATTTGTCTGTGCTCGAAGATTCGACGATTGTGACGTGGAGTTCGAAGAAGCATGCGGATGCCGAGGGCGTGCACACAACCTATTTTCCAGTCGAACGACAGGGGGCCGATCTCCTCAAGCCCGGCGGCTATTTCAAGGGGCTTACCACCGGCAAGCTTGCCGACAAACTTGACTTTGTGAGCCTGATGTTGGCGCTTTTCTGCGGTACAGCGTCGTTGCCCCACATCCTCATTCGTTACTACACCGTGAAAGATCAGGCTGCAGCGAGGAAAAGTACCGTCGTGGGGATTGCTGTGATTGGCGCGTTTTACGTGCTTACGCTTTACCTAGGCTTGGGTGCGATGGTGAGCGGTGCGCTTGATCCGACGAGTTCCAATATGGCCGCCCCGCTCCTGGCAAAAACATTCAGCAACACGCTCTTCGCGATCATCTCGGCGATTGCGTTCACGACAGTGCTTGGCACCGTGAGCGGTCTGATCATGGCGGGCAGCGGCGCGGTGGCTCACGATCTACTCGAAAACGTCTGTGGGATTGCGATGACAGACCACGAGAAGGTTCGGTATGGCAAAATCGCAGCAGTGGGTCTTGGAATTGTGGCTATGGCGCTCGGAATTGTGTTTCGGAATTTTAACGTGAGTTTTTTGGTCGGATGGGCATTCAATATCGCCGCCTCGGCAAATCTGCCGGCGTTGGTGATGCTTCTCTTCTGGCGTCGGACGACGAAGCAGGGCATCACAGCGGCCGTCACGCTGGGGATGTTGTCGTCGCTGGCGTGGATTTTGCTTTCAGCCGATACGTTTGAAAAAGTATATGGGTGGAGTCGCGAAGCATCGATCGTGCCGTTTAGCCAGCCGGGTTTGGTGACAATCCCGCTGGGATTTTTGGTGCTTATTGTGGTGTCGCTTTTCACGCCGCCCCCCGCAGAGAAGCCAGCGATCGTTTCATCGCAACCCACATGGTAGGCGATCCCAAGGTGATTCGCTGTGGACCGCAGCATCTTGATGCCATTGGCGCGATTTACAATGACGCGATTCTGAACACGACTGCGCTGTATGAATACGAACCACGCAGTGCCGAGGTGATGGTGGCATGGTTTGCAGGCAAGGAGGCAGCCGAGTTGCCGGTGCTGGGTGTCGTGAAGGAAACGGGCGTTTTGGCCGGCTTTGCGACGTGGGGGCCATTTCGCCCATTCCCGGCATATTGCTTTTCGGCCGAACACTCTGTCTACGTCGACAAGCGTTTTCGCGGCCAAGGCATCGGTCAAACGCTGCTGAAAGCGATCCTAGCTGAGGCAGTCGTTGCCGGTCTGCACACACTGATTGGTGGAATTGATTCCACGAACGTAGCCAGCATCGCGCTTCACAAAAAACTTGGATTCACGCACTGCGGCACCATTCGCGAGGCCGGCTTTAAGTTTGGCCGCTGGCTTGACCTCGATTTCTGGCAAAAAACGGTGCCTGCCACCCAAAGTGGTGGCCATGGGTAGTGGAGGCAATACGCAGACACACCAAGCCTCCAAAGTTACCCAGTTTTGTTGGCAGGCGCCGTTTTGGGGAGTTCGAAGCCTTTGCGGTATTCGCGCGTAAAAAGAGCGTTGGCTTCTGGGTCGGTGGAACGTTCTGTCTTCGGATCGATCGTGAGTTCGCGGCCGAGCTTGAGCTTTGTGGCTGCGAAGTCAACGTTGTTTTCCTTGAGGTGCGATTCAAAGCTGTCCAGCGTGGCGGCCACGTGCTGCTCGCCAGCAGCCAGATTCGGGCGCGTGCCAAGCGAGACTGTTTCGCCGAGCGACCACGAGACATTCCCAAGGTGGGCCAAAGCACTCGAGAGGTGGCCGTCTTCAATATCCAGATTGAGATCTAAACGGTTACGGCTCTTGATCGCCTTCACGAAATTAGCGAAGTGCTGCTGGTCGTTACCACCTGACCACTTGCCCAGTTCATTGCCGTCGTAATCAAACGCTACTCCAGAGGTGTAGGTTGGGCCGACAGCGTAGCCCGTCGTACCGTACCAGATGTTGGCCACGCCCAACGGGCCGGCCTTCAAGCTAAACGTCGCCGGCGACTTGATCTCTAGGCCTCGCACATCAGAGATCAGCAGGGCATCGTCCCACTGAAAAATCGTGACTTGGCTATTGGCGACGTCGCCGTTGTCTGTATAGCCCAGACGGCCGCCCAGGCTCACGACACGCTTCGGGAGCTCCTGCTTGCCCAAGCCCCAGCGGGCTTTGTCGATTTCGTGAGGGTTCTGGTTGCCAAGGTCGCCATTGCCGGTGATGTGGTTCCAATGCCAGTCGTAATGGAGCTTCTTGCGATGCGGCACAACATTTGGCGAGGGGCCTGCCCACAGATTGAAATCGAGGCCAGGCGGTAGTGGCGCGGGTGTGTCCACCAGACCAATGCTCGGCCGACGCTTGTAACAGATCGCCTGAGCCACTTTCACATCCCCAATTTTTCCACTTTTGATGAAGTCGATCGTTGCTCGCATGCCTGTTGTGCTGCGGCTCTGCGCCCCCATCTGGCACATGCGGCCGAGTTTTCGGGCCCATTCCACAATCACTCGCCCTTCCTCAACGTTGTGGCTGCAGGGCTTTTCCACGTAGACATCTTTGCCGGCTTGCATGGCCCATACGGCCATCAAGGCGTGCCAGTGATTTGGCGTGGCAATCGAAACGACGTCGACATCTTTGCGATCGAGTAGCGTGCGGAAGTCCGGCACATACTCTGGCTGGTGCGGCTGATTCTTGAACATTCCGCGATGCTTTTCGTAGGCAGCTGGATCGACGTCGCAGATCGCGACGACATCGGCATCTGGATTGGCCAGCCATTCGCCAAGATGGACGCCGCCCCGACCATTGACACCGATCACGGCTACGCGGATTTTGTCACTCGGACCTGCGGGGCTAGCGGCAGTTTCCGCAGCGGTACTTGCCAGCGGTCGCACGCCAGCCAACGCAGCGGTAGCAAGCACAAGGGCATTTTCAACGAAATTGCGACGGGAAACAGACATGGTGGACTCCTCCGAGAAGAGCGGGAGCGGACGACGACAGACCAAAGACGCTGGATTCTCAAACACTGGATTCACACAATGGATACTGAAAAGTATACAGCAGGATCCACATCAGGAAGAGGCTGTTTTGCCCAACAAAGAAACGGCCCCTCGCTCCACGGCACGTTTCCAACATAACCCCGACCTAATCGGAGTGCTTTGTGTTGGGGCGCTGCTTGGCGCGTTATGAACGGGCCTTGGCCGCAGGCCGCCCGGTGGGTGTCTCGGTCTCGTGGAGATGGCCGTTGTGCGTTTGGGTGCCAGTGGGTTGCGCGTGCGGTGCGTGTGAAACGCTCAGCACGCGAGCCTTCTTGCGGCCGGAGGTGGTGATGCTGTGCGGGATCGTGGCATCGATGTAAATACTGTCGCCCTGCGATAACAGAATAAATTCTTGGCCGTACTCCACCTGCACAGCGCCTTCGAGCACTATCAAGAAACGTTGGCCATCCTTGCTCTCGACATCTCGATGACTTTGGCCACCAGACACGTGCAGAATGACTGGGTCCATCGACCGGCCGCGCCACTCGTCGGCCAGATACTCATTGGTGCTGCCCGCTCTCCCATTCCTGCGATTTTCCATCCGACCATTGCCTGCCTTTATGACCACGTGCCTGGGTGCCACGGAAAGGCCCTCGACGAGTGCATCCACGCCGCATTCCAGCACCTGCGCCAACTTGACTAATCCTTCAAGAGATGGCGAAAGCTGCCCATTCTCGAGTTTGGAGAGCCAACTGATTGTGAAATCGGCGCGAGAAACAACGTCTTCGAGCGTGAGTCGCCGCACCATACGGGCGGCCCGCGCGCGGCGGCCGAGATCAACCAAGTTCACAATCGATCCCACAGAATGATTTTTCAACGTGCTAAACCATTTCTTTTTTACGAACAATGTTGTTTGCAAAAACTCAGAAGGCAGAATCCCACGAGAGTTTCGTCACTCAAGCAGCCAGAAGTTCAGTCTTTCTCGGCTTCAGATGCAAGCGTGCGATGCAAGCTTACAAAGAGTGAAGGATCCCCACAAGAGATGGGTGAGTGAAAGATCACATCGAAAGGAGTTGCTGCTAGATCGCATCTCGGATGCCTGTAGCGGCGACTCGGCAAACTGGAAAAGGGAGGCGAGGGGGTCGGCGAACGCTCGACGAGCATTGGGCCGCCGCGGCCCACGCGAGGAGACTTTTGCCGCCCCCGAGTCGGTGCTACACCAAAGTCGAATGCGCTCTAGAAGAGGGCCAAAGGCTAGGAAATGGAAAAAAGAGAGTGTTTTTTGTGCAACAACACAGCAGCTCAATGAACGCACATGCGAAGGCAACCTCACACCAGTGCTCTCCCCGAAGAGTGGCTGGCTGACGTGGGAGTTTAGGCTACCGGGCGGCGGAAGTGGCGGTAGGCGTGCAGAACGTCGTGGAGATCCGACGAGACTGTGATCTCGTCGGCCGCAAAGTCGGAAAGCCATGTGCGACTGCTCGCAACGGCATCTGCCAGCAAAGGTAGAATTTCGCCTAACGTCATTGTCACAGTGTTTGCATGCATCGATTCTCGCAGCAGCGACGCGGTCGGTTGATCCAAATTTGGACCGTTGTAGACGCGAAGTTTACGCATTCCCATGAGCACACTCCCTTGCTGTGGTGGTTGAACGGGAAGGTGTGTTGGCCGTTCGAGGCCAACTGTCATCTTGACTGGCACCGTCTCCCGCTAGGAGTTGTATCGGCATTGCTTGCCGTTAAAGTTTGGCTAAATCCACGAGTTGTATCGAATATGCCTACTGTACGTGGCAGTTTCGGTAAGCGAGGAAAGCAGGCAAGGAAAGGGGAGATTCCAACGGGCACCGTGGCCAGCAGAGGCCGACTATGCATCGCGGCGTCACAACTGTTTTGCCACGGGCTCTTCGCGACTCTATGACGGAGCCTTGCCGTTGTTGACCGTTAGGCTTTCCATTCTGCCGGCCCGGAATGCCGCCCCCATGGCCTTTGGCACAAGTGCCTCGGCCTGCAGCACTCGGGCCCTGTTTTCAGCTGTGGAAGCCTTCATCTCCTGCTCGCGAGCGATCGCAAAACTGCGGCGTTCCTCGGCTTTGGCTCTGGCCACTCGCGTGTCGGCCTCGGCTTGGTCAGCCTGGAGTCGGGCGCCGATATTTTCACCCACATCGATGTCGGCAATATCAATTGATACGATTTGAAATGCCGTCTGAGCATCCAAGCCGCGGTGCAGCACGGCCTTCGAGATTTGATCGGGATGCTCCATTACCTCGAAGTGACTCTCCGCAGAGCCGATGGAGGTGATAATTCCCTCACCGACTCTTGCGATAATTGTTTCTTCCGTGGCGCCGCCGATGAGCTGCTTGAGGTTGGTGCGGACAGTCACTCGGGCGCGGATCTTCAATTCCACGCCATTTTTCGCGACAGCCGAGAGCGTGGTTTTTCCGCTGGCGCTATCGGGGCAGTCGATGACCTTCGGATTCACGCTCGTCTGCACCGCGTCGAGTACATCGCGGCCAGCCAAATCAATCGCACACGCGCGGTCAAAATCGAGGTCGAGATCGGCGCGGTGGGCCGCGATTAACGCACGGATTACACGGGGCACGTCGCCGCCGGCCAGATAATGTGCCTCGAGCCGGCGCACCGAAACGTCGCGGCCAATCCCTGCCTGCGTGGCCATGATGTTTGCCTGCACGATTGTGCGGGCGTTCACTTTGCGGAGGCTCATTCCCAGCAGTTCGAGAAACGTCACCGGTGCCTTCGACCAGTAGGCCTGAAACCAAAGCTGGCCGTAATTAAAGATCAACAGCAGCATCATCAAGGCGACAAAGCCCAGCACGAGACCAGCAGCCACGATCGCTGGCAGGGGCATTTGGAATGGCAGTTGATTCAACGGAAACCTCACGGCTCAGGTATGGGTGCTGATATGGATGCTTGCTGGCCAACAGGGACCACCTGCTGGAGAACCCCTCAAGCCTAGTTCGCGATGCCGCCAGATGAAAGCAGTTGGAAAATGCCGCTAAAAACGGCACGAATGGGAAGGGAATGTGGGTTGCGCGACGTGAGAGGGCCAGATTGAATGGCTGGCTAGAAAACCGAGTCACCCAACCAGTAGGCTGTGCCGAATGGATCTCACTCGCTTTATCCGGCCCGTGCCAGACTTCCCAAAGCCAGGCATTCTGTTTCAGGACATCACGCCGTTGCTCGCCGATCCTCGGGCTCTTGCTGTGGCCGTTGAGCGGATGGGAGAGCCTTGGCGGCACGCGAAACTGGACGCCATTGCCGCGGTTGAGGCGAGGGGTTTTTTGTTTGCCACACCGTTGGCATTGGCGCTGGGCATCGGCGTTATCCCGGTGCGAAAGCCAGGCAAGCTTCCGGCCGCCACGATCTCGCACGCATACAAACTTGAGTACGGCCACGACCGACTGGAGATGCACGCAGGCGTGCTTGCCGCAGGGTCGCGTGTTCTTATCGTAGATGATGTGCTGGCGACCGGCGGCACCGCCGAAGCATGCATGCGGCTGATCGAGGCTGGAGGCGGAACGGTGGTTGGAGCAGCGTTTCTGCTGGAGTTGGAACAACTCGGTGGCCGCGAACGCCTTGCCCCGCATCGCATCGAATGCGTGCTGACGTATTGAGCGTTAGGCGCGGTGCCGGAGTTGGATCGTTGCGCGTGGCACACCATCGAATTCGAGGGCCAAGCTGGCCAGCGTTTCCGACTCGATCTGCCTCACCCGCTCGCGCGTGAGCCCCAGCACCCCGCCGATCTCCTTGAGGGTCATCGGCTCATTCCCTTCGAGCCCAAACCGTAGCTTGAGGATCGTCGCGGCGCGGTGATCGATGGTTTGGATGCGCTTGAGCACGTGTCGCATCGTGTCGGCATCCAGCAGCACTTCTGCCGGACACTTCATGTTTTCGTCGCGAATGATATCGCCAAGCGACCAACCGCCGTCAGGCTGCTCAGTCTGCGGCGTGGAGTGATGCACGTGGATCGCTTTCTGAATGATCGGGAGTTTTTTTCGGGCCAGCCCAAGCATCCTCGCAATCTCTTCTTGGGTCGGCGTGCGGCCCAGAGCATCAAAAAGCCTTGCTGTGGCCCGACGCCATTTGGAGAGCAGCTCCACCATGTAAGCCGGAATCCGAATCGTCTTCCCTGAGTTAATCAGCGACCGTTTGATCGACTGTTTGATCCAGTAGCTGGCGTACGTGCTGAAGCGAGTGCCCATTGTGGGATCAAAGCCCTCGACTGCCCGGAGCAGGCCGAGGTTGCCTTCCTCGATCAAGTCTGGGAGCGCGAGGCCCCGATTGGCATAGCCGCGGGCAATATTCACCACCAGCCGGAGGTTGGCTCGGATCATGTGATCGCGGGCTGAGGCATCGCCTTTTCCAATCGCTACTGCCAGTCGCTTTTCGTCGTCGGCGGTGAGAAGCGAGGTGGCGTTGATGTCGCGCAGATAGGTTTCCAGAGGATTCTGTACAGCAGCGGAAGGCAGTTTACGACGTGGAGCAGCCATGGTGTGGTGACAACCGTAAGTGTTTGGTGGTGGTGTGACGGTGAACGGACTGCAGACGATGGACGAAGATTGCACGCCGGAGGTGAGCGGTTTTCCCAGTGGTGTGTTCCACTGTGGCCGCTGCTCCATCCGACTCACACCCGTGATATCGGTGCAGTCCATAGGGCAACTGGACAAGGAGGGAAAGAAAGGCGTTCTGTATCGCCTGAATCGAGCGTGGCGATTCTCCGGCCTCAGCCGACTGCGGTGGCTTCAGTTGAGCCAAGCGACCAATCAATATGGACCAACTCGGGCGTGGCTCCGATGCGCACCGGGAGGAGCGAGGTGCCAATGCCTCTCGAAACATAGAGCGGCGGCCCGTCGCCTTCATACCATCCGGCCACATAGCGGCCACTGCCTCTGGGCCGCACCATCGCAATTCCCAGCGGTGCAACTTGCCCGCCATGCGTGTGTCCAGAGAGTACAAGACTGGCAGGATGCTCTCTGGGTAAATGCATGGCATCGCGAGCGGCTGGACAATGAGTCAGCACGAGGTGGTGTTTGGTGGGAGTGGCATCGCGTAGGGCGGCTTTGGCGTCGGGATGGCCGCCAACAAAATCATCCAGCCCAGTCACTCGCACTGGCACACCATTTTTTTCCAATTCGACTGAACGGTTGATGAGCAACTCGATGCCGTGCTGGTCGTAGAGGCGATGAAGCGCTTCCAAGGAGATACCCGAATGGTGCTCCCAGTTCCCAACGATGGCAAACGTGCGAGGCTGCCGAGGGCACTCTCGTAAAAATATTTCCAGTTGCCAGAGCGCAGCCGGAGTGTCCACGATGTCGCCTGTGAACACGAGCACGTCAGGCTGGCACTCGTGCAATTGCTCGAGTAATCGCTGCTCGAGGCCACCCATCCGTCGCAGGTGCAGATCGCTGATTTGCAGGAGCCGCAAGTTGGCGTTTGCTTTGGAAGCAGCATTCCCAAAACGATGCACGCTGGTTACAAGCCGATGCGGTGTGATCAGGAAGCCATCGATGGCACCCACAAGCGGCACGGCGGCTGTGAGCAACCCAGCCCGTGCGAGCAGATCACGACGACGATACCTAACGTGGAGAGGCGACTGCTTCACGTGCAGGCTCCTCGCGGCGGACGCCCGGACCGAGCGTGTTATCGAGGAATTCAAGCAGAGCCCGGCCAGCGGGTGACGAGCGATCTAGCGTGGGCTTGTGGCCTCCGCCCTCGAGTACCAGCAGTGAACTTTCGACGCCGGCGGCCCGCAGGGCAGCATCCAGCCGCACGCTCTGGGCAACGGGGATTGTCTGGTCGCCATCGCCGTGTACCAACAGGAAAGGGGGATCATCGGCCGATACGTGTGCCAGCGGACTGGCTCGCTGTGCCGCCTCACGAAACTCAGGCAGTGGCCCGCCAATGAGCAGGCTGGCCGGAGATGCCGGACGATCGTGTTCTGGTCCAAGGGTTGTGAGGTGGCTGGGCGCGGCAATGGCGCAGACCGCTGCCACGCGTGCTGTTGGAGTGGACAGGCCAACGAGCGACGCCAGATGCCCCCCCGCTGCCGCACCGACGACAGCGATGCGTTTGGGATCGATTCCCCATACATCGCAGTTGCCTGCGATCTCGGCAATGGCGGCGCGACAGTCGTCAAGTTGCGCAGGGAAGACGGCTGTGTCGCTGAGACGGTATCCGATGCTGGCCACCGCATAGCCCTCCTCGGCCATCCACGCAATCGGACAGTCCGCCCTCGAGCCATCACGCCACGTGTTGCCGTGGATCCACACCACCAGCGGGAGGCCCCCACCGCCACACTGGGCAGGCAGAAAAATATCGAAGCGTTGTTGGCTGGTTTGCTGTTCGACATACGCTTGATCACGGTGTGCGATCACTTTTTGTACAGCCGAAGGAGTCGGTGACGAGAGGGCGGCAAAGGGCGACGCGAGCGTTGTTTCTACAGGGATCACAACCCCCTGCAGGGAGGCCTGCGAGCGTGGGATCACCGACTGCATCGCTGGCAGCTGGATCGGGGTTTGGGGCAGGGACGATTGCACATCCACGGGGAGATCGTCCAGCGGCATCCGTCGCCGTGACATGGCGCGTCGCTGGGCTCGTCTGGTGCCCCGTCGGCCGGCGGGCACCTCCGCCTCAAACGGCGTATCGGCCGTAGCTCGTGGGTCGTCCCTCCACGCCAGTTGCACAGTCGACCAGTCGCGGTCCGAGGCAGGACTTTCAGCAGCCCACGGCCCTGGGGATGCAATGCAGGCCAGAACCACGAGGCTAGAGGTCACGAGACGCAGGGGTGAGTGCCTTGGAAATGACGCAGCAGAGTACGCGAAATCGACGAATGTCATGGCGGGTCCAAGCGGCGTCATGAGGTCATGGGCTGGTCCAGCCCAAATGCATGCCGTTGAGAAGTATACCGTATCTTCTCGGGCGCGTCCGACGCAGGAGCGGGCCGCGCGGCATACACACGGCCCGCTCCAAGCGAATCCTCAAAAACGGCAAACTCCAACGGCTAGCGTCTGGCCTGCATCTGACCGCTTGGCGTGAGTTCGTCGATGATCTTCGGAATATACCGACTGAGCACCTCGGCGAGTTGCTCCCGATCGATATTCCGCTTGCGTGCCAGTTCATCGATTTCACGAGTTCCAAACACATCCTCGATCTGACGACGGTCGACCGGCTTGTTAGGGCCGGGTCGCACCCACGAATCGACCTGGTCGCGCATACCCTTTTCCTCAAATTGCTTGACGACCTCAGGCAATTTTTCCGCGCTGCCGCCGCCGAAGATCTGCTTGAAGATGTCAGCCAGATCATCGGGAGATGGCATGCCCGGAGGCGCGGCTTGGGGGGGCCGCTGCTGGGGTGTTGGAGCCCGCTGCTGCGGAGCTTGCTGTTCCGCAGCTCCAGCCAAAACCTGCTTCAGAATTTCGCCCAGAATGTCCATGACAATCTCCTATTCAAAAACAAGGAAGTGAGACACGTCCAGTATTTTAGATGGGAGATGCGTCAAAGAAAAGGATTGGAAACCCTCGGCGACATTCAGGGCATAGCATCCGTTTCACCGCCCGCCCGCGTGACCAACGTGCACAGCAGTCGCAGCGGGGTTGTGTCGCTTAGAAATTGCACCGACCCATCGGCCATCGCCACATTCGCGCCGCCGGGATGAAATGCATAAAAGCAGTGGCCCCATTCGTTCGAGCTATTGATTGCCGGAGCGGTGGGGATATCGCCGAGCGTCGGCAGGCTTCCGGATGTCCACGGCTTGATCGATCCGATCATGAAGGCGTTGTCGGTCGTGGCCCACGCCCCGCCCCGGGCGCGGATGGCTTTGCCGAACGGTCCGGTGGCAAAGTAATCCACGGCATACTTTGTGCGTCCACGGTAGACATCCTCCCGGCCGGCACACTCCGCCAGCAGAATCGTTTTTGATGTGCCGTCGGTGATGTCTTTGAGGCTGTTCTTGGAATTTGCGAATCCCTTGTTGTTGAGCCCGGCGAGCTTTGTGTTGGTGCCGGAGGAAAACCAGCACAGAGCGCCGCGTGTGTCCCCGGTGATCTGCTCCCCTAAAGATAAAAAAACATTTGCGTCAACAGGGTGGACGCCGGCCGGCGTAAAATAGTCGCCGCACGCACCAGTCTTATATTCCGTTGTCGTCTCAGGCTTGTCTTGGATCCGGTTGAGCGTGGGAGTGGAAGGGCATTGCACGGCGCTCAACTGGCGGGCCACGATCGGCCGATTCGTGGGCGACAACCACCAGCCGACAGCGGTGTCGTACTGTGCGACCATGCTGGCTTCCTCGAGGAAGGGCAGCACCTGCGGTGCCCAACTGAAGATGGCCTTCGTATCCAGAGCCAGCGGCAGCCTCCTCCTTCCATTTTCGTAGTTCAGACACGCAAGCGAGACCTGCTTCATCGTGTTGACACACTGGCTGCGACGCGCTGCCTCACGGGCGGCCTGCACGGCTGGCAGCAGCAAGCCGACGAGCGTGCCGATGATGGCAATCACGACGAGCAGTTCCACGAGCGTGAAGCCACGGCAGCCTGTTTTTCGAGTGTGGGTATGCATGTCAGCCCAACCATGCATACGGTGTGCCAAGCGAGGTTCTTATTCAACCCGTGCAGGCAGCGAACGACGAAACACTCGCCGGTGTCCACGCAGACACGGTGGAACCGGTCGCACAAGAGTGTTCGGGCTGTTTTGGGCGTGAAAGAGATTTCGTTGGGTTGCTGGCTAGCGAGGATTCTTTCACCGCGCGGTGAATCTTTCACCGCTTGAGTTTGTCGCGGAGCGTGGCCCGGTCGAGACCGAGCAGTTTGGCGGCGGCGGTTCGGTTGCCCCCGGTGCGTTCTACAGCTTCTTGTGCCAAGATCGCTTCCACCAATTGGATAAGCCGCTTGTGTAGCGATCCGGATTCCGATTCGCCCTCCTGCCAGACCGCTGTTATCCACGCCCCAATCGCGGCGGTCATCTGTTGGTCGGCCGTCTGGTCAGTCGGCCGCATGAATGCGTTTTCAACCGGGAAAGCGCTGGTTGTCGGCGGGAGGTGTTCTGCCTGGAGCGTGCTCCCTCTGGCCACGACGCGGGCATACTCCACCGCGTGCTTGAGTTCGCGGACGTTGCCAGGCCACGGCCTTGCGCATGCTGCTGCCAGAAATGCCTCCGATGCCGCTGGTGCATGCAGACCGTCGGTGTTGCGGCTCAGAAAACACGCCACCAGCGCCGGCACATCCTCCAACCGTGTGGCCAAGTTCGGCATATGGATTGGAAACACCCGCAACCGGTGGTAGAGATCCTCGCGGAAATGCCCCGAGGCCATCGCTGCTGTAAGATCCCGATTGGTCGCTGCGATCACACGCACGTTCACCGACCGCACGGCAGCCGATCCAACAGGCACGATCTCGCGGTGTTCGAGCACCCGCAAGAGTTTCACCTGCACTTCCGGCGGCGCGTCTCCGATTTCGTCGAGGAAGATCGTGCCACCGTTGGCCAGTTCGAAGAGCCCTTGCCGATCGACTGTGGCGCCAGTAAATGCGCCTCGCACGTGGCCGAAGAGTTCGCTTTCGATCACGCTGGGCGCCAGCGACGCTAGGCTCGTGGTGAGAAGCGGCTTGTTGCGTCGATGGCTATGGGCATGAATGGCCCTCGCGGCGAGTTCCTTGCCAGTGCCTGTGTCGCCTGTGATGAGCGCGGGCAGATCGCTTGGAGCCACCAGAGCAATCTGCTGAAACACTCGCTGCATCGGGAGCGAACTGCCCACCAGCGCAAGGCCTGGCGAGAGGCTTGCGTTTGTCGCAGCCAGCGCCGGCACGGCTTCGCTGGCCCGATCCGCCAATGCCCGTGAGACAACATCCGACACGCGATTCAAGTCGAACGGTTTGACAAGATACTCAAACGCACCGGCCTGCACGGCCCGAACAGCCGAGTCGAGATCCCCGAAGGCCGTCATGACCACAACGGCCGCGTGCGGGGCCAGTGCGCGAAACTCAGGCATTGCAGACAGGCCGTCGCGGCCCGGCAGTCGCACATCCAAAAGCAAGACATCCGGTGTGAATCGCGAGCAGATATCAATCGCTGCCTCGACGCTGGCGGCCAGTTCGACCACATGACCGTCATCGCAGAGCAACTCGCGCAGGCTCCAGCCAATAGCCGGTTCGTCGTCAACAATCAGAATGCGGCTCATGCGATCACGCAGACGTTTTGCTCGGTGCGGCTGTGTAGCATGACGCAACGAGCAGGGAGGTGCGAGTAGGATTGTACCGCGCTATTCGGCTCACGCACATTCCCAGTGGCTCGCGCCTTCACCACTTCTTGGGAGCAGGATCGTAAATCGCGTGCGGTCGTTGACGCGATCCCATTCCAGCGTGCCTCCATGTTCTTCGGCCACGGTTTTGGCCACGGTCAGTCCTAGGCCGATCCCTTCCATCTTGCCGGTCACGAAAGGATCGCATAACGCTTCACGGATCGCTTCCGGCGGACCAGGACCCGTGTCTACAACGGCCAGAGCCACATGCTCCTGCGACCCAGCGCCGGAAAGAAGAGCAGTGCCCGAAAGCCACACAGTACCCCCGTGCCCTGCCGCGTCGATGCCGTTGAGTGCGAGATTGACCATCGCAGCACGGAGCGTGTCGTGACGGCCGAACACCTCCAGGCCCATCGGATGTTCGCAGTGCAATTGCACGCCAGCGTGCTCGCACCGCGGCGATGTCAGATCGCGAACCTCTGTCAGCAGCGTATCGACTGAGAGCACGCTTGGCTTCGCTTCTGTTTTCTTTCCCAGAGCCAGCAGGCCGCGAACCTCCTCTTCGACAATGCCCAACTGACGGATCGCGACGGCCAGGCTTTCATCGGGAGGGGAATCAAGCAGGCGGGTGTGGGCCTCTTGGGCACTGGCAGTCATTGGACAGCGGCGACGGTGCAGATCGATTGCGAGTCGGGCGCCGGTGATGGCGTTTCGCAGTTCGTGTGCGAAGCCGGCAGCAAGTTGACCGAGCAATCGCTGCCGTTCGCCGGCAACCAGCGACGTTCGCAGTTCGCCGAGCATCGTGCTCATCCGATTGACACCGATGACGAGCCGGCCGATTTCGTCGGTTGGCTCGGGATGGGGCCAGGTGTGCTGGGCCCTGGCTTCCACCAGACGTTCGCCAAATTGCCCTTCGGCAATCCTCCCGACATGCCGCTCGATGCTGCCGATCCGCCGAGCCAACGTACCCGTGGTGCGCATGCCGAGCGGGATGAGCACGGCGAGCGTGGCCGCGGCGACTGCCAGCACCGGCCAGACGGCGTCCAGCGTGGTGCCCACGAGGGCATCTCGCGGAGTGAGCACGAGCACCGTCTCTGGCCGCACGCCTTGCGAGCGCACAACGCCGATCTGATACCGCTGTGTGCCAACCGTGATTGCGGCGACCGCGATACCCGAAGCGATTCGGGCGTTGTCTATTGAGTTAAGCGAGTCTGGCGTGAGCGTGGAAAGGCCCCGCACGCTCGAAGCTTCGTTCCAGACGATAAAATGGCTGCCGGTCAGCCGATGCAAAGCATCCAGCACCGGCATCGAAAGCGAGACTCGGGATGCCGCTAGAGCCGTCGCCACTTGCATCTGTTGCTTCCTGACTGCCTCCGTCGACCGTCGTGCCGCCAGCCATGCCGCAAAGGCTACGTTGGCCAGCACGGCGGCCAGCAAAAGGCCCACCACTGGCACGACCAGTTGCCGCGTGAGCGATGAGTGATGGGTGGGAGATACCATGCGGCCCGATTCTACCCTGCCTGCTGGGATGCTGCGGGGCTCGAGCAAGGTATGCTGGTGCGATGCCAAAGAGATCGATCATTGTCCGGACGCTTTGCCACGCTCTGGCAACCATTGTGATTCTGACTCTGGTTGGAATCGATCCGGCAGGCGGGGGGCGTCTGGGCGCCCGTGCCCACGAGACCAACTTTCCGAGCGAACTGGTCGACTTTGGGCCAGCCTCTGGATCGCCGCTGTTTGCCGGCGGCGGCGAGGGGGCGTGGGATCGCGACCTACGAGAGCGGGGCTGGATTGCCCGCGACGGCGGCCGCTGGCACCTCTGGTATACCGGGTCCAACTCTGACCGCGATGACGTGCGACGGCTGGGCTATGCCACGAGTGCCGACGGCCTCAACTGGAATCGATCCGATCACAATCCACTCGTAGCCGATGCGTGGATCGAGGATATGTGTATTGTCAAACAGTGTGGCCGCTACCATATGTTTGCCGAGGGCATAGGCGACATCGCCCACGCGCTGACATCAGTCGATCGCATCCACTGGCAGCAGCAGGGGCCGCTCGATATCCGCCTCACAACAGGCGCGACGATTCCCGAAGGCCCGCGCGGCACGCCGACAGTGTGGCACGAAAAGGGCATCTGGTATTTGTTCTACGAACGCCGGGATCGGGGCGTGTGGCTGGCCACCTCCCGTGACGCTCAGATATTTACAAACTTCAGCGATGAGCCCGTGCTCGCCTGTGGCCCGGATCTCTACGACCGCCATGCCATCGCAGTGGACCAGATCATCAAGCACTGCGGCCGCTACTACGCCTATTACCACGCCAGTGCCTTGGAAGATTGGGGCCAGTGGAGCACGTGCATCGCCACGAGCCGCGATCTTTTGCACTGGGAAAAATATGGTGGCAACCCGGTTGTGCCGGTCGACCCCAATCACCCGAAGTGTTCCAGCGCGATGCTTGTGGACGACGGCATGCACCACCGGCTCTACACCACGCACCCCGATGTGCGCGTACGATTTTCGGTCGTCAGACTGCTGCGGCGATGAGTGTTTCCCTCGGCTGGTGCCTCAAGTGTCCGCAGTACGCTCATCTATTGCGTCTCAGATCCCTGTGGCGACGGGTGTACACTTGGCAGGGCAATCCCTCGCGTAGAACGCGTAGAAACGGGTGCCAGCCATGGGGCAGGTCAACATTCGGCAGGAGAGCAAATATGACGACGAAGGCGATGGCTACTCTGGCGATTCTGCTGGCTGCGCATGCGGTCATGGCGGAGGAGAAAACGTATCCCAAGGCCAAGGTGAGTTACGACGACTTCAAGAGCCTAGTCGCCGAAGTTGAGCCGCATCGACAAAAGCGACTGGTCGATCTAGGCGCGTTTCTGAAGATGAGCACACAGCCCAACGTCATCATTCTCGACACACGCTCTGCATTTCGATACGAGCGAATACATCTCAAGGGCGCAAAGCACTTGAGCTTTACCGACTTCACTCAAGAGAACCTGAGAAAGGTCATTCCCTCCGAAGAGACCATGGTTCTAATCTACTGCAACAACAATTTTGATGGGAACCAAACTGATTTTGCCACAAAAGTCTTCGTGCCCCGGCCACGAGACGGGTTGCAGTCGCAGTTTGCGTCGCAGGAAAAGCCAGTCATGCTTGCTTTGAATGTCCCCACGTACATCACCCTCTACGGGTACGGCTACCGCAACGTCTACGAACTCAATGAGTTGGTGAATGTGACGGATGCCAGAATCGTGTTTGATGGAACCATCATTGACCGGACCAAGCCGCCGCTTCTCGCGCCGCAGCCAAGCGGCAAGTGAAGAAATAGTTGGGCTTGCGGGCACAAAGACAGAGCCACCGCAAGGTTCAATACGGGCCGAACAAAGCGACGCAACGAAGTCTCGCCGGAATTCTTGGTGATTGATAATCCAAAGGCCAGCGAGCCATTGCTCGCTGGCGTTACGCCAGAAGAAGTGTGAGCGTGTGTGTTCATAACGGCTCAGGATCGGGGCATCGTGTAGAGTAGAAGGGTGGTGTGCGGATCTGGATCGATCCGCGGCCCCATTCAAGGTGATCCGCGATGGCCAAAGATCCGATATGCGGCATGACCGTCGACGAGGCAAATGCCCGCCATGCAGAGCGGGATGGTCAGAGATTCTTTTTTTGTTCCGAACAGTGCCTGCAAAAATTTCTTGTGCCGCAGGTTCTCGCCAAGCCGCACGCTTCTTGTTGCCACGAGCCCAGGATTGCCGCTTCTCCTGCTGAGGCCGCGATGTACACCTGCCCGATGCATCCGGAGGTCAAGCAGGTTGGGCCCGGAGCCTGCCCAAAGTGCGGCATGGATTTGGAACCACAAATCTTTCAGCCTGAGTCGCCCGAAGACAGCGATGAACTCCAAGGGATGATGCAGCGGTTGATCGTGGCGGTGGCGTTGACCGTGCCCGTGTTTTTCATTGCGATGCTGCCCATGCTCGGCGTGCGGGTGGATCGCTGGTTGGGAAACACGCTCCACGTGTGGCTCCAGTTCATTCTCAGCACGCCTGTGGTGCTCTGGTGCGGATGGCCTTTTTTTGAGCGCGGTGCGAAGTCGATCGTGACGTGGAATCTCAACATGTTCACGCTCATCGCCATTGGCACAGGTGCCGCCTATCTCTCTAGCGTTGTGGCCGTCCTTTTCCCATCCCTTCTCCCGCATCAGTTGTGGCACGATGGGGCTGTGCCTGTCTATTTTGAGGCCGCCGCGGTGATCATCACGCTGGTGCTCTTGGGGCAACTGCTGGAGTTGCGAGCCAGGCGTCGTACGGGAAGTGCCATTCGGGAACTCTTATCGCTGGCCCCACCTGTGGCACGGGTGGTGCGGGATGGCAACGAACAAGACGTTTCGCTGGATGCGGTGGTTGGTGGCGACATGTTGCGAGTGCGTCCGGGCGAAAAAATTCCCGTGGACGGCAGACTCCTAGAAGGTAGGAGTACGGTGGAGGAATCGATGCTCACCGGCGAGCCGATGCCGGTTGAAAAGCAGTCTGGCGATGCGGTAATCGGAGGCACACTGAACCAAGCCGGCTCATTTCTCATGGTGGCTGACAAGGTCGGCCGGGACACGGTCCTTTCCCGCATCGTTGCGATGGTGGCCATCGCTCAGCGCAGCCGTGCGCCGATTCAGAAAGTCGCCGACACAGTGGCAGCCTATTTTGTGCCCGCTGTGTTGGCGTGCTCCGTCCTCACGTTTCTGGCATGGGCGATCGCATGGGCGATCGCATCGCCACCCCAACCCCCGCTGGCCTTGGCGTTTGTCAACGCAGTGGCCGTGCTGATCATCGCCTGCCCATGTGCTTTGGGGCTCGCCACGCCGCTGTCGATCATGGTCGGCATTGGTCGTGGGGCACAGGAAGGGGTGCTTGTCAAGGATGCTGCGGTGCTCGAAAGACTCGAAAAAGTTGATACCGTTGTGGTCGATAAAACGGGCACGCTGACAGAGGGCCGCCCCGTGCTGACGGAGTGTATCCCGGTAACTGGACAGACAGAAGAATCCCTGCTCCAGGCCGCAGCCAGCGTGGAGCAGCACAGCGAGCATCCTTTGGCTCGGGCTATTGTGACAGGCGCCACAAACCGGGGCATTGCGCGTGCGCCAGTGGATGATTTTATTTCGAACACTGGCGGCGGCGTGCGCGGCACCGCTGGAGGTCAGCAGATATGCGTCGGCCAGCGAGACTGGCTGGCCAGCCACAACGTAGACAACCTCGCTGCATTGGATGGCCGAGTCGACGCCTTGCAACGGCAAGGACGCACGGTGGTGTATGTCGCAGTGAATCGGCAGTTTGTCGGAGTGGTGGCGGTGTCTGATCCGATCAAGGCTTCGACGTTTGAGGCGGTGAAGAGTCTGCATGCGATGGGCCTGCGGATCATCATGCTCACCGGCGACAACGCAGAGACGGCCAAAATAGTGGCCCAGCACCTTGGTATCGATGAATGCCACGCCGGAGTCCGTCCCGAAGGGAAGTACGAACTGATCGTGTCGCTGCGCGCCCAAGGCCGCACGGTGGCAATGGCAGGTGACGGCATCAATGACGCACCCGCATTGGCCGCTGCCGATGTGGGGATTGCCCTGGGCACCGGAACGGATGTGGCGATTGAGTCGGCAGGAGTCACGCTCGTCAAAGGCGACCTGCGAGGCATTGTGAAGGCGCTGCGGTTGGGCCGCCGCACAATGCGCAATATCCGCCAGAATCTTTTCTTTGCGATGATTTACAACGCGCTTGGCATTCCGATCGCGGCCGGAGTACTCTTCCCGTTGTCTTCGCACCTGCTGCTCAATCCGATGCTCGCCGCCGCGGCGATGAGCATCAGTTCGCTCTGCGTCGTGGGGAATGCATTGCGGCTGCGAAAATGACGCGCTTTTGGACAGGGTTGTTCAAAAACAGCAAGGATTGGTTACGATACTGCGCTCATTGAGGTGCGTCTCTGCGTGCCTCGTGTGTATCATGTGGTATCAAGACAAACGCACCTGAAAGGAACGATCGCTATGGGCAAAGGCAACAACTCGCAGAAGAACGACAAGAAAAACAAGAAACCCAAGCAAGAAAAACCGAAGCCCGCAATCAAAAAGTAGTCGGCACCAGAGCCGTTCTAGGAAGCCATGTCAGACGAAACGCCATCCACTCCTGCGCTAGGAGACCCTGCCGCTGCGCCGCTTACCGCAGGCGTCCCTGCCCCGGCAGCCAAGGTAAGCGGTGTCGAATTGGCAAAAATCGCTAGCAACTATCTGTTGGGCGACATTCCTCAGGAACTCGTTGACGGTGCTCCCGGTTTTGGTAAAGCCAGCATCCACCTGCTCAAGAATCACGGCACCTACCAGCAGGACGACCGCGAGACTCGGAAAGCCCGAGAAGGCGCGAAGAGCTTGCGAGAAATTTCGTTCATGGTGCGAACGCGGATTCCCGGTGGCAAAATGACCGCCGCGCAGATGCTCGCCGAGATTGACTTGGGCGATGAGTTGGCAAACGGCACTGTGCGACTCACGACTCGGCAGGGCATTCAGCACCACGGGATCGTAAAAGGGGATCTCAAGGCCACGATTCAACGCATCAACGAGATTCAGCTCTCGACTCTGGCCGCCTGTGGCGACGTGGAGCGAAACGTCATGTGTTGCCCGGCACCGCTCAGAAACAATCCGGTGCGAGATCAGATGCAGACCATGGCCAGCAGGCTGGCCGAACACCTCGCGCCTCAAACGCGTGCCTACCACGAGATTTGGCTCACCGATTCGGATACCGGCGAGAAAACGCTGGCCGGTGGCGGCTCAGCAGGCAAAGAGATTGAGCCGATCTACGGACCGACCTATCTGCCCCGGAAATTTAAAAC
>Ga0114978_10000913_pt1 | contig 24834 bp, 17 predicted proteins | sample S_140212_EF_Meta_FD_87027 | JGI IMG/M metagenome (GOLD analysis project Ga0114978, IMG submission 87027) | Freshwater microbial communities from Lake Simoncouche, Canada to study carbon cycling - S_140212_EF_MetaG | ecosystem: Environmental > Aquatic > Freshwater > Lake | place: Lake...
AAAACTGAGGCTGCGGGAGTTTAGTTCACAACGCAAAACAGGGAAAGATGGGATTCGAATTTCGGCACAGCGAATTCCCGCTGGCGAAACCGCGCTTGCCGGATGGTTCGATTTCATCAAGAATTCGCTGTCTTCCCTTTTCTCCCTTTTTATGCGTTCCCCACCGAGAAGCTCATGATCCTTGAAGGTGTCGTTACTACAGTGAATCACGAGGGGGTGCTCAACATCGCCCCCATGGGGCCGATTGTTGACCCGTCGACCACACAGCTGACGCTCCGTCCCTTTCAAACGTCGACCACCTATCGGAATCTAAAACAATGCCCGGTGGGGGTGTTTCATGTCGTCGATGATGTGCTGCTGATTGCTCGATCGGCCTTGGACCGACTGGAACAGACACCCGAAACCTTTCCTGCCGTACGAATTACCGGCCAGGTGCTCGCCGATTGCAGCCGGTGGTACGAGTTTGAAATCACTCAGATTGAGGACTTATCCGAGCGGACAACGCTGACAGCGCAAGTGATTCACGTCGGACGGGTGCGCGACTTCTTCGGCTTCAACCGGGCAAAACATGCGGTGCTCGAAGCGACGATTCTTGCCACCCGGTTAAAATTGTTCCCCGAGTCCGAGGTGCGGCAGCAGTTGGCCGCGCTGGCCAGCCCGGTGGAAAAAACCGCAGGACCACAAGAGCGGATCGCGTATGCTCTTGTGGTCGATTACATCAACGATTGGTATCAAACTCAGAAAAGTGGGGCACGACCACACTGACGACGGACCACAGCCCACTGCCCGGAATGCATCAGCCAGTGGCTCCCTTGCAGTTCGAGAAGGGATCCGACCGTCGGGGCATAGTGAATCCCGGTCGGCAGATCAAAGTCGGCGTCGGTTTTGGTGGCGAGGACAGCCAGCGTGGCCGCGCGTGTCGCTTCAAAGAGGGCCATCAGTTCTGATTTCGTGTGAAAATCGGCGGGATTATCACTTTGCGCCGTTTCCGACTTGTATTTTTCCGAGAATCCGGCGGGAAGCGGCGGCATCGATCCCGGCGCGATTTGTTCGATCATGTTATGTTCGCTGGCGATCAAATGTCCTACCTGCCAGATGATATGATTACAACCTTCGCTGGGGCGTTTCATCATTTCGGCATCGGTCAGATCACCGAGATACCCCATCGAAATCATTTTCCCCATGTCGATCGACATTTTGATGGCATCACGTGTATTCATCTTGTTCCTTTTATCACCGTTGAAAATCGGGCGGGCGATCAGAACGCAAACCCAAAACAAAGCGTCGGCCGGATTGTATCGTGACGTTCTGCAGTCTGTCTTGTCTGTCCGACCGAAATCGCAACCTCGCAAAAAAGGGGGGCAGGGGATACACGACGTCTCGAGGCGATCGAGTCTTTTTCATTTCGAATTCGGTACACATGACCTCGTTCCGAGAACAAACAGGCCATCGGTCGCATGCGAACGACGGCCGGAAACATGCGAACGGTTTGCCCACAGGCAAAAAACGATTACCCTCTGGCAGCGATCCAGGTTCCCTAGTCCACCGTGGACACGACGAAGATCCTGTTGCGATGCAAATGAAATTGGGATGTGGCAATGTTCATTCGAATTGGAACGATGTTCTGGCTGCTGTTGCTGGTTCCGGTGCTGGCCAATGCCCAGGTACAGTTCCGTTTTTTTGAACCGGTGACACCTCCCCGATCAGTGCAGGTCATGGTCCACCGGGGCATGGCGACAGTCGCCCCGGAAAACTCAGCCGCAGCAATCGAACATTGCGCTCGGGATTTTTGTGAATGGGTTGAGCTCGATCTCCGCCTTTCCCGCGATGGCCAGCATGTGGTCATTCATAATGCGACTGTCGATGCGACAACCGACGGAACCGGTCGGGTTTCGGAATTGACGTGGGAGGAATTGCAGCAACTCGATGCGGGCTCGTGGTTTGCCCGGCGATTTGCCGAGACGCGGTTACTCAGCTTGTCCCAAGGGTTGGCGATCGCTAAGGGAAAAGTCAATCTCTATCTGGATTGTAAAGAGATCGATCCCGAACGATTGGTGAAAGAAATCCTTGCCGCAGAAATGCAGCAGCAGGTGATCGTCTACACAACTCCGGCCCTCCTGACGCGGATCCGCGAGCTCTCGCACGGGACGGTTGCCGGGATGACCAAATATCGTCCGACCATGCCATTTGAAAACTTTATTCGCGAGGTGGCTCCAGCGGCAGTCGAAATCGATGCCGATGAAGTCTCCGCAGAACTCTGCCAGAAATTCCACATCGCAGGGATCAAAGTTCAGGCCAAAGTCCTGGGGCCAAAGTGGGACACACCCGAGGTCTGGGGGAATGTCATCGATGCGGGAGTCGACTGGCTGCAGACGGATGACCCGGCAGGATTACGTTTTTTTGACGTCCGCAGACGGATTCCCCGCTTTCCCGTCAAGATTGCGTTTCATCGTGGAGCAAGTCGTTATGCACCGGAAAATACCCTTCCTGCGATTCGCGAGGGGGCGCGGCTGGGTGCCGATTTCATCGAGATCGATATTCGTACCACCCAAGACGGACACGAGGTGCTGATGCATGATGGATCGGTCAACCGCACAACGGCGGGGCGGGGTGGCGTCCGCGAGTTGACATTGGCCGAGGTGACCGCACTGTCTGCAGGAACCTGGTTCGGTAAACCTTTCCGTGAAACGCGGGTCCCGACCTTCAACGAGGGATTAATGGCATTGGGAGACCGTTCGAGCGTCTATCTCGACGCCAAAGAGATCCTCCCCGAGAGACTCATTGCATCGATCCATAAGCATCACCTGGAAGATCGGCATGTGGTTTATCAATCAGTCGAGTATTGCCAGCGTCTGAAGCAACAGGATCCGCAGGTGCGGACCATTCCGCCACTTAAGCGGTTCGCTGATCTTCCCGTCGTAGCGGCCAGTAAACCGTACGGGGTTGATGCCGCGTGGTTGATCCTGTCTGCGGAAATGATCGCCGAGTGTCACCGCCGCGAGATCCAGGTTTTTTCCGATGCTCTCGGCCCATTTGAAACCGTCGAAAATTACCGTAAAGCAATAAAATGGGGGATTGACTGTATCCAGACCGATCACCCGTTGGGAGTCTTGCGCGCGATCGAATTGTCGGTGCAGGAATGAATGGTCGGTGCAAGCCCAGAGCCAGGGACATCACCCGCGCCGGGGCTTCGCCAAAACAAAACAGGGTGCTGCCTGCAAAAACCGCAAGACATCCTGAACCAAGGGTCACGGCGAACCAGGGTCCAGGTTCGGTTCGTCAGGGAGCCGGTTCGGTATCGACCCATGGAGGGGTGCCGACCTCGTCGCGGTTTAACCGTTTGGTCGCATAACTGACATGAGCACGGACCTCTTCGTTTTCTTTATAGAGCGTTCGGATGCTGGTCCAGATTTCTTCCGCTTCAGTCTGTTTCCCCTGTTTGAAGAGCGAGTCGGCTTCTTTCAGGCGTTTATTCAGATATAAAACATAGTCTTCATCCGCCCCCCCCGACTTGACGATCGCATCGACCTGATCCTGCGCCAGCAGCACATAGAATCGGAATTCATCATGGGTTTTGAACAGCTGAGTAATACTGCGGAACTTCCGCAACGCGGTGACCCGGTCCCCAAATTTTAAATAATACTCCGCCGCAAGCAGCAGTTTTTCGGCTTCGTTCGCCGGCCCCTGCTTCAGTCGCTTGGCGCTGTGCATTTCTTTATCCGTGGTCCGTTTGTCGATATCGACGATTAACAGATCCGCTTTTTCTACATAGCGACCTTCTGGAAATTTTTTGATCAACGGCAACAGACATTTTTCTTTCGCCACCTTCCAGTCCATGGCAAACTCGGATTGCAGCAGCTTTTCAGCCCGTTCCATCAGCTTGTCTTCCCCTTCAGGAAGAAAATGCCAACCAAAGAACCCGGCGAGCAGCAGCAGACCTAATCCTAGAAACCAGGCTCGTTCGTAGATCGGGCTTTTGTCTGGCTTTTTGCGTTTTTTCTTCTTGGCCAAGATCGACTTCAGGTCTGCCGCAGGCTTTGAGCTGAGGACGGTCGCCCCCCCCATCAGTGTTTGTGCCACCACGCTGCGCTGCTCGGTCACTTTGATTTTGAGGTCTTCGAGTTCGTGTTGCAGAGCCAGGGCATCATACACCCGATCTGCGGGATCCTTTTCCAAAAGACGGAAGATCAAGTCTTCCAGGAAAATGGGACAATCGGGAACAAGCGAGGTAATCCGTGGCGGATCCTCCTGCAGGTGCTCCATCAACATTTCCCCCTGATTGCTGCTGGTGAACGGGGTTTCACCGGCGATCATTTCGAAGAGCACACAACCGAGCGCGTACAGATCGGTTTTTTTATCGACAGGGGGCTTACCGCGAATCTGCTCGGGGGCCATATAGGCATAGGTGCCGACCGTCTTGCCTGCGGCGGTGAGAGCGGTGGCGGTGGTATCACGAGCGATCCCAAAGTCGGTCAGTTTGATGACGTGCTCGTGGGTCATCATCAGATTGGCGGGCTTCAGATCGCGGTGAATGACTCCCGCTTCGTGAGCGTGTTCGAGAGCTTTGGCGACTTGCAGAGTGATATCGACCGCTTCTTCCCATGGGAGGCGTTGCTTCGTTTTTAAGTATTGCTCGACCGATCCCCCTTCGACTAACTCCATGGCGTAAAATCGCTGGGTACCGAATTTTCCTCCGCCGTAGTAACGGACGATATTCGGGTGCTGTAACTTTTTGAGGATCGAGATTTCTCGCTCAAAACGGCGCTGAAGCGATTCGGAATCGGCAACATCAGGAGCCAGCACTTTCAGAGCGACACGCGCACCGTTCTTGGTGTAGACCGCCTCGTAGACGATCCCCATCCCGCCGACACCGATCCGATCCCCGACTTCGAAGGGACCGATCATCCGTTTGCTCATTCCGGTTCCTGTCGATTGCTGCTGCCCTATGCGGCCCCCGTACTACTCTCGTTCAACGGTCTCTCAACGGTCGATCATGGCCTGAACCTTCACTCCCTGTGAACGCTCGTTTTGCCTGCCCCCCAGACCACAACGCTGATGAACAGTTTGATGACGATGATCATACTCGCTCGCGTATTGTCGATCCACGAACAGACAAGTGCAATACAGGAACCGGAATCCGACACCAAAACGAGTTACGGAGTTCGCCCGGTACCGAGACTTTTGAGATAAGCGTACAAGTCCGCGTGGTCCTGATAACTGAATCCGTTCAGTAATCCGGCAGGCATTAACGACACGGGTGATTTGCGTTTCTCGTCGACCTCGGTGGTTTCAATCCGGAATGTTTGGCCTGAACTATTCCGCAATAAAAACCCATCGATCGATTCATAGACAATCAGACCGGAGTAGGTTTTTCCATCCTTGGTCGAAACGACCGTTGTCTGATAGCGGTTCGAGACATCACGACTCGGTGCCAGAATCGCCTGGAATAGGTCGTCGCGAGAAAAGCGGTTGGTGACTCCCCCCAGATCCGGCCCCAGGGCGCTTCGTCCATTATGGCATTGCAGACAGCTGCGACGAGTAAACAGTTCGGCTCCGCGCGCCGCATCTCCCTGTTCCCAATTGGTCTTAGCCAGAATCGTTGGCCACTGCGCAAGTTCCTGGTTCTGGCCGCCGAAGGCCGCTGCCGATTCCTCGGGAAAACGGATTTGAGTCCACTTTGTCCAACGATCGATTGCTTCTGGCTGGGGCCGATGGCCTGGTTTTCCGGTGATAAACGGAAAGCTCTGCTGATTATTTCGTTCGAGAAGTTTGACCACCTTTTCGCGAGCAAGATACTCGGCCTCGTCAGATCCCAGTCGGCGCAGCGCTTTCATCAGGGCGATCTGTTCGGTGGGAAGGTTGCTGCTGTCGAGTTGTTCCAGGGCTGCCAGCGAGGCGGCTTGCACTTCGGTCTGCGACCATTCCAGACCGGCAATAAACTTGTCACGATCCTGTGCTTCGGGATTGCGGCTAAGAACCACAAGAACGGCACCACGCACCGGAAATCGCTCGAATTGGTCCCGAATCAATTGCCGATCCTGGGGGGCATCTGATTCCCCCAAGGCAAAAATCACATCGTTATTCCACCCGTAATCATGTTCGCTGGCGATCCGTTTGGCAAAACCGGATCGTGCGATCGGTAAGAGTTCGGGGGGAAGCTGATTCAGAAAGATCGTGTGACCGGGCCTGCCAAATTTCGGGTGATTCACAATCGCAGGAGCCAGAAAGCGATCGGCCAGAGCCAGCTTGATCCACATTTCTTTGATCCGATCAGCCCAGCTGGCGTCTTGTGGTCGTTTTTGGGCGACGATCTTTTCTTCGAGATCCACCAGAGTGTTCACGATCTGGTCACGCTGCTTGACCGTATGCGTCATCGGACACCGGGCCAGCGCAACCAGATGATGGATGTCTTCAACAGGGTCGGACATCGCGGTCATTCGCTCGCAAATGCCATCAATCACCTTACCATTGAATGTGGTCAGCATGGCGAACAGACGAATCAGTTCGTCATCAATGCGCTGCTCACCCGTCGGAAATAACTCGGCCAGCTGCATACGCAGTGGATCCAGTTCCCGTTCGAACTCACCCAGATCCAGATTACTGGCGTAACCATCGAAGACCGGGGGACGCTCGGACCCCGGTCCCATGTCCCCCAACAACAATTGCAGCAAACGGATGGCATCCAGCTTCAAGTCGACCGAGTATTCTTTCTTTTTCAGGACCGACACAGCAAGCGACGGAATGATGCTGCGGACCCGGCGGCCGCTGTCGGGGGTTCGCGCCAGCCAGCCAATGGCATAACTGATCACCGCCCGTGCACCGACTTTGGTCGCCTCGGTCGAGACCAGCGGGAGATGCTTTTCGTCCATTCGGGCCACCACCGTAGCGGCTAAGCCTCGATTGAAGCGATCTGCCCCTCCCAGCCGCCGTGACAGACTGGGGATGATTTGTGGCCAGTCGAATTCACTGACACTTTGCGACAAACAGGTTTCCAACGCCACACGACCGACCAGCGGACTGGGGTCATCGAGAAAACGCTGCAGGACCGCCCCTGCAAGCGGCTGCCGGGGATTGCGGCCAGCGGCCCAGATGGCCCGAGCCCGAACTTCAGGCGATGTGCTTTTTTGCAGTTGATCGAGTGCTGCGGGGTCGAGTCCTGCAAAGGCTTCGACCAGGATTTCGATCGCCCGGATTTGGTGAGCGGGTGGTTGTGCGGGATCGACTGTCGCTTCCAGGAATGGGGTGGGACCGAGTTCTGTGGCGAGCGGTTTCCAAATGGCACGGGACCAGCTATTGAGTGGCTGGCTGGCCGAGAGGACCTGATGCAACTTTTCCTGGGGCGTCGATCCAGAAGTGGTGGGGGTTTCGTGAATGACCGCATCCTGACCCCGGTAGCGAACGCGATAGACCGCACCGCGTGTCCCCCGTCCGCCAACACAGACATAGAGCGAACCGTCTGGGCCGACCTCCACATCGGTCGGAGCAAAGCCATTCTGACCGGTTCCCGACATAAATAATTCGGGTTCAGTTGACCAGGTACTGCCGGCCGATTTCAGTGGCAAGGCGTGGACTCGTCCATAGGTCCAGTCGAGCACGAACAGCGAATCCCGATACTTTTGCGGAAATTGCGTATGGCGATAACAGATGACTCCGGTGGGGGACCCACGTCCGAGCGAAGCGAGTGCCGGGGGCATGTCAAAGTAACCATCGCGGCGCATCCAGCTCTTGCTGACCCACCCAAAATCGGCTCCGATCAACGCGTGATAAACTCGCGTAGGCCGATACCAGGGGAGGGAAATTTCCCGTTCTTCATCGCTGTCATACGTGAAGAGATCTCCCTGACGATTAAAGCAAAAGTCATAGGGATTGCGCAGACCATCAGCCAGCAGTTCGCCGCCAGTTATATCGGGCTTCAATCGAAACAGCACGCCAGCCCGTGGAGCGGTAATCGGCGACGAAGCGAGCGTGGCATATTTGCTGTTGATACCCGCATTGTTCCCGGCAATCACATACCACCATCCATCGGGCCCCTGCTGAATCGAATGGACATCGTGTTCGCTTCCCGTTTTTAATTTGAGAAACAGATCGGGAGGTCCATCCGCCTGATCATCGCCGTTGGCATCATTCAGTCGCAGGATCCCACCATCACCGATACAAACGAGTGACGAGCCATGAAAGACCATTCCTTGAGCCCCATTTCGGGGAAGTGTCGAGAAGAGCTTGGCTTCGTCCGCTTTTCCATCCCCATCCTTGTCAATCAGGATTTTGACATAGCCCGCACCGGCGACCACGACGCGTCCCTTGGCATCGATGGTCATGGAATAAATGTCGTGGGCCAGGTCATCACCCGCGAATTCCGTGACTTCAAAGTCATCAGGAACCTGCACATCGATTTCAGCAGCGATCAGCGGAATGCTCAGCCAGAGCAGGCCGAGTCCCGCCAGGGATCGACAGACGAGGGCCAACTGTGGCGACGATCGAAACATGGAAATCCATTCACAAGAGGCGAAAGTCACGGTAAATCGAGTCTGTACGGTGCGTCGAATCCGAAATGTCCAGTGGTTTTCACTTGCCGCAGGGAAGTCACCGATTTATCAATTGCCTTGCTGTCGTTGAAATCCACCGATCGTGCCGACCGACGAGTCGGGCAATTTGGCGGATGAAAACAAAACCGCCCGTCAATCTTACTCGCCTGCAATCGAATCGAGCAACGATGATTTGCGATGGCGGCTGGATGCCGTTGTTTGTGTGTTCAGACGAAGGGTGGTTTGGTAACCATCAGACAAACGGAAAAGAAGGTGCGATGCCAGACCGAACGAAAATCGACTTGAGCGAAATAAGGGTAACAATTCCAAGAAAAGGGGAATCTCCGTCTTGACAGAGACGATTCTATCGCTATTCTGTGGATGCCTTAAATAAACCGTGAACGAATCACGGGTGCCGCGCCGGGGCGCCAAAGTTGCTGCCCTGCCCGAGATCGTGGCGAATTCGGAAAGATTCATTTCATGCTCGTACTCACCCGCAAAATGTCACAGGTGATCAAACTGGGCGACGATATCACACTGACCGTTGTCCGGACCTCTCACGGCGCAGTTCAGTTGGGAATCGAAGCCCCCGCAAACATTCGGATCCTGCGCGCCGAATGCGAAGCCATTCCCCGGGGTCTCCTCGCAGATCAAAAGGTCGCCTGACTGCTTTTCAAACCAAAAAACAGCCCGGTCAGAAAACTGACCGGGCTGTTAGCGACTGTTCAATTGATCACACGGGCCTATGCGGCCGAGGCCGAATCATCCAGCGGTCGCAGCGATGCTTCGCCGCGAATCACTTCAGGGGTCAATATGTACTTCTTGCCGGGGGCCTGGTCTGGCAGGTCGTACATCACTTCAAACATCGATTCTTCGACGACCGAACGAAGGCCGCGGGCCCCCGTGTCTTTCTCTTTGGCGATGCGGGCAATCTCTCGCAACGCTTCTGGCGTGAACTCCAGTTCTGCGTTTTCCATCTGGAAGAACTTCTGGTACTGCTTGACCAGCGAATTCTTTGGTTCAATCAGGATCTTGACCAGATCTTCTTCGGCGAGTGGCAACAGGGCGCTCACCACAGGCAAGCGGCCGACCAGTTCGGGAATCATCCCATATTCGATGATGTCATCGGTGCAGGCATGGCCCAGCAATTTGCCGGTACGGGATTTCTCATCTTCGTGTGCAGCACCCTTGGCCGCTCCGAAGCCGATTGTCCGTTTTCCCATCCGCTTGGCGATGATGTCTTCCAGCCCGACGAATGTTCCACCACAGATGAACAGGATGTTGGTAGTGTCGATTTGAATGTACTGCTGCTCGGGATGCTTCCGGCCACCTTGAGGAGGAACGTTCGCGACGGTCCCTTCAAGCATTTTCAGCAGGGCTTGCTGTACGCCTTCACCCGAAACGTCGCGAGTGATCGAGACGTTCTGCGAAGTCTTACCAATCTTGTCGATTTCGTCGATGAAGACAATTCCGCGTTGAGCAGTTTCGACGTCAAAGTCGGCGGCATGCAGCAGTTTCAGCAGCAAGTTTTCGACATCTTCCCCCACATAACCCGCTTCGGTCAGGGTGGTGGCGTCGCCGATGGCAAACGGCACTTGCAGCAAGCGTGCGAGCGTTCGTGCCATCAAGGTCTTACCGGATCCGGTGGGACCGATCAGCAGGATGTTCGACTTTTCAATTTCGACTTCGTTGTCGGCATCGGCAGTCGCCATCAGGCGTTTGTAGTGATTGTGCACGGCAACCGAAAGAATCTTTTTCGTTCGGTCCTGGCCGATGACATACTGATTCAAATGCTCAGTAATCTCACGAGGGCTGGGAACTCGGTTAAAGAGTTTCGTGGAACCACCTCGACGACGTTTCTCCTGGTCCAGAATATTCTGGCACAATTCGATACATTCGCCGCAAATGTAAACCTCGTCCGGTCCCTCGACGAGCGGACCGACTTCTCGGTAGCTCTTTCGACAGAAAGAACAGTTTGCATTTTTCTTACCGGTAGAACCACGTTTACCGGTTGACATGAAATCGCGTCCTGAGGCCATCAGCTATCCTTCAACGCTGCCGATTGAACTTCTTCGGTGAGTGACACAGGGTGAAAGCTGGAGCCGCGTCCTTGGCCATTCCAATTGCAAATGGGATTTGCACGCTATTCCGCTTCTTCGTCCGTCATCCATGCCGACGTTACATCATTCTCGCTGTTTTGCTTGATCGTCGTCGAATTTGTCGAGTTGACCCGTTCAGAATCTGCTAACCGCTTTGCTCTCAAAACGTCAGCGGATCCTGATTCGGCAAGAATTGCGCTCGATTTCGCTTTCCCTGCCCCGAGAGCCCCCCGAGCCGTAACAGCCAGGCGACCCTTGATTAATCGGAACTCGTCGTCGGATAGGCCACCTTCCTGATGCAAATCGCGAAACTGAGTGAGCATTTCCAGCGTCCCATCCGCATCCTCGGCATCTTCGCGAAAATAGGTCCTTAACCGCACAATCAACCAAATCGCTGCAGAGATCCCCAAAATCAGGAGCCCCCATTGCCAGAGCGACAAAGCCTGCTGGAATTGTTGCCAACGAGTCCAGTGAATCATGATTGACCCTCGCTATCCCTCTCCTGCCCCTAAATTTTCCAGAATCCGCTGGTTTCGCACCCGAATTCCGCGATTTCACCTGCCGAATTCCACGGAAAAATCCACCCCTCAAAAATTCCTGATTTTCTCCCGGAAATCTCCCTCAACCACCACTCGACCTCAAGAAAACATCCCGTCTGAACATCATCATACCATCGCAATCCTACCGAAGCAGATTCTATACCGAAGCCTCACGGATCGAGATTGTCTCCCCCCTGGGAATCTGATCGGCACGACTTGCCGATCGAATTTGAAAAATTTACATCGAAGCCCCTCTCACGTTATTGTACCGTTGTAGAGATGACTCAGCCACAGGTCTCGTGCTTTCCCTGACACGCGGCCAGATCCTGTCCAAGTTTTTCGCCGAAGCCCTACCCGAAAATCGGATTTTCCCTCTCGTGAATAGCACAATCACCGCTCACTCAGAAGCGCGTCGCTTGACTTGAGACGATGTTTCCATGAATTATCCGCGGGATAAAACGTTCCCAGCTGAGTCTCTCTTTCTCTTGAGGAGTTTATTCGTGACGTTATCACCGGAATTGAATCTTCGAAGTCTCCGCGGAGTCCTGTTTGATATGGATGGAGTCATCTATATTGGTACGCGGCTGCTTCCTGGTGTTCAACAGATGTTTGACTACCTCGAATCGACCGGCCGAAAGTGGCTGTGCGTCACCAATAATGCGAGTCGAACACCGGCACAATTTGTCGAGAAGCTGAAAGAGATGGGGGTTCGTGCCACCCCCGAACATATCCTGGGAAGCGCCGAAGCAACCATCGGTTGGCTCGCAGAACAAATCCGGGATCATGGCTGGCCCCGCGGAAAAGTGATCCTGGTCGGACAGGATGGTTTGAAGGCGGCCCTCAAACAACATGGTTTTGAAACCACGCAAGAACCGAACGAGGCGACCTACGCCGTGGCGGGGATTAACTTTGAAGTGACCTACGAAGAGCTCGCACGCTGCACGCTCGCCATCCGCAATGGTGCTCGCTTTCTCGGGACCAATTCCGACCCAAGCTACCCCAGCGAACGGGGGATGCTGCCGGGAGCCGGCAGTATTCTGGCCCTGCTGGCTACCGCCACAGGTGTTAATCCCATCGTCATCGGTAAACCCAATCCGGGAATGTATGACCAGGCGATTCGCCGCATGGGCCTGCTCCCCGAAGCAGCCATGATGGTCGGTGACCGGTATGACACCGATATCGCTGGTGCGCTGGCGATGGGATTGGCAACCACCGGCGTCTTAACCGGAGTTTGTTCACGAGCCGACTTCGAATCCGCCACGACTCCACCCCATTTGATCATGACCGATTTAGTGGAACTGCGACGGGCATTCGAACAGGCGGATGCTTAAAGAACAACATGCGTCGTCAGGGCCGATGCGGACATTTTCGATACGGACATTGTCCGGGTAAAGAGTCAACATCTAGCGCAGGAAATTTGGTTTAAGTTTTCGACGCTTGACGACTACGGTCTGACATTAAGAATCAGAAGACAGAGAACGAGAAGATTGAACATCAGGAAAGGAAGTTAACGAAGGACGGCTTGGGGCGCAGGGGTCGCTTCTTGGTCCGGCGAATCCTGCCGAAGACTCAATCGATCCTCTGCCTGGCTGACGCGGTAGTTTTGACGGATCGATTCCAGCCGAAACGAAAATTGTTCGAGCTGATCTCGATGGTACGCAAATTCCCCACAATTCTGTTCCAGGCCAGGAAACAGTCCCACCCCGGCGTGTCCCTGTGCCAGCTGTCGTGCCAGCTCTTCAATCCGTCGCGTCAGACCACGTCGTAATCGCCATGTGTAGCTCATCACAAAAGCCCCCGCCCAACAGGCCAGAAACAGTGCCGCCGGCAGATAAAAGTTCGTGTCCAACAACGGTTTTTCGAGCCAGAACGAGTCATAAAAAAAGTTCCGCCCCGCTCGATAGAGCAGGAAACCGGGGAGCAGGGCAAACAGCAACTCATACCGATATCGGGTCATCCAGTGGGAATTTCGCTTCGCCGTTGCCATGATCAGGTCATCAATGCGGCGTGCAGCATCCGCCAGAAATTCCCGCTGCAAACCCGCTGCCGAGTGTCTCAGGCTTTCGAGCGAACTCGTTTCCTGTGGCGGACGTGTCAGCTTGGCCGAATGGACATAGCCCGCAATCACCATTTGTGCCTCGCGTAATTCCGAATCGGTCATGCCGGCCGAGACCAGCGAATCCAGACGACGTTCGGCCTCATGTTCCTGTTGCTGAGACGTGAGCCATCGGGTCCCGTGAACCAGTCCTACCAGTGCCATTTGGGCCGTCGTCTGCGATCGCATCAACGAAAACGACGCCAGCAGACTCGCCTGACTGTGCCAGATCTTGAGCACTGAAGCAAAAGGACTATACCCCCACATTTGGGTCACTTGTCCGAGCAGTCGTCGCTCCCATAACCCGCGGCTTACCAGCAGTTCGTCCCGCAAACGGCCCGACATCCGCTCGGTGACCCGCTGACGCTGCTCGACAAGCCCCTGCTCCAGTCGTTCGACCTGGGTAGCACTCGTCGCCAGCAGCTGACGCGCGTGATTCAGAACCTCCTGCACCAGCCCCATCAAATTGCTGCGACGGATCCGGATCCGCTGCGTTGCAGACAGCTCTTGCATCAACAGATCCATCAGCCGACCAAACTCACCCGTCGGGCGAATTCCCCCCTGTTGTTCCTGCAAGGCCTGTCGGGAATTGACGAAAAACATCTCCGCAATTTGAAACTGCGGGCTGAGATGCTTTCGCCAGTCTTCGCGAATATCCGAATCCAGGTCGGCGTGGGACTGGATAAAGACCAGCCGACAGCCACTGGCCGCCTGCAGCAGTTCGTCACTCACCCTCGCCGAACGATATTTCTGCTGTGTCCCGACGTACAGCAGGACATCGCAAAACGGGAGTAGTCGATGCAGCCGCCCAAGATTGCTTGACGCGGTTTCGCTTTCCGAAGTATCCGGGTCAGGACAATCAATAATGACGATATCGCGCAACAGCGGTGTGTCGACTCGCACAATTCGCAATTCCGCATCCTGACCATCGGCGGGAAGTTGATAGACCGACAGGTCCGTCTGCGGATGGGCCAGCACGATCGGCAGCGTGGTTGTCGGGCGTTGTCGTCCTGAGGTCGTCACTTCCTGACCGACCAACGCGTTGACTAGCGAACTTTTTCCGACCCCAGTTCCACCAAAAGTTGCCACGACCAGCGGAGCTTCGACACGTCCCCGCAGCGGTTCCAGCCGAGACAGCAGCCGTTTCACCAGCGACTGACTTTGCTGCACCGATTCCCATACAGACGATTCGCCCGCCCAGCCGGTCAGCCGAGAGACCAGGTCGTCGACATTTGCCAGCAGTTCCAATTGAGCCAGTTCGGCAGTCATGTCGGATTCCCGTTCCATTCAACTTAGGCCCACAGGCTGTAACGGACACTTGGCAGCAATGAAACTCTCACGCCGCTCTCCCACTGCAAAATCGACGGTCACCGTCCGCATGCGCGAAAAGCCACTGATATCGACGACCGTTCCCAATCCGTAACGAGGATGCCTTACCTGCATTCCAATCGAAAACCCCATCGGAATCGCGGCGCTCAGATTGGCTCCCGACTCTAATGCCGCCGCAGTCGTCAAATGCGGTTTCCCTTTTGGTTTCGCTTTCCGTTTCTTGATCGCTCCGGATGACCAGTCCTGGGTCATCGGCGAATTCCGATCGTTGGTTGCGTCACCGGACGCGGACGAGGTCCCCTCTTCGTCGACTGGGTCGTCGTAGGGATTACCCTGATCAGGGTCGATCGAGCTCGAACGGGAAATGACCGGTTCGTCGTCCCCTCCATTCGTACAGTCGCGGCGCTGGACCTGTAATTCCCTGAGAAAATCGCTGGTGATGGTCGAGAGGGTTCGGCCATGCATTTCGCGTCGCTCGGTATGCGTCAACACCAGCTGCTCTTTGGCCCGCGTGATTCCCACGAATAATAACCGCCGCTCTTCCTCGAGCGACATCGGATTATTTTCCCGCAAGGATCGCTCGTGCGGAATCAGGTTCTGCTCGACCCCCACCACATAAACATGAGGAAATTCCAGTCCCTTGGCCGCGTGCAGCGTCATCAGTGTCACCGCCCCGGTATCCTCGGCCAGCGAATCCAGATCCTGCGCCAAGCTGGCGGTTTCTAAAAAGCCCCCTAGCGTCGAGACCTCTTCTTTCTCGGCCAGTTGTCGATCATACAGAACCGCAGAACTTAACAGTTCATCGATATTCGATTTTCGCTGCAATTCATCTTCTTCCAGTGTCCCTTCATATTGGCGATAATAACCCGTCCGCTCGACCACCGCGCGCAGGATGGTCGCCACTGGCCCCAGCGACGATCCCTCGGAATGAGGTTCCGCGGTTATCGAGGCCTCTGATTCCGAATCGGCATCAAACCCAAATTCGGTCGACCCCGCCTCATCCCCAAACGGATTCGCCGCAAGGCTCGAGAACTCGTCGATTAACGAGGCAAAATGGCGCAGCCCGACTGCCGCTTTCTTCGAGAGATTCGGAACCCGTTCCGATTGGCGGGCGGCATCCATGAGCGGAATTCCCGCCGCGTCAGACCACGCCACAAATCGATCGAGTGAACTTTTGCCCACTCCGCGTGCCGGGGCATTGACGACTCGCAGAAATGCGACCCGGTCTTTGGGATTTTCGATCAAACGCAAATAGCCCAGCACATCCTTGATTTCCGCTCGTTCGTAAAAGGCGAGTCCGCCGGCGACTTGATAAGGAATTTTCCAGCGTGAGAGGGCGGTTTCGAGTGAGCGTGAGAGCGAATTAACACGATAAAAAATCGCAAAATCCGACCACTGCCGCTTCCCCGATTTCACTAGGGAGTGGATTTCCGCTGTGATCGACATCGCCTCGTCCTGACCATCCAGGTACAACCGCATCTCGACCGGCTTACCATGGGGACGTGTGGCAATCAAGCGCTTCGGTTTGCGATGCACATTGTGCTGGATCAGTTCATCCGCAGCAGCCAGAATCTCGGGGGTGCTACGAAAGTTTTCTTCGAGTTGGATCAAGGCAACCTTGGGAAAGTCTCGCTCGAATCGCAAAATATTTTCAATCTGCGCCCCGCGCCAGCCGTAGACAGACTGATCAGGGTCACCCGTCACACACAAATTCGGCTCGATCTGAGACAACGCCGCGACGATCTGATACTGAGCCCGATTGGTATCCTGATATTCGTCCACCAGAATAAATCGATATCGTTCATCCAGCGACCGCCGCAGTTCATCATGCTCAGACAACATCCGTGCCACGTGCATCAGTAAATCGTCAAAGTCGACCGCATTTGCTTCCAGCAGGCGCTTTTGATACGTGGGGTAAACTTTGGTCAAGACCGCATCAATGTGTGTCCCCACCGATTCCGCATGTCTCGCAACGAATTGATCCGCCGTAATCAGGTCGTTCTTGGCCTTGCTGATTCGCCCCAACAGTTTCGAGGGGGGAAAATGGCTGGCATCAAGATCCAAATCGCTGAGAACCTGCTTCAGCAGTGTGAGTTGATCACTCGTATCGTAGATCGAGTAATTCGAGGCGAGGCCGACCACCGAGGCGTGTTCGCGCAGCAGTTTGGCACAGAATCGATGGAACGTACTGACCCAGATAAAGGACCGGGGCAGCAGCGCCTGCACCCGTTCACTCATGACACGGGCCGCTTTGTTCGTAAACGTGATGGCCAGGATCTCGCTCGGGTGAACCCGCCGCTCGATTAAGCGGGCAATTCGCCGGGTAATCACGCGGGTTTTCCCCGACCCTGGCCCCGCGACCACCAGCAACGGCCCCTCGAAGTGTTCGACTGCGGCCCGTTGAGACGGTGTCAGATCATCATCAAAACTCACGAGCAGGAAACTCCATTAGGGGGCTGTCGCAATCTTCGCGGGTGAGATCACACTTTGGAGGTGGTGGGTGGGGTATCAGGTTGGGGAATGACTCCCTTTTTCCGTGCCGAAATCACGAGTCGCCTGAACGCATCCGCAGCTCGTGATTCCGAATACTTGGGAAAAGGATTCCGCCCCCCGTCCTACTCCCCCACAGCATACCAAAATCTCGCCAACCATTACGAACGCTTCTGTTTCAGCAGCCATTCGTAGAATTCCGGATTGTTATAACTTTCGGTCCAGGAATCGTGTCCCGCTTCGGGATAAATCGTCAACTTGGGAGTTCCCCCCGCCTTGGTGATGGCATCGACCATCGACTGAGACAGGTCCAGGGGGACCGCCGTGTCTTTGGCTCCGTGGAAGACCCAGATCGGCATTTTGGCAAGGCGTCGAGCCGTCGAAGTATCACCACCACCGCAGATCGGGGCAATCGCGGCGATGCGCTGCGGAATTTCGGCCGCCAGTCGCCACGAGCCAAAGCCTCCCATGCTCAGACCCGTCACATAGATCCGGTCCTTGTCGACTTTGTACTTGCTTTCGATTTCATCCAGCAAGGCAATCAGTTCGTGGGCTTGCCACCATTGACCCTCAGGACACTGGGGCGAAACGAGAATAAACGGAAATTTCTTCCCCGCTTCAATCAGCTTGGGGGGACCGTGGACTTTGACCTTTTGCAAATCGCGGCCTCGTTCGCCCGCACCGTGCAGAAACACCACGAGGGGGACTTTTTCTTGCTTGTCATAATCTTGGGGCAAAGCGATCAAATAATCCATTTGCACTTTGAGGGCGACATCGAGCCTTGCCGCTTTCTGGGGAGACTCGTCCCCCCACGCATACTGCGCAGTCACGAGCAAGCCGAGCAGGGGAAGAGCGAAGCGCAAGTTCCAGTTCATAGCAGTTCCTTTACGAAAGAATCAGGGAAATCTCAGTCCGGACCGAATTCTATCGAGTTGACTTTTCCTTCGATAGAATGCCGCCCACTCGGTTTCCTGCCCACCCGGCTTCTTGCCAGACTTTGTTTCCTGCCAGACAAAGGTCCAGACATCGCATTCGAGTTCGGGTTCCTGTTTAGACCCTGATTTGTCATACTGCATGCGTTCACCGCTGCGGAGAATTACGGCAACCGAACTGTAGGCGAGGCTTGCGATCATGTCCTTTCGACCCATGCAAACAGTCAATCCCAGTCTGTCGCGTCGCCGGCTGCTCACGAACAGTAGTGCTCTTTGTGGACTCTCGCTCCCCGCATTCCTGCAATCGAAATCGGTCGCTTCCGAGCAACACCTGCAGACGATGGGGCGCGCTAAGTCCTGCATTCTCGTTTACCTTTGGGGAGGAATGAGCCACCTCGAGTCCTTCGATCTCAAGCCCGAGGCTCCCAAAGAAGTGCGGGGCGAGTTCCTGCCGATCTCAACCTCGGTCCCCGGAATCCAGATCAGTGAGCATCTCCCGTTGCTGGCTCAACAGATGGATAAATTGGCGATCATCCGCTCAATCCACCACGATGACTCGGCACATGGACGGGGGATGTACTGGAATCTGACCGGACACCGCCCCCCCCGTGCCGGAAACATTCCCCCCGAACGGGATGACTGGCCCTCTCTTCCCGCCATGATGACCAAGTTTCGCACGGCCCCGCGCGGCGTACCATCGGCCGTACGACTGCCTTACCCCATGGTGGATAACGGCACGCTTCAGGCGGGCGAATACGGTGGGTGGCTGGGCGTTCAATGTGAACCCATCGTAATGCGACCCGCTGGGGGCGAAGCCTTTGCCGGAGTTTCGCGAACGCTGGGAGCCGAAGTCCTGAATTTGAACGACGTCGATGTCCCCCGCTTGACGACACGACGGCAGCTGATGGCGCGGCTGGAACCGCCGGCGCTGCGAACCCCTGAACACCGCAGCTTTCATCATTTCCACGATCTGGCCGAAGAGATTCTTTCCGGTTCCGCAGTCAAAGAAGCGTACAGTCTGGAACGGGAAACCCCTCGAGTGCGGGAACTGTATGGAAACCATCTGGGTGGCCACAGCCTGCTCCTGGCACGACGATTGACCGAGGCGGGGGTTCCGATTGTTCAGGTCTGCCTCGCCACTGGGGAACTCAACGCCAGTTCCGGAGACATGTGGGACACCCACGTCGATAACTTCAACCGCCTCAAGCAACGCTTGCTCCCCGTTTTTGACCGCTCGACTGCGGCATTAATCCAGGATCTGTCGGAACGAGGAACGCTGGACGAAACGCTGGTGGTGGTTTTGACCGATTTTGGTCGGACCCCCAATATCAACCCCAGTGCCGGACGCGATCACTACCCTTATGTTTACTCGATGGCCATGGCAGGAGGCGGGATTCAAGGAGGCCAAGTCTACGGGAGCAGCGACAGTAAAGGGGCCTATCCGAAAACCATGGCCTGTACGCCCCCTGATATCCACGCAACCATTTTTCAGGCGATGGGAATTTCGCCACGAGCCGAATTGCGCGACGTGCTGAACCGCCCGTTCCCCGTTTCTGACGGCGAAGTCTTGCCGCTGAGCTAAAATCCGTCCGGCCCCGTGAGCGATCGCTCAAACACCTCGCTCGCCAAGCGAGCATCAAGAATTAACGACTCAGAAATTTTGACTGGTTGACTCGTGCGAAAATTGTCGCATTGCGCTACCACATCTCAACTGCGAGAAAGACATCAAAATTCTCCTCAGCGAGTGACCTCGATGGCTGCCGCCAGCTTCGTCGTAGAGGAATGCTCCACACTGGGCAAAGATCATCAGAACTGCCAGAATCCTGTGGCCTCCTGACGTTCTTCCCCAAGATGGGAACGTTCACATTTGTTTTCGGCGTTTTTCGATGATCACGAGCTACCGCGATTAACGGTCCCGCATGAAGCCTCTAGACTTCATCAACGCAACGATGCGGTTCACGCATTCGTCAACGTTGACCTGGTCCGTTTGCAGTACGAGATCGGGTGATTTCGGCTCTTCGAAGACAGCGGAGACACCGGGCATTTGTGCAATCTTCCCCTCGTCAGCCATCTGGTACATGCCGTACTGATCCCGTTCACGCAGCACTTCCATCGGCGCCGTGCAGAAAATCTCGAGCACGCGGTCTGGACCAATCAACTGCTTGACCTTCCCGCGTACTCCCTCGTGAGGGGCGACGAATGCCGCAATGGTGATTAACCCGGCGTCGTTGAGTAACTTCGCGACCTCGGCTGAACGCCGCAGGTTCTCTGAGCGATCGTCTGCGCTGAACCCCAAGTCGCGATTCAGTCCTTGTCGCATGGTCTGACCGTACAACACCATCACTGCCCGGCCTTCGTCCCACAGCCGACGTTCGAGTTCGTACGCGATCCGGCTTTTTCCGCTTCCCGTCAATCCGATCAGCAGAATCGTGACTGGCAATTGGTCGTAGCGCTGCTCACGCTCGCTCGTCGCAATCAGACTCTCACGCGGCTTGAGAGAGACCTCAGGCTCGGCTTCCCAGACGTCACCGGGACCCCGACTGCTGCCGGTTTCAACGATCATTCCCGCCCCAACCGTGTTATTCGTCAGCCGGTCGATCAGGATGAATGCCCCGGTCGCGGCGTTGGTGCGGTAGGGATCACACGCCAATGGTTGTGTCAGGCTAAGCCGCACATGCCCAACTTCGTTCAGTCCCAGCCGTGCGATCGGGCGATGCTCGATTGTATTGACGTCGACGCCGTAGCGGAATGACACGACCTCGGCCGTGACTTGTTTTGTGGTTTGCTTTAATGTGTAGGGCCGCCCCGGGACGAGCGGTTGCTCGGTCATCCAGACAACCATCGCTTCAATGTCACTGCTGACATGGGGCTGGTTTCCAGGGTGTACCAACATGTCACCGCGGCTGAGATCCACCTCTTCGGTCAGCGTCACGGTCACCGCCTGAGGGGCGAAGGCTTCTTCCAATTCGCCGTCGTACGTCACAATCGACTTCACCGTGCTCCGTTTCCCTGAAGGGAGCAACATGACCTCGTCCCCCTTGTGCAGGACGCCAGACTCAATGGTCCCCGCAAAACCGCGGAAGTTCAGGTCGGGGCGGATGACATACTGCACTGGGAAACGCAAATCGGTCAGGTTACGGTCGCCGGCGATGTGCACCGTTTCCAGATAGTCCAGCAGCGGTGGTCCGGAATACCACGGCATCGTGTCGCTCTTGGAGACGACGTTCTCACCCTTCAGTGCCGACATGGGGATGAAAGTGATATCGTGCAAATCGAGCTTGGCAACGAAACCGGTGTAGTCATCCTTGATCCGTTCAAAAACGTCCCGCGAATATTCGACCAGGTCCATCTTGTTGATCGCCACAACAACGTGTCGAATCCCCAACAGCGATACGATGTACGAATGCCGACGAGTCTGAGTCATCACCCCGTAGCGGGCGTCGATCAGAATGATCGCCAATTGGCACGTCGATGCCCCGGTCGCCATATTCCGTGTGTACTGGTCGTGACCCGGCGTATCCGCGATGATGAACTTACGGCGATCCGTTGAGAAGTAACGGTACGCGACATCGATGGTGATCCCCTGCTCGCGTTCGGCCTTCAGGCCGTCCGTCAGCAGGGCAAGGTCAATCTCACCCGCCCCCGTAGTGCCGACTTTCTCGCTGTCGCGCTTCACGGCAGCGAGCTGGTCCTCGTAGATTGTCTTGGTGTCATGCAGCAGTCGGCCAATGAGCGTGCTTTTGCCGTCATCGACGCTGCCGCAGGTGAGGAATCGTAAGAGCTCCTTCTTCTGGTGTCGCGCGAGGTAGGCTTCAATGTCTTCGTGACTCAAATCAATCGCTTGCATATCAGAAATACCCTTCGCGTTTCTTTTGCTCCATCGATCCCGACTCATCGTGATCGATCATCCTCCCCTGCCGCTCAGAGTTCCTCGCCAGCAGCATCTCTTCGATGATCTCGGGCAGCGTCGTCGCCTCGCTCTCGATCGCCCCCGTCAGCGGGTAACAGCCAAGCGTGCGGAACCGCACCCGTTTCATCATCGGTTCTTCGCCAGGCCGTAACGGCATCCGCTTGTCGTCGACCATGATCAGCGTTCCGTCACGCTCGACAACCGGGCGGACATCCGCAAAGTAGAGCGGCACGATGGGGATGTTCTCGAGATGGATGTACTGCCAGACATCCAGTTCGGTCCAGTTGCTGAGCGGAAAGGCACGGATGCTTTCCCCCTTGTTCACCTTTGAATTGTACAGATTCCAGAGTTCTGGTCGCTGATTCTTGGGATCCCATTGGTGCAGCCGGTCACGGAAGCTGTAGACCCGTTCCTTCGCCCGGCTTTTTTCTTCGTCGCGACGAGCACCGCCGAATGCCGCGTCGAACTGGTAATGGTTCAGCGCCTGCTTCAGTGCCGCCGTCTTCATAATATCCGTATGTTTTTTCGATCCGTGGTCGAAAGGATTGATGTTCTGGGCCTTCCCTTCCTGGTTGGTCCAGACTTTCAGGTCAACACCCTGCTCACGGCAGAACCGATCACGGAACTCGATCATTTCTCGAAATTTCCATGTCGTATCGACGTGCAGCAAGGGGAACGGCAGCCGTCCTGGATAGAACGCCCTCTGCGCCAACCGCAGCATGACGGCGGAATCCTTGCCGATGGAGTAGAGCATGACCGGCCGTTCGAACTCGGCGGCAACCTCGCGAATGATATGGATACTCTCAGCCTCCAGCACTTTCAAGTGCGTAAGGTTGTAATTTCTGCTGCTGCTGCTCATCCGTCCTCCTGTTTTGGCTCTGTCGAGGTCAGTATAAGAGATTTGCGTCCGTACTTAGAAGGGAGATCTCTCGCAGGAAGTGAGACATCTCGGAACGGACCACCACAGACCCCGGAATTGAGCCTCCGCGACTCCCCTGCAAGGAAAAGTGTCATAAACACTAAGGGGAGTCAACAGCAAGTTTCAGGAAGTCTTGGATCCGTTTTTGCCCGGAAAAGCGCAAGGCGATCTCAGAGCAGGTGATGATGAACTCTGGCAGAAAACCCAGAAGTCGTTTAACCACAAATGGTTAAAATCGAGGCCGCCCAGAAAATCCCGCAAATGCATGCCGCCGCCTGACCATCAGGATTATGAGGCGGACAGGTTGTTGATCGTCAACGTGAAAGCGTTCGACTCGACGGGCGCGATTTACCATATCGAGTTGCCGGTGAAACCCGCCGCCTCGTTGATTTATTGACCATTAAAACGACAGGAACAGTTCCCGTTATCTCATCCCGTTATCTCATCAGAGGCCAATCACGAAGGACTCCGAAGCGTTGGCATCCGGCAGTGGACCCGGCAAAATCTGTCTGTCGGCGGTTTTGATGGAAACCGTTTGAGTCCGGGGTCGGAATCTTGACAATTGCTGCCAGCAAGTTCAAAAAAAATTCCGGGGCCTCCTCACATAACGGTGCTGGTTGACCATCACGGTTTTCACCATCACCGTGCAAACTCCTGCCGGATCATCCACTCCGATCGGGGCCAGTCAGTTCACCGTCAGCGACCCGACAGCAAAACCGGTCGTGTCGAGTAACACGCTTTCCCAAAATTCCAGCGGTGCAGGAAGTTTCTTGACGGTCGTCGGCAACAATTTTTCGGGAGCAACCCAGGTCACCGTCGGTGGTAAGGAAGCGGCCTTCGTCGTCAATTCGCCGACAAGTCTTGTCGCCATCGTTCCCGCAGGATTGGCCAGGGCAGCCAACGTCGCCGTCACGACCCCGAACGGAACGTCGGCGACTGCGAAGGGGTCGGCTGTCACCCTGGACGCCATCCCGATTCCGTTGACCACCACCAGCATCCCCAGCCCCACGGGGGCTGAAAACCTTCCGCAAACGAAAGCGAAGGATTTTGAGTTTGCGGGGCAATCCTGGATCGCAATCCGTTGCAATGAATCCAGTTCTTCCGCATTCAAGAAGCAATCTTCCGCGCGGGATAAAACAACAACCAACGCCGGGCGGGGGGGGCGATAATAAAGGGAGCGGTTCCTAAAACCCGTGTGTTTTCTCACAGTGTGAGAAAGCCGCAGGCGGCTTCCCCAACGTAGCCATCATCGTTCAGTGTGATGTGGCTCCGTCGTGAACCAAACAATCGTTCAAAACCGACGAATTGGCAATCTTTGAGTGTAAATCCACAAGAGCATCCTGGTAAAAGGAGACCGTTACCGGTTCTCATTAAGCCAGATTTTCCTGATTAATTTTCTGTCCGAATCTTTACAAGAATGATGATCTGAATTCGTTGGAGGGTAACCGTTCACGGCCCGAGATTTGATCTTTCGGAGAATTTGAAAATCTGAGACATAATGTGGCATGAAACTCATATCAGAAATACCTCCTGAGCTTCTCGCTGAGATGACACCTGCCGTGCGGGTGTTTGTCGAGTCGCTGTTTTTGCAGATGGCCCAGATGCGGGCCGAGATTGAGGAATTGAAAAGTCAGGTCAAGCGACTCACACCACAAAATTCATCGTTGCCGCCCTTGACACAACACTCGCATGCCCGACCGACGCCAAAACCAAAAACCAAGTCGACGAAAAATCGTGGTGGACAACAGGGGCATCGGCGGGTGGTTCGTGAACTTGTCCCCGTCGGGTTTTGAGGCCATGGGGACACAGTGCTGGATTGAAAACATGTTGCGATTTTGCTCAAATTATTCCCGTCTCCGGTTTTGATCACATTTGATCTGGAGCGGAATGATGGCGAGGATGGCTCGAGCGGAAGTGTTCGCGCCTGACGAAGTTGCGGTTGTGCATGTGATGAATCGCGTGGTTCGTCGCTGTTATCTGCTGGGTGACGATCCCA